>Ga0272441_10008102_pt1 | contig 16799 bp, 13 predicted proteins | sample SSMProp6N_FD_193582 | JGI IMG/M metagenome (GOLD analysis project Ga0272441, IMG submission 193582) | Marine sediment archaeal communities from Little Sippewissett salt marsh, Falmouth, MA, United States - SSM-Prop-6N | ecosystem: Environmental > Aquatic > Marine > Wetlands > Sediment ...
TCATTGTTTATGGGCTAAGAACGGGAGGGAGGAGCGGCGGGCGACGCCGGAGCGGAGACTTGCTTGAGAATCTAACGCCTGACGGCTCGGACTCATGAACATCGAATTCATCGAAGCCCTGGAAGAGATGGCCAAGGAGAAGGGGATCCCGCGCGAGGATCTCTACGACGCGATCCGCAAGGGTCTGGCCGTCGCCTATCAGGAGGAGAACGACACCGAAGAAGACGTCGATGTCGAGATCGACCAGGCCTCCGGGGACATCACGATCAAGGGGGAACGGATCGAGCTGGCGAAGTTCGGTCGGATCGCCACCAAGAAGGCGGAGGAGACGATCCGGCAGGAGATCGTCCAGCGGCGGAGAGAGATCATCCACGATCTCTACATCGGCCGTGTCGGCGAGATCATCAGCGGCTCGATCCACCGCTTCGAGGGCAAGGATGTCTGGGTGAATCTCGGTGAGGCCGAGGCGATCATGCCTGAGTCGCAGCGGATTCCGGGCGAGCGATACCACGCCGGACAGCGGCTCCGAAGCTACCTTGTCTCCGTCGAGGAGACGCAGGGCGATCCTCGGATCACGCTGTCTCGTGCCGCACCCGAGTTCGTCGAGCAGCTGATCCGGCTCGAGGTTCCCGAGATCGAGGACGGCGTCCTCTTGATCCGGAAGATCGCACGAGAGGCGGGGCGTCGATCGAAGGTGGCGGTCGAGTCGCTCGATCGAAACGTCGATCCCGTGGGTACGTGCGTCGGCGCTGGAGGCGCGAGGGTCCGCGTCGTCACGCGAGAGCTCTCCGGTGAGAAGATTGACCTCGTGCGGTGGAGCGAGGACATCACGCAGCTCCTGAAGAACGGGCTCGAACCAGCGTCCGTGATCTCGGTGGAATTCGATGAGGAGAACCGGTCGGCGAAGGTGCTGGTGCCGGACGACGAGCTGTCGCTCGCGATCGGCAAGAGCGGGCAGAACGTTCGCTTGACGGCCAAGCTGATCGGGTATGACATCGAGGTGAGCAGCCCCTCCGAGGCTGACGGTGAGCCGAACGGCTGACGGCGTCGTATTGTGACATGAAACCCCTGGGTGAACGGCTCCTCGGCTGGGCGTTCCGAATCGGGCGGTACTACGCGTGGTGGGTGCTCATTGGGTTCCTGCTTCTAGCGGGGCTGGGGATCTACTACGCTCTCGACATCCCGCTTCGCAGCTCCCTGTTCGACCTCCTTCCGACCGACGACCCGCTGATCGATGAGTACCGGGCTAACGAGCAGTACTTCGCGCAGAGCGACTACATCGCACTTCTGATCCGTCTTGAGGAGCCCGAAGGCCTCTCCGAGGAAGAGCGCGTCGAGAAGCTGATGGCGGCGGCGGAGACCATCGCCGTGCCGCTCCGTGCCGATCCGGAGTTTGTCGACGTTCGATACTTGCACGAGATCTCACCCGAGATTCCCGATCAGTACATCCAGCTGTTCGACCTCAGCGTCCAGGAGCTTTACCGCATCGAGGGAAGCGTCGAGCTGGCGCGTAGCGCGATCGTCGGGGAGCAAGACGCGACTCCGCTGCCCGCGGGCCTCACGCTCAGCGGGGCGTACGAGTCGGTAAGTCAGGCGTTTCGGGATGCGCTCTACCAAGGGGACTTCACGGCCGTCGTCGGCACGGGGGACCTCTCCGGGATTCAAGATCAGCTTGGCTCGGTGGCCGCGCTGAACGCGGGCGTTCTTCAGGCGATCGCAGGGTTGGGTGAACTGAGCACGGTGACGCGTGCGGTGGAGGACCTCTCGTCGATCTTCACGCCGAGTGAGAGCACCGGTTCCCGAGAGCCGGTGCCGTTCCTCTCCAACGACAGCTCGAGCATGCTGATGACGGCGCAGCCCCAGTACCCGTCTCAGCGGGGCGTTACCTACTCGCGCCTGGTTACGGAGAAGGTGGACCAAGCGGTCGAGCAGGCCGATCCCGAGAGTCTCGGCGTGAGCGTCAAGATGACCGGGACGTATCCGTTCAACGCGGCGACGAACGATGTCGTCAACGCCGACATGGTGCGCACGACCGTCATCTCGTCGATCGGCGTGTTCCTGATCTTCCTGCTGGCGTTCGGATCGATCTTCTATAGCATCGTCGCCGTCATACCGCTTCTGATCAGCGTTGCGCTTACCATGGCGTGGGCGAAGCTCATTGTCGGGGGCTTCAACCTGGTGACGACGTTCCTGCCCGCCCTGGTCCTGGGACTCGGCATCGACTACGCCATCCACCTGATCTCGCGATACGCCGAGGAGCGCGGACGAGGGCGATCGATCAACCGGGCGCTTCACGCTTCGGTGATGAACAAGGGCATGGCGTCGTTCCTCGCGGCGATGACGACGTCGTTTGTCTTCCTGGGCCTGCTATCGGCGAAGTCGCGCGCGCTGTTCGAGATGGGAGCCATCACTAGCGTGGGCGTACTGATCGCGTTCCTGGTGACGCTGCTGCTGCTTCCCGCGCTGATCACGCTGTCTCACTTCGTGTTCCGCCGGCGGAACAAGGGCGAACGGGTGACGAACTACGCGGCGCGGCTCAACGGCTTCTTCCGATTCGTCACCGGGCGTGGGCGAGCGATCTTCGTGATCGTTCTCGTTCTGACGTTCTTCGTCGCGTTCCAGGCGGCACGAACCGAATTCGTCTTCTCGAGCACCGACCTCGTTCCCCGCGTCGAGTCGCAGGAGGTGATGGACGAGATCCTGGCCGATTTTGACGTCAGCCCGACCGGCATCGGAAGTTTCTTCACTTTCTACGCGTCGACCGAGCAGGAGCTCCGAGAGGTCGTGGGGAGGCTTTCGGAGAACGAGATCGTCGAGGAGATCGATTCGGCCGTCCGCTATCTGCCCGTCGATCTCACCGCACAGCAGCAGACGCTGAACTCGCTCGACATCGGGGCCTACGTCGATCAGTTGCAGCTCTTGGAGACCTCGCTGGCGGAGCGCGGAGCGGCCCTCTCCGAGATCCGAGCGCTCCTCGCTCAGTTCGCGCTCCTGCAATACGGTGCGTCGATGAACGGGCTCATCGATGTCGCCCTGCTGAGCACGGACATCCTTTCGCAGCTGCGCGAGATCCAGCTCGATCTCAACGCACTCGACGTCAGATGGGCAACGGAGAGCGTTGCCGCGCTGCGCGCTGCCCTCGAGACGCTCGACGAGAATCTGGTCGGTGTTCGGGATCTGCCGCCGGTCGAAACGCTTCTCCGCGACATCTTGCTCGCCTATCCGGAGAGCATTCGCGCGCGCTACCTGACGCAGGACGGCGACTTCGTCGTGCAGGCGCGCGTGAGCCGCGCGATCTACGACCAAGGGAATCTCGAAGCCTTCGTCGAGTTCGCGGACACCTTCTCGGACAACTACTTCGGCATGCCGCTGGTCGCGCAGCGTCTCGAGGACTACATGAAGCGCGACTTCTACCTATCGACGGGCCTTGCGGTCGTGCTGATTCTTTTCGTCCTCCGTGCCAGCTTGAAGGGCTGGCTGCGGGCGTTGCTGTCGGCTTCGCCGCTGATCCTTGGCTACATCTGGATGCTCGGTGGCATGCGGCTTCTGGCGATCGACTTCAACTTCCTGTCGATCACGATCTCCCCGCTTCTGATCGGGATTGGCGTCGACAACGGCATCCACATCCTCCACCGGACGATCGAGGAGCGGCGTGCCCTCAACGATGGTGCCATCGAGCGCGGCGCGAGTTCGACTGCCGTTGCGGTGATCGTCACGTCGTTGACGACGATGCTGGTGTTCGGGAGCCTGTTGATCGCGAGAACGCCGGGGCTTCGCCTCCTCGGTGTTTCGGCTCTCCTGGGGATTGGTTTCTCGCTTGTATTCAGCCTTCTGTTCTTGCCCGCGGCGCTCCGTGTCGAAGGGGGGAGACGGGTATAATGCATGGTCCGGGGACGTTGAAGGGAAGTGAGCTAGCGTGCTTCTGAACTATGTCGGATGGGGGATCAGCGTTGTTGCCGCGATCGCGATCGGATTCCTCGTTGGCACCGTGCCGAGAAGGCGCAAGGAGGGGCGTCTCCTCGAGGCGGCCAATGAAGAGGCCGAGCGCCTGAAGAAGGAGAGCCTGTTCGAGGCGAAGCAGGAGATCCAGACGCTCCGTGACGATCTCGAGAAGCGAACCCAGAGACGGGAAGAGGAGACGTCGCGGGCGGAAGAGCGCGTCATCGCACGTGAGAACCGTCTCCGTGACAAATCGGCCCAGCTCGAGAAGATGGAGGACGCGCTGCGAGAAGACGAGGAGGCTCTCGTCTCCCTCAAGAAGGAAGGCGAAACGCTTCTCGAAGAGGGCAAGCATCAGCTGGAGCGCATCGCGGGGTGGACGCAGGACCAGGCGCGCGATCACCTGATGAAGGTCGTCGAGACGGAGTCGCAGCGGTTCTTCTCGCGGAAGATCGAGGAGGTCGAGCGACGCGCGAAGGACGAAGCGGAGCAGCGGGCCGCTCACGTCATCGCGACGGCGATCCAGCGCTACGCCGCGGAGTACGTCGAGGAGAATGCCGTCAGCTCCGTCCCGCTTCCGTCGGAGGAGTTCAAGGGACGGATCATCGGGCGCGAAGGGCGGAACATCAAGACGTTCGAGGCGCTGACTGGCGTCGAGCTTCTCGTCGACGACACGCCGGAGATGGTCGTCCTGTCCTGCTTCCATCCGCTTCGCCGCGAGGTGGCCCGCATGGCGCTGACGCGCCTGATCGAGGACGGCAGGATTCATCCGGCCCAGATCGAGGAGAAGGTGCAGCGAGCGAAGGCGCACCTGTCGGAGCGGGTCAAGGAGGAAGGGCGGAAGGCCGCGTTCGATCTCGGAATCGAGATCCATCCGGAGCTCGCGACGCTCTTGGGCCGACTACGGTATCGGACGAGCTACGGGCAGAACCAGCTGACGCACTCGCTCGAGGTGTCGACGATCGCCAAGATCCTGGCCGACGAGCTCGGCGTCGACGCCGCTCAGGCGAAGCGGGCGGGCCTGCTCCACGACATCGGGAAAGCGGTCGATCACGAGGTCGACGGACCGCACGCGCTGATCAGCGCGGACCTGGCGCGGCGATACGGCGAGTCGAAGGAGATCGTCCACGCGATCGCGGCGCACCACGAAGACGTCGAGCTGAAGACGCCGCTCGCCGTCTTGATCCAAGCGGCGGACACGCTGTCGGCGGCCCGCCCCGGGGCGCGACAGGAGACCTACGAGCGATACGTACAGCGTCTGCACGACCTCGAGGAGCTCTGCCGCTCCTTCCCGGCCGTTCACGAAGCGTTTGCGCTTCAGGCGGGTCGAGAGGTTCGAATCATGGTGCACCCGGATCGTGCCGGCGACGACGCGGCGGCGAAACTCGCCTACGACATCGCACGCGCGATCGAAGAGGAGCTGAGCTACCCCGGCGAGATCAAGGTGAACGTGATTCGGCAGACGCAGTTCACCGAGGCCGCCAAGTAGGCCGAGGAGGATGACCATCGACGAGGTCCAGGTGCTGAAGGTGTCCGCCAGCTCGGATCCTTGCGCAGCGGCAGGCGCGATCGCCAACGGCATCCGAGAACTGGGCGCGGCTGAGATCCAAGTGATCGGACCTCGTGCGGTCAACCAAGCGATCAAGGCGATCGCCATCGCGCGTGGGTACTTGGCGGCGGGAGGGTTGGACGTGTACTGCGTGCCGAGCTTCGCCAGCATCCACGTGGGTGATGACGAGCAGGAGCGAACGGCTATCCAGCTTGCCGTTCGCACGCGGCACGATCTGAAGGGCGGACGGACGGCGCGGGCCCCGAGCTGATCTTGCGTGCCCGTGCTCGTGGTGTGGTCCGCCGACTGTGACTTGAGTACCATTTCCAGGAACTGCTGATCCTGACCAAGGGAGTGAGCCATCGCGATGTCTACGTTCTTCCATCGTCACCAGAAGAAGATCATCTGGATAGTGATTCTCGCGTTTGTCGTCGGTGCAGGAGGACTGATCACGCTGAATCGCAGCGGGGTCTTCGATTCCTCGTCCAGCGGCGATGACACGACGCCGGACTACGCCGTCCGTGTCAACGGACAGGAGATTTCGATCGAAGAACTGGATGCGCGAGTGAGCCAGCTCTACAACCAGTACGCGAGCATCTACGAGCAGATCGGCCAAGACGTCGGGACGCTCCTCGAAGGTGCGGCCGGCGCCGTGTTCCGCTTGCGGCTGCAGGCGGATTCGGTGTACGAAGTGGTCCGAAGAGAGCTCTACAGGCAGGAAGCCGATCGCCGTGGGATACGGGTCAGCCGAAGCGAGATCAATGCCGCCGCCAACGCCGAGTACACGAACGTGCTCCAGACATACGGAGTCACGGAAGACCAGCTCGGGACCTATTTGGCGCAGCAGGGAAGCTCGTTGGCGGCCTACCAGGAGACCATCCGAACGGAAGTTGAGTCCCAGCTGATCGACGACGCGGTTCGCGCGGCGGTCGCGGGAACGGTGACTCCCACGGACGACGAACTGCTCGCCTACTTTGAGGCGAACATCGCGCAGTACGATGTCGAGGAGCAGGTACGGGCCTCACACATTCTTGTCAGCGATCTCGAGACAGCGCAAGAGATTCGCCGCCTGCTCGATGAAGGAGCCGACTTCGCCGAACTCGCCAGCATCTACTCCATCGACACGTCGAACAAGGACAGCGGCGGCGACCTCGGTTGGTTCGGGCGCGGGAGGATGGTGGCCGAATTCGAGGACGCCGCGTTCTCGATGGAGATCGGCGAGATCAGCCAGCCGGTCCAGACGGAGTTCGGGTACCACATCATCAGCTTGACCGACCGAGAGGACGCGCACACGCCGACGCTCGACGAGGTTCGCGAGGACGTGCTCGCCGACTACACGACGGAGGTGGAGAACGAGCGCGTAGCGGCGTGGTACGAGGAACTCTACAGCGAGAGCGAGATCGACGTCGCCTTCCCGCGTGTCCACGCGTACATGCTTCAAGAGGAAGACCTCGATCTCGGACTCGCGGAGTTCGAGCGGCTGCTTGCGGAAGGCGAGACCAGCGACCCTTACATGAACTACTACATCGGCAGGATCTACGAGGCGAAGGCGACCGAGGCGAGCGACGAGCGTGCGGAGCTTGAGCTCCTCGAGGAGCCGACCGACGAGGATCTCGCACGCATCGCGGAGTTGGAGACTGCCGAGGCTGAGGACAAGGCGGCCGCGCTCGACGCGTACTTGCTGACGCTCGAAGAAGTCGACGCGGACGAAGCCTTCCTCAACCGGATTCTCAGCCTCAATCCGGACAGCACCGACGCCAAGTTCCTGCTGGGCAAGCTGTTCCTCGATCGAGGCGACTACGACGAAGCGCAGTCGGCGTTCACGGAAGTGATTGGGAAGGATCCCACGTACGTGGCGGCGCACATCGCCTCCGGAGATCTCGCGGTGCGAACGGGCAACTACCCGCTTGCGCAGACCCGCTACGAGATGGCGCTCGAGCTTCGGGCGAACGACACGAGCGTGATGCTGAAGCTGGTCAACGTCCATCTCGAGAGCGGAGAGATCGACGAGGCGCGCGCACTGATCGACGACATTCAGGCGATCGACCCGGGGAACATCAAGGCCGTGATCGCCGAAGGCGATCTTTCGCGCGTCGAGCTCGAGCAAGCGGTGATCGAACGGGACGCGCTCGCCGAGAAGGAGACGAGGACGCCCGAAGAGGAGGCGCAACTCGCCGAACTCGAGGAGATCATCGAGGAGAAGTATGCCGTGGCGGTCGAACGGTACAGCCGCGGGCTGCAGAGCGGCGGGACGCTCGACCTGAGCGTCAAGCTCGGCGAGGCGTACTTCCTCGCAGGCAGGCTGGGGGAAGCGGAGGACGAGTTCGAGAGCGTCATCGCGGCGTCGCCGTATCGTGCCGAGGCGTTCGAAGGCCTTGCCAAGGTGCTGCTCGCGCGCGGTGAGTCGGAGGAAGCGCTCGACAACCTCTACACGGCACTTGCCAGGTCGTTCGACGACGCGGACAAGGTCCGCCTTGGAGAGGCGATCGTCGAGATCGATCCGACGGACACGCTCACTCGACTCGAGCTGGCCGAGCTCTACGAGAGTCAGTACAAGTGGCGGGATGCCATCGGCCAGTACGCTGCGATCCTCGAGTACGACCCGGCTTCGATCGATGCAACGCTTGGCATCGCGACCGCCTACGCGTGGCGTAGTGAACACGCGACGGGAATCGAGTACCTGCGTCGCGGGATCGAGCGAACGGACGACACCGACACCCTCGTAACCTTGTACGAGAGAATGGTCAACATCGTCGCAGACGAAGTCGGAGACGGCGAGCCGCTCGGCCCGACCGGCTGGGACGCGTTGATCGAGCTGGCGCGCCTCGAAGCATCCGCCGGGGCGACCGAGGCGGCGCTTGCCGACCTCGAGCGAGTGACCTCGGAGGACGCGGAGTATCGCGTCGAAGACGTCGAAGAGATCCGGGCCTCGATCGAGCAGGCCGAATCGGAATCGTCTCCGAGCTTCGATTTCCCGGAGATCGATTCGCAGACGTCGAGCGACCTGGACGGGTGACGGGCAAACGCTCCTTCGATGATCTCGTCGAGCTGATCGCGAGGCTTCGCGACCCGGACGATGGTTGTCCGTGGGATCGAGCGCAGGATCACGTCTCTCTCCGTCCGTACGTGTTGGAGGAGGCGCACGAGCTGATCGCGGCGATCGACGCCGGCGATCCCGCGATGGTGGTCGACGAACTCGGGGACGTCCTGCTGCAGGTGCTGTTGCACAGCCAGATCGGCTCGGAGGCAGGCGAGTTCTCGATCGACGACGTGGTCGAGGCGATCTCCTCCAAACTGGTCAGAAGGCACCCTCACGTGTTCGCGGACGCGTCGGACGATCTTCCGTCCGTCTATCGGCGGTGGCGTGAGATCAAGGAGGGCGAAGGGCGGCCGAAGAAGGCTCAGCCTACGCTCGTGCGGGCGAAGAGGCTCCTGAACACGCTCGAAGCTCATGAGGGGACCGACGCTGTCCAGGAATCGATCAAGGCTTCGACGGGAGAGGAGCGCGCCGGGCTGCAGATTCTCTCGAAGCTCCTGCTGACGATGCGAGAGGGATTCGACCCGGAGATCGCCCTGTTGAAGGGCATCGAGCGTCTCGAATCGGAGGGGTAGTGGACGCGATCGTCTACTGGCTCGGGACGACGGAGAGCGAGGTCCACTTCATCGACGCGGTCATCAGCGCCTACGACGGCATGGCGAACGTGCGTCGCGAGTACCGGCTCAAGGACGGCCGGACGGAGTACAAGGTCTTTGTCTCCCCGGGGATGGAGGACGAGTTCCTCGAGGTCGTCGAGCGGCTTCGTCAGACGGCCGCCATTCAATCGATCGAGCGGGAGCCGTAGCGATGTGTCTGCCACGTGCTCTGCGACCTTGCGAGACGGTCGAAAGCATCTTCGATGTCGACTACGAGCGGCTCCGACAGGACGGGAAGCGAACGATCCTGTTCGACCTAGACAAGACGCTGCGTGTGCGGTGGGCGAAGGATCTCTTCCCGGGTGCTGAGCGGCTGCTGGAGGACCTGCGTGAGGCCGGCTTCTCGATCGGGATCGTGACGAATCGAAAGCGCATTCGACAGGACCCGCTCCTTCGCGCGCTCTCCGCCCGGGTGGAGGTTGTGCGCAACGCGCGCAAGCCGCGCCGAAAGGCGTTCCTCACCTTGCTCGAGACACTCGGCGTGCAAGCGGATGAAGCGGTCATGATCGGAGATCGGCGCGTGACCGACGTCTTGGGTGCCAATCGCGCGGGGATCTACTCGATTCTTGTGGCGAATCTCGAAGCAGCACGTCGCAGCAATCGCTGACCGCGGAAACGAAAGCAACGAACGAGGCCTGCAACGAGAAAGGGCACGGCTCGCAGTGCTGCGGCCGTGCCCCTTCGCGTGAAGCTAGGGAGTTGCTTACGTCATTGCTAGTCGTCCTTACGGGTCATCTGGAAGACCCCGTAGAGCCCTACCGTGAGTCCGACGATCGAGCCGAGAGCCGCCGTGAAGTTGAGGAGGATCGTCGATGGAATCCACCGCAGAGCCATCAAGAACGTGATCACCGCTGCGTAGACCATCAGTACGACCCCGATGATGATCATGCGGACCGGCGTGAAGCGGATCATCGTCACTTGTACAGCCAGCACTCGACCGAGTGCTCAACCCCCTCCAACGGGTAGAACTCTGGCGGCTCCTCGACGTCGCAGAGACCGTCGATCGCCTGAGGGCAGCGAGGATGGAACCGGCATCCCGACGGCGGGTTGACCAGGTTCGGCGGCTCGCCCGGCGGGACGTCGCGGAAGCGCTTCGCATTCTCCGGATCGGGATCCGGAATGGCCGCGAGGAGTGCAACCGTGTACGGATGGAGATGGTGCTCGAGCAAGGACTCCACCGGAGCCTTCTCCACCGTCTTCGCTGCGTACATGATGAAGATGCGCTCGGCGAAATACCGGACCGTCGAGAGGTCGTGAGTGATGTAGATCACGCCCAGGTTGTGCGCTTCCTGGATCCGGCGCAGGAGCTTGAGGATTTCCACGCGAACCGACGCATCGAGCATCGACACCGGCTCGTCGGCGGCAATCAGCTTGGGATTCAGAATCATCCCGCGCGCGATGACGACGCGCTGCTGCTGCCCGCCGCTGAGCATGTGCGGGAACTTGTTGATGAAGTCGTCGACCGGGGTCAGACGAACCTCTTCCAGCACTTCGTGGATGCGCGCTGTCTGCTCGGAGTGGCTGCGGATCCCGTGGATCTTCATCGGCTCCGCGAGGATCGTGTGGATCGGCATGAACGAAGGGAGCGCGCCGTACGGATCCTGCTGAACGTAACCGAGGTCGGCGCGGTATTCGCGCATCTGACGGCGGTTCAGACTCGAAAGCTTCATGCCCTCGAAAATCACGTCGCCCGCGGTTGGCTTGTACAGTCCGAGGACGGTACGGGCGAGCGTCGTCTTGCCCGATCCGGACTCACCGACGAGGGCGAGTGCTTCGCCTCGCGGGAGCGTGAAGCTCACGCCATCGACAGCCTTGACGTATCCAGCCCGGGCAAACACGAACTTGCGCAGTTCGAACCATTGCTTGAGGTCTCGAACCTCAAGCAGGGCGCCATTCTGCGTTTCTTGCGTTTGTGTCTGCATAGCCATCCTTTACTTGTACAGCCAGCACTTGACCTGCCGACCGTCCTCCAAGGTGAACATCGGGGGTTCCTTGTCGCACATGTCGAACCGCCGGTGACAGCGGGCCGCGAAACGACACCCTTCCGGTGGGTTGATCAAGGAAGGCGGTACCCCTGGGATGAACTCGAGTTCTTTCTTCTCCTTCAACGTCGGCACACTCGCCATCAGCTTCTGCGAGTACGGGTGGAAGGGGTTGAGGAAGAACTGCTCGGCGTTCGAGATCTCGACGATGTGCCCCGCGTACATGACGACGCCCCGGTCGGCGAGCTCACTCGTCGTCGAGACATCGTGCGTGATGAAGATGAAGCTTTGCTGCAGGTCACGCTTGATGCTCTTCAGGACGTTCATGATGTTCGCCTGGGTGAGCATGTCGAGAGCCGAGGTGGGTTCGTCGAGGATGACGAGATTCGGCTGCGTGATGAGGGACATCGCGAGGATCGCTCGCTGGCGCATTCCGCCGGAGAGCTCGAACGAGTACCGGTCGAGGAACTCCGCGGGAACGCCGACGAGCCGGAAGACTTCGGCTGCTTGAGCCAGCGCCTGCTTCTTCGGAATCCTTCGGTGAATGATGAGCGGCTCGCTCACCTGGTCTCCGACCTTCAACACCGGATTCAAGGCATTCATGGCTGCCTGCGCCACCATCGACATCTGCTGCCAGCGGACCTGCGTGCGGAATCTTTCATCCGACAGCTTCATGATGTCCGTGTCCAGCAGCACGACACTTCCCTTGAACGTGTGCACGTTCCGAGGAAGAAGCCGGAGAATCGCTCGGATAAACGATGTCTTGCCGCAACCGGATTCCCCGATGACGGCAAGCGCATCGTCGCGGTTCATGTCGAGATTTACACCGTCTACCGCCTGGACGACTCCCTTGGAGGTCCGGAAGTAGAGGTATAGGTCGCGCACCTGGAGTAGTTTCTCAGCCATTCTTGTCTAGATCCCCCTTAGTCGCGGGTTGAAGATTCGGTCGAGCGCGAACCCGAGCATCGCGAACGCAAGCGTCGTCAGAAGAAGCATGAACGCCGGCTCGAGGACCCAGTAGAACTGGCCTCTGAGAAGGGCACCCTCCGCGTTTGCGTTGTTGAGAATCTTGCCCCACGTCGGCAGCGAGATGTCCCCCACACCGAGAAAGGCCAACGCCGCCTCGAGGAAGACGTATCCGGGCGTCAGCGTCACGAACGCCGGAATCAGGACCGGCGCGATCTTGGGGATCATGTACCGGAAGATGATTCGTAGTCCGCTGGCCCCGTACGCACGGGCCGCCTCAATGTACGGCGAGTTCTTGACCTGGAGGAACATCGCTCGGTACGTCTTGATCGCGAGGCTGAAGATATTCAGCAGGATGACGGCACCGAGGGTCAACATGATGTTCGGTGTGTAGAAGATGCCGAGCATGATCAGAATCGGTAGCAGCGGAAGCATCGAGTTGACTTCGGTGATCCGCTGGATGAGCGAGTCGACCCAGCCGCCGAACCAAACGCCGATGGCGGCGATCAGGAACGTGATGGTCGTCGACCCGACGGCCGCAAGGATACCGAACATCAGAGCGACCGGAGTTCCCCACAAGATTCCGACGAGGAGGTTCCTGCGGTAGTGGTCTGTCCCGGCAAGCCCGGCGACGCGCCCGTAGACAACAAGCTTGACGTCGACCACGCTATCCTCAGCGAACGTGAGCGTTTCGACGCGCAGCTTGTATGTCCCGCGCTGTGGTTCCGCTCCGGCTCCGGGCTTCAGGATGTCGATGGGATCGTCCGGGTTGGAGAAGAGCCCGTAGATCGGCTGGCATCCTAGTGTGCGGGTCAGTGTTCGGTCATTCGAGATGTTCTGCCGCCGCTTGTTGATAACCGAGTCGAACAGCTTGGTCTCTCGACCGTCCGGCGTGATCCACGTGACCGTCGCGATCGGGTTCGTGCCGCTCACCGTGTCGAACGTGAGCCCGAGTTCTGACGGATGGATGTAGTACGGGTAGTCGAACGTGAGTTCTTTGATGGTTCGTGTTGCCGTGCCCGACGATCCGACCGGCTCGACCGAAAGCGCATCGAAGTCGTTGGTCTCGACAATGATCGTCTCCGGCAGCTTGTTCTCCGCGGAGCGGAAGAGGTTCGTCCACGCGGGCGCTGCGTACTTCGGCCAGTCCTCCCATGCTTGCGATGACGTCTTCCACAGCTCGCGAGCCTCGTTGTAGGGGATGGTGATGAGCGTCCCGATCGCGATACTCGCGAGAACGAGGATGATCACCAATGCAACAATCGATGTGGGGTACCGGCGTAGGGTCCCCAAGATGTTCTTCAGTCGATTCACTGCGCCCCCTCCTTCCCGAGCTTGACGCGCGGATCGATCAGGGCGTAGACGATGTCAAGACAGAAGACCGTCGCTGCCAGGAGGTAGGCGAAGATTACGATCGTGCCCACGATGACAGGCGTATCGAACGCCTGGACCGCGGAGTAGTACAGCCGACCCAGACCGGGCCACTTGAAGACCGTCTCCGTGACGATCGCGCCCTGCCACGACGTAATCAGGATGAACGCGAACTGGGTAATGACGGCCGGAAGTGTCGGACGAAGAATGTATCGGCGCTCGAGAGCGCGTCCTTTCAGTCCCTTGGCTTTCCCGAGCTCCACGTAGTCCTCCTCGGAGTGAATGAGGAAGAAGGTTCGCCACGTGTAGATCGCGAGGAAGACCCGTGAGATTACCCATGCCGTAAGCGGCAGAATCATGTGTTTGAGAACCGTCAGCGCGTACGCGAGCGGCGTCTCGGGAATCGAGTTCCCGAGCATACCGCCGGATGGCAAGATCCTGAATATGAACGCGAAGAGCAAGATGAGGAACAGCCCGTAGAACCACGCGGGCGCGGTCGACGTTGGCGCCAGCGCGACGACGATTCGATCGACGGTGCTACCGTACCGGCGGGATAGGACCAGCGCACCTGCCAGCGCTACGAAGAACACGACCAACGACCCCGTCGTGAACAGCACCATCGTGATGGGCAGACGCTCGAGGATGATCCTCTTGACGTCCTTCGATCCGGAGTCGCTCGAGATGAACGTTGCGCGACCGAGATCGAGAGTGATCGCGTTCTTGAGGTGTTCGAAGCTTCTGATGATGAATGGTCTGTCCAGGCCGCGAATGTTCATCAGCACATCAATGCGTGCGTCCCTCCACGCCTGGCGCTCTTCGAACGAGAGCTGCAACAGCTGCTCGTTGGCCATCATCTCCCCGCCGACCTGCTCGACGATCTGGCCTTCGAGAATCGTGTCCACAAACCCACCCATGTTCGCGACCAGGATGGAGAGGTAAATCCCGATGACCACCGTGCAGAAGAGCGTGAAGACGCGAATCAACGTGTATCTACCGAACCGCTTCAGGGATCGCAGTGCGGAGTGACCCTTCTTCTTGGGGACGAGAGAACTCTCCGACGCTCCCGGAGTCTTCTCTGCTGACATCGTCTTGTCCACCGTAATCTCCCTTGGCTCCACGACCAACGAGAATCCAGAGGGTCGCAGAGGAGCTCGTCTGCGACCCTGTTGTTACTTCTCCGTATTCTCCCGCTGCGGGTCAGCCGATCTTCCGGCCGAGGCTCCTCCCGCGTCGGGAGATTGGCTCTAGGCTAGAACTCCTAGAGCGTCGTGAACGTTACGTTGACCTGACCAGGCAGGGCCACCGTCTTGGCGACAACCACGATGGTGAGCTGGTTGGCGCCCGAGACGAGCGTCGCGGTCTGGTCGGCCGTGAGGCAGACCTGAGCGGCCCCGTCACCGAGGATGACACCCTTGCCGTCGTAGGCCACTTCGCCGTTGGCATCAATCACGAGGTAGACGACCTCGTTGATGTTGGCCGCAGGATAGGCCTCGCCGCCGAGCGTGATGGCGACGTCGAAGCAAGCTTCCTCACCGATCGTGACCGTGGACGGACCCGTCGCGGAGACGTTAGGGATCTCCGGGACTTCCGGGATCACGCCGAGGTAGTGCCCGGTCTCGAGCGGATAGTCGGGGTTGTTCTCCAGCACCGTAATGCTGGCCAGCGTGTCGATCTGGGTCAGCATCATCGGTCCGGTACCGATGTAGACGTGGTTGTACGTGGCAGCGAACTCTTCGAGGTTCTGATAGCGCTCGATCGCATCCGCTTCGGTCACGTAGTTGCCCATCGTCGGCTCGTACGGGATGAAGTTGGTCATGCGGGCGGTCGTCAGCTCCGAAAGCACCATCTGGAGCGTCGGGCCGTCGACATAGCTGATCCAGTCGACGCCGAGCTCGGTCGCCTTACCCTGACCGAACGCAGCGAGACCCTGAGCTTCGACCTTGTACCCGAGCGCCGCGTTGTGCCACGCGGGCTGGAGACCGGCTTCACCACTGGCAGGCCACATCACGAGCGAGTCGCCGTTCGCGATCAGCTCGGCGTACAGGCTGATGCCCGTGCCGTAGACCTCGATGACGACCGGCTGCTCCGAGACGAGCTTGATGCCGCGGAACGAGCTCATGCCCGACGTGTACGAAGCAACGATCGTCGAGTCGTAGATCTCGCTCTCAGGCATCGCCCGATCGAACGGGAAGCCGATGATGAGACCGAAGACCATGTCGGCGAGCGAGAACGCGCTGCCGTCATGCCACTTGGTCGTGCCGTCGGTCAGCCAATCCGGGAACGTGAGCGTCGTCTTGTGGACGGCGTCCGTAACCCCATCCGGATAGACCTCATCGACCGTCAGGAACACCTGGTTCGTGGCATCCCAGTCGGCCCACGCGTCGCCAGGAACGGCGATCGAGTCGACGAATTCGAGCTCGCACCAGCCGTCTTCGACGGTCGTGTCGAAGATGCCGACCGGCTTGCCTTCGAGCACCTCAACCTTGGCATGCTCGAGGAAGTGCGGCACCGGTACACCCGTGTGCGGGTGGACGAAGATCGGATCGTCGAACAGCGGGCGCAGGAACATCAGGTCGTACGTCCAGTTCGTTCCATCGACCGGGTTGATCGCGTTGGTCAGGAACGACTGGTTGCCGACGACCATCTCTCCGCCCATGATCGGCGCGCCGTCCGCGTCGACGTAGCGGGTCAGCTGACCCACCCATCGGTGGATGAACGTACCGGCGGCGAGGTCGTGAACCATCGCGGTGCCCTCAGGGATCATGTACGCCGAAGCGTTGTTCCACGACCAGAAGTGCGTCGGGTTCTCGCGCATTCGGGACTCGCAGAGCGCGAAGTAGTCGAGGCGCTCCTGGAGCGTGGCGTAGTTGCCCTGGAGGATGTTGTCGGCGGCCTCGTAGAAGCCTTCGCCGAACTCAGCATCGCACCACTCTTCGGTCATGTAGGTGTACGGCGGAGCGCCGACGCCGATGTCCGTGTACATCTGAGCCCAGGCCCAGACGGACGTCAGCGAGATACCGCTCGAACCCCAACCCTCGGTGTAGAAGTTCCAGGCACCGTCGCCCGGAAGCGTTCCACCCCAGTAGTTGTAGAGGTCACCGCTGGACCCGTAGATGCGGCGGCAGTTGAAGCCGGCGATCTCGAGCTGGTCGCAGAAGTAGTCACCCATCTCGTGTCGCTCATCGCTGACACGGATCAGACCGACAATCTCGATCTCGCCGAGATCGTCTTCCCAGATGCCGGCTGCGTTCTTCGCGTAGCCGAGCTCGACCATGCGATCCTCGATCATCTGGAAGGCG
>Ga0272441_10008103_pt1 | contig 16798 bp, 17 predicted proteins | sample SSMProp6N_FD_193582 | JGI IMG/M metagenome (GOLD analysis project Ga0272441, IMG submission 193582) | Marine sediment archaeal communities from Little Sippewissett salt marsh, Falmouth, MA, United States - SSM-Prop-6N | ecosystem: Environmental > Aquatic > Marine > Wetlands > Sediment ...
CTATCCAGATGCCCTGGTTCAAACTGTTTATTAAAAGGTATGGTATTCTTTGCTGTGAGAACAGCATTTGCAGAATTGAATCCAGTGGTTTTAATTGTGAATCTTCCTTTGGCTAAATCCTTGAATAGCATAAATCCATTACCCGTTCCTGCCAACAGCCATTTATAGCCACTCGCCCCGAGCACATCGATCCCCGAATTTTCAAAATCAAATTCAAAAGCCCCACAAAATTGCGTGCCGTCTGCAATGATCATAAGCTGCGGAAATTCTTCTTTTAAAGATTTTAGGAAATCCAGATCTACACGTATTCCGTTTATCCATTGAACCAAACTAAGAGCTAGTATTGTTATAGAATTAGTCCTGATTTTTTCTAAAATATTCTGTTCTAACTTTTCATCTATTTTAGCATAAGAAATTTGAAAACCTCTACTTTCAAAAGGCCAATTAACAGAAGGGTAGTCATTTTCTAGTAACAAAATATGTTCTCTGCTATCTAGTCCTTCGAGCAACATGTTCAGACCTAAAGAAAAATTAGGAACCAGGGCAACCAGATCCCTCTTGCACTTAAAAAACGTTCCAACCATATCTCTTGCCTCGCTTATAAGGCCCAAACTCTCAATTTTCATAGAACTGCCCCCAATCAGGTAATCCAAATCGTGATTTTGACGCCACTCCAAAAGTTCATCCCCCAAAAGACCATATGCCGCAGTATTTGCATAAATACAATGGTTAAGGACAGGATATGATTTTCTATTATTTAGCATCCCTGATAGTTATTGTAATTTTTGATTTGCTGTATCTTTGTAACAAAAGATAACTATTAGAATGTTTTCCAAAAATAAAAGTGAATCCATTATAGATAGAGAACAGCATGAACAGCTCGAGTATGCCCATAAACGAATTAAGCAAAAAAAAAACCTATACGTTCATTTTGTGCTATTTCTTATAGGGAGTGTATTTCTTATTTTGATAAACAAAATTCTAAAATACGGTGAGGAATATAACTGGTTTATATGGGCTATTACTTTCTGGGCGTTCTTGTTTGTTGTGCATGTAGTAAATGTCTATATCACTCAAAAGTTTATGGGAATTGACTGGGAACGTGCACAACGTGAAAAATTAATTGTTAAACAAAAGCAGCGGATAAAGGAACTTCAAAACGAAATTGAAACCGATTTTCCGATGACTAATTATAAAAAAAAAGATTAGTGGGTAAGATTGTTATGATAGCTGCCATTGGAAAGAATAATGCCTTAGGAAAGGATAATGATCTTCTCTGGCACCTTCCAGATGATTTTAAACGTTTTAAACAATTAACAACTGGTCATAAAATTATTATGGGCAGGAAAACATTTGAAAGTTTTCCAAAACCACTTCCAAACCGCACACATATAATCATTACACGAGACCTCAAATATAATCTTGAATTACCCCAATGTATTGTGGTACATTCAATGGGGGAAGCTTTGAATCTGGTACAGGATGATTCCCTTTCCTATATTATCGGCGGAGGAGAAATCTATGATTTGGGGATGCCCCATGCCGATGTCTTGGAAATAACAAGAGTCCATGAATCTTTTGACGCCGATACGCATTTTCCGGAAATAGATGAAAAAATATGGAAACTGACTAAAGAGGAATTTCACCCAAGTGATGAAAGACATAATTACAACTTTACTTATCTCACCTACCAAAGACGGAATACCTAGGAAAAATTTAAATTATTCATTTTCAACCCTGGTATAAACAATAATTATAAATTGAAAATATAATTTATTTTGCGGGCAGTAGCTTTAAAAATTTAGATATTCGATTTGTTTTAATTCATCAACATCTTGCAGAAATGAAGTTAAGATCTTTGTATCCTTATTTGTGTAAAACTGAATTTCACCTGGGGTTTTTTTAGGGTTTTGGAGATTTTCTTTATTAAGAACCGCAAGGGTTTGCTTGGCCACAGCAGTACCGCAATCGATAATGCTCACATGAGGAGGCAATATTTCCCTTAAGACCGGAATTAAATAGGGGTAGTGAGTACAGCCTAAAACCATATGATCCATATTTGCCTCGAGCATAGGCTTAATATAGTTAATCAATAATTGTTTCGTCTCTGCAGAATTTATTTTTCCACTTTCAATTAATGGAACAAGTCCAACACCTTCCTGTTCAACAAGGGTTATTTCGCCTGCATGATCCTTTGAGGTTTTTAAAAAGAGACTGCTGCTTAAAGTTCCCTTTGTTGCTAACACTCCCACCGTTCCTGTTCCGGAATTGAGTGCCGCCGGTTTAATTGCTGGCTCAATACCTATAAAAGGGACCTTGTAATTTTCTCGTAAATATGATATTGCATTGGTAGTAGCTGTATTACAGGCAACAACAATGAGTTTACAGCCTCTTGAGAGCAAAAGTTCAGTGTTCTTAACACTTAAAGAAATTATTTCTTCTTTGGTTTTTTGACCATAAGGTGCATTCTTACTATCTGCCAAATAAATAGTATCCTCATAAGGCAGCAGCGTATGTATTTCTTTCCATATGGAAGTACCTCCTACCCCCGAATCAAAAATACCTATGGGTTTTGCATTCATGTAAAATGCGGTTTACTATAAATAATTTTCAACAACAAAGTTATACATTCCTAAAACAAGGCTTCAGTACCTGAAAAGATATTATAAAAATCCCTTCTCCCGATAACGCTATTAGTAAAATATTGCCTGCTAATTGGTTAATGATCTAAAAAGAATTGAAGTCTAGTTCCTTTTAAAATAATTAAACAAAAAAAAACTGTCCTTTTTAAGGACAGTTTTAATATAAGTTAGAACAAAACAAAAATTAAAATCCTAATTCCTGTTTTACTTCGGCTAAAAGATCCTTTCCTTTTGCAACAATTAAACCACCACCTTGAGTAGCATCTATCACATAATCATAGCCTTGAGCAGCAGCTACTTTTTCTATAGCGGCTTTTGCCTTTATAGAAATAGGCTCAAACAATTCTGCTTGTTTTTTGGCTAATTCCTGCTGTGCAGCTTGTTGAGCGTCTCCAATATTTTTTTCAAAACCCTGAAGTTCCTGAGCTCTTTTTTGATTCTCTTCTTCAGATTTTGAAGTAGCTTCATTGGAATACTGAGTATATTTATTCTTAAGCTCTGTCATAGAACTTTCAATATCTGCCCTGTATGTTTCCTGTAGCTTTTTTAATTCTGCCTGTGCTGCCTTCATTTCTGGCATCTCGCCCAATAATTCCGTTACATTGATGTGCGCGATTTTGCTTTGTGCATTTACAAAACTAGTAGCGGCTACTAATAAAACTATGACTATAGCTACTTTTTTAAACTGTTTCATGATTTTTGAATTTACTTTTTGAGTGTTAATTTAATTTAATTTCGAGTTTTAGTTTATAGTGTCTTCCTTCTTTTCAATTACTTCTTTTCTTTCTTCTACTTTTTCTTTCTTCTTGGCCTCCCGCTCCTCTAATAATTTCTTTCTTCTTTCTTCATATGCCTTTTTTCGCTCTTCTCTTATTTTAAGTTGCTCTTCCCTCCGTTCCTCGGCAGTTTTGATTCTTGTTTCTTCCGCCTGCTTTGCCATTGCTTGTCTCTCGAGGAGGGCATCACTAATTTCCTCTTCTTCCGGTTCACCTTCAAAGGTTTCTAACTGGCTTTTGGCCTTCGCCTTCGGCGCACTTACCTTCCTGGTCCTCGCTATTCCCCTCAGCACCAATTCACTTATGTCGTGTCTTTTTTGGGAGTACAACATTACAACATCCGCCGATTTATCAAAAATAAAATCGTATTTTTTATTTGATCCAATTTTTTGTACCTCATTAAAAACCTGATCCTGTATGGGCTGAATTAACCTTTTCTTTTGCAGAACCAAATCACCATTAGGCCCGAATCGGTTTTGCTGGTATTCAATCATTTCCTTTTCCAGAATTTGAATTTCTTCCTCCCGTTCGAGGATAAGTTCATTTGTCAACAACACTTTTTCTGCCATCAAATCCTTCTTCATTTGATCGACTTCGCTTTGCTTCTGGTCAATTTCTATTTTCCATCGTTGTACTTTGTTTTCCAACTGCTCGCTTGCATCCCGGTATTCTTCAACATTTTCAAGAATATACTCCATGTCTACATAACCTATTCTTACACCCCTTTGTGAAAATGTGTTAGACCAAAGCAATAAACCCACAACTACTAAAAGAACTTTTGTCTTCATCATTTAATTCATTTTATTACATAGAAAATATCGTGCCAAAATTACTAATTATTTTAAAATGAGTGGATTAACTTAAGGTGTTATTGGAAAATTCCTAGATTAGAACTGTTGTCCTATAATAAAGTGCGTTTGCCATCCGCTTGGACCAGCGCCTGCAGACTGTGGACGGCCATCTTCATCAAAACCATAACCAAAGTCAATTCCCAATAGACCAAAGGCCGGCATAAATATCCGGACACCCACTCCGGCCGATCGTTTTAAGAGAAACGGATTATATTCCTGAAAATTGTTGAAATTATTTCCAGCTTCTAAAAAAGTTAAGGCATAAATAGATGCAGATGGCTTTAATGTTAATGGATATCGAAGTTCCAAGGAATACTTATTAAATATGATTCCACCTTCCTGTTGCCCGGTAACAGGATTTAATGGTGTAATGGAATTATTCTCATAACCCCTTAATTGAATGGTCTCTCTACCATCTAATGTAAAATTACCCCCAAGACCATCTCCTCCCATGAAGAAGCGTTCGAATGGTACTGTTCCCACATCGCTGTTATAACTTGCCAGAAAACCAAACTCAATATTTGTGCGCAGTACTAATTTCCCTACTATTCGCGTATACCAGTCTCCCTTAAATTTAATTTTGAAATACTCTAACCACTTAAATCTCTCCTGTTCTATTGACTCCTGTTCCGAGATTTCATCCGGAGTCAAAGGACGTTGCTGATTTATCTCACTAAGCTCATTACTTCGGTCCTGTAATCCTTTATAGTCTTTATCGTTAAAAAGAGAATATGGGGGTGTTAACTTGGCGGTCACTTCAAAAATAGACCCTGATAATGGAAATATTCTTCCAGGTCCTGCCGAACTCCTGGATATACCTAAAGTATAGGCAAGGGAATTAGATGTCCCATTACCAAATCTAAAGAGGCCGGAATTGTAATTCTGAAAATCATATAGTTGATAACCCAATGAATGAGATATGGTAAAAAAATCATCTGGCCATTGCAATCTTTTTGCCAGTCCAACGGAAACACCCGTTATGGAAAATTGCTGATCTTTATTTACCTGAATCCTTCCTGAGTTGTCAAAAGATGCCAAGAATTGCTGTGTCCTGGAAAATGACATATTAAACCTTACCGGCTTTTTGCCACCAAGCCATGGTTCTGAAAAATTAAGACTATAAACCCTAAAAGTTCTACTGGCTTGCAAACGCAATGCAAATGTTTGCCCATCTCCCATAGGAACAGGTTTATAAGCCTTACCATTAAAAATATTTTTTATAGAAAAGTTATTAAAAGACAAGCCAAGGGTACCAATAAATCCGCCGCCGCCATAACCTCCTTGTAACTCTATCTGACTCGATCCGGATTCCACAAGGCTATACTTCAAATCAACCGTCCCGGCATTGGGATCCGGGTTTAAAATATCCGGTTTTATTTGTTCGGCATCAAAAAAGCCTAGTTGCCCCAATTCCCTTACACTACGAACAATGTTGTCTTTACTGTATTTCTGCCCGGGACGAGTTCTTAATTCTCTATAAATAACATGATCATTGGTTTTGTCATTCCCTTCAACAAGGACGTGATTTAAAAAAGTCTCTTTCCCTTCAATAATCCTTATCTCAAAATTTATCGTATCGTTCTGAGCAGATACTTCAACCGGATTTATTTGTGAGAACAAATAACCATTATTTTGATAGAGGTTTGTGATATCTTCAGCATCAGGTTTAGAGTCATCCGCAATGCGTTCTCTCAGGAGTACACCATTATATGTATCTCCTTTTTTAATTCCCAAAACCTTATTTAGCTGAGCATCAGTATAAACAGAATTCCCGACAAAATCTATTTCACCAAAATAGTATTTGTTACCCTCCTCAACTTTAATATCAATATTTATTTTCTTATCATTAATTATGGTAATTGAATCTGTAATCACTCTGGCATCCCTGTAACCTTTCTCAGCATATTTGTCGACCATTGCTGCAAGATCTTCCTGATAGTCAGCTTCAATATATTTCGATTTTTTCCAAACCCTGCCGAATTGCTGTTTTTTCGTATTCTTCAGTGCTTTTCGAAGCTGCTTGTCCGAGAGCATTTTATTCCCGTCAATAGTTATATTTTTAATCTTAACCTTATCTCCTGTCTTAATATTAACCACCATGCTTTCCGCATTGGTGTCTGAGGTGTCCACGGCGGTAGCAATTGTAACCTTGGCATTTAAATAACCATCCTTTTTATATTTATTCTCAATATAGTTTCTGGTATTTGAAATAAAACTCTCCGTTACCTTTTTTCCTTTTTTAAGGTCTGTTTCTTTAATTATTTCATCAATTTTTTTCTTCTTAATCCCATAAACCGTTACCTTAGATAAGGTTGGTCTTTCCACTATATCAAGTTCCAGGAAAACCTTATCACCTTCAATATTTGAGATATAAAAATTAATATCGCTAAACAATTCAAGATCCCATAGCTTTTTAATTACCGCACTAATTTGATCACCTGGAACCGTAATCGGCTGGCCATCCCTAAGTCCGGTAAATGTTTTGACAGTCTGCTCATTATAACTTTGCAAGCCTTTAACTTCAATTCCCCCGAGTATATACTTTTTGCCATTTCCATAGGAAGTTTCCTGAGCAGAACTGAAAGTAGTAAAAAGGAGTAGTAAAAATAAAATAAGAAGTTCAAGTGATATGAACTTCTTCATATCGCTAGTTGAGTTGTTCGCTAGTTTTTCCAAATCTTCGTTCTCTGTGCTGGTAATTCTTTATAGCCTCTAACAAATGATGCTCTTTAAAATCGGGCCAAAATACATCGGTAAAATATAGTTCGGCATACGCTATCTGCCAAAGTAAAAAATTGCTAATCCTGTGTTCACCACTGGTTCGGATTAGCAAGTCTACGTCTGGTAAATTTCGCGTGTAAAGATGGTTATTAATAATGGTTTCATCAATATTTTCGGGAGAAATTATATTATTTTTAACTTTGGCGCTAATGCTTTGAATTGCATTTTTAATCTCTTCTCTTGAACCATAGCTTAGAGCAAGTGTCAGGGTCATTGTTGAATTCTGACTGGTCTTGGCCATTACTTCTTTAAGTTCTGCAAGTGCCCTGGCGGGAAGAGATTCAATATTGCCAATGGCATTTAGTTTTATATCATTCTCGTTTAGAGTAGGAAGTTCTTTTTTTAAAGAGGATACCAATAATTTCATTAAGGTATCAACTTCTATTTTAGGTCGTTTCCAGTTTTCTGTAGAAAAGGCATATAGGGTAAGGTACTTAATTCCAATCTTTGAACAGTTTACAGCTACATCGCGTACTGCTTTAACACCATGCTCATGACCAAAAACACGCAGTCGTCCCTTTTGTTTAGCCCATCTGCCATTACCATCCATGATAATAGCCAGATGCTTCGGAAGTTTCCCGTTTTTTATATCATCAATAGTGTTCATAATAAGTGTTACTCAAAACAATCGGAACATGGTTTTCTACCAAAGGTATAAGTTAATGTAATTCCTGAGAAAACGTACCAATCATCACTAAAAATATTTCCAAATTTAAATTGCTCAAAATTAGATCCTTCCGGATTACTGCCATCTAAATTGTCAGTAAAAGTCAAGCGTGCTCCTATTTCCGCACCTAAAATCAAAAACTGCGACAACCTTATCTTCATACCCACAGTCATTGGAATGGCAAAAGAACCATCTTTTTGATCTATATCCTGCACCTGCCCGGCATCAAAATATTTATACTCATATCGGAAATACGTAATACCGGTATACAAATACGGGGTAAACGCAGGTCCCAATTTATGCAAATTATAATCCACAAAATTAAATTCCAGTCCTGCTGATGCCTCTATCACAGAATTATCCATCTTATAGGCCCTTTGGCGTCTGGAAGAAATACTTGATTTTGTATCATCGGCAGTAAACTTTCCATAAATCACGCTGGCTCTCCAAGCATAACGTTTACTTTTATTCCATTTAAAAATACCCCCAATCGCGGGACCCGAAGGTGCTATATAGTTTGTTCTGCCAACATCTCCAATATTATTGGTACCCCCCGCATAAACTCCAATTTCATAAGTTTGGGCATTTATCAAGCCAAATCCAAGTAAAAGAATAACAACAATAAACGCTCTCATTAAATTCAAAAGTTTGCAAATATAATTAATATAGTATTTTACAACTATTATCTTATACCCCTATTTACTTTTGATAAACAGTATTTGCCGTTTTTTATTGTTTTAAGGAAGTATCTAATTCCGCTTATCCTGGCCCCACAGCAATTTGTTTCTTATGGTTTCCAAAAAGCTCTCGGAAGTATAGGTAATCATTTTTATAGTAAATGGAGCCTTTTTAACGATTATTTCTTTACCATTTTCGATGGTAGCGATTCGGGAATCTAATGAAACAAGATGATTTACCTCGCGCCCCGATACTTTTAATCTAATGATGGTGTCGTCTGAGATAACCAGGGGTCTTGCATTTAAGTTATGGGGGGCAATTGGGGTAATTACAAGAGATTGTACTCCCGGCATTATAACGGGGCCTCCACAACTCAAAGAATAGCCTGTAGATCCTGTTGGTGTTGCTACTATAAGGCCATCTGCCCAATAAGAGGTTAAATATTCATTATTAAGATGTGTTTCCACAGTTATCATTGAAGTAGTATCCTTCCTGCTTACAGATACTTCGTTCAACGCGTAATTCATATCCCTGAATTCAGGAATATCAAAATCGGCAGTTACTTCTACCAAACTGCGCTCGACTATGGAATAAGCCCCGGAAACAAATTCGGTAACCACTCTTCTGACTTCTTCTTTTTTTAAAGTGGATAAAAAACCAAGTCTTCCTGTATTTACTCCAACTATAGGAATTCCCAAATCGCGGATATACGTAATAGCTCTTAAAATAGTTCCATCCCCTCCAAAGCTCACGAACATTTCGAAAGTCGGATCCAAACCAGTTTTGCGATCAAAGGTCCTGTAATTTTCAATTTGTCTTGAAACGGATAATTGAGTATAAAAATCCGATTCAATATATACTTCAGCGCCAACATTTTTACATTCATCCAGTAACTCCAAAACATAATCTAAGGCCTCACTCTCGTAGCTCTGACCATATATTGCAATTTTCATATTAGGATGGTTTACGAAATTAGCCTACAATTAGTTACGCCAATGGGGCTGAAATCTTTTTTTTCAGAACACTTCCCCGCATAGAATTTAAACATTAAGGTATTTGTCGAGATAATCTGATCTTTCCTTTAAATTCTCAATAAACTGATCATCCTTGTTACCAAAGAGAATATTGTAATTGTATCGCCGGAAGGTTTGGACCACTTCACTAAAATTACTGGTACTAATTTTTATTGTAATCTGAATAATATCATTTCGAATATCAGTAATAAATGCTCCGAGTAACTTGGTATTATTACTTTCAACTATCTGAGATATTTCACTGAAAGAATAGTCTTTTATACCTTTTGCTACTACGAGTATTCCCCCCGGTTCTGTAAAGAATGGCGTATCTATAAAAACACCAACAATATCATTAAGGTCATAATAACCTATTACCTGTTTTTCGTCATCCAACACCGGTAACAAATTGCATTCATTCCTTGCAAATTGTTCAAGGACATCGAGCCATGAAGTACTTTTTAATGCAAAAAAGGACTCAAGATTATATTTGTAGTCTTCAATTTTTTTCTCGCTCTCAAAGGTTTCAAGATCATTTTCCGATAAGACCCCTAAAAAAATATTATCCTCAACTATAGCCACATGTGAATAGGTGGTATGCTTAAAAAAATGAATAACCTCATTAAGCGTTCCTTCCAAATTAAAAACTGGAATTGTATCAATTATATGGGATTGAATCTGCATGGGCTTAAAATCTTACGCAAAATACTAATTTTAAACATCAAAAGGTATGCCTAATTTGTATTTTTGAGCCCTGGAAAATATAAATATCGCAAAATGACAAAACTAAGTGTTAATGTTAACAAAATAGCTACTCTAAGAAATTCACGAGGTGGAAATGTTCCAAATCTCTTAAAAGTAGTTGCCGATATAGAAGATTTTGGTGCGCAAGGGATCACTATTCATCCCCGACCAGATGAAAGACATATTAAATATGAGGATGCTCGTAAGCTCAAGAAGGTAGTAACTACTGAATTGAATATCGAGGGGAATCCAATTGATAAGTTTATTGATTTGGTGCTCGAAGTTCAACCCGCTCAGGTCACTCTGGTTCCCGACTCAGTTAACGCTATTACCTCTAATGCCGGCTGGGACACTATAACTCATAAAGACTTTCTAAAGGAAGTCATTGGAATTTTTAAAGAAAAAAATATTCGAACTTCAATATTTGTTGACCCCGAAATAAGTATGATTACCGGTGCTGCCAAAACTGGTGCCGACAGAATTGAGCTCTATACCGAAGAGTATGCAAAGAGCTATGAAGCAGGCAACAAACTTGGGATTCAACCTTTCATTGATGCGGCTAATGCTGCCCATGAACTAGGTCTGGGTATTAATGCCGGACATGATTTAAGTCTCAATAATATTAAGTATTTTAAAGATAATATCCCTAATCTGCTTGAAGTATCTATTGGGCATGCCCTAATCTGTGAATCGTTATATCTGGGATTGGAAAACGTTATAAATATGTATTTACACAAATTACGCTAATGTCATTACTTCATTCAAACATCATAGGTGAAGGCAAACCTTTAATGATCCTTCACGGCTTTTTGGGAATGTCGGATAATTGGAAAACGCTGGGTACCCAATATGCACAACATGGTTATGAAGTTCATCTTATAGATCAACGAAATCATGGTAAGAGCTTCTGGTCAGAAGAGTTTAATTATACAATTCTTGCTGAAGATTTATACCACTATTTTAACTATTATAAGTTTTCAAGTGCTTGTATCCTGGGGCATTCTATGGGTGGTAAAACGGCAATGACCTTTGCTTGCAAGTATCAGGATTCAGTTGATAAACTAATAGTTGCCGACATCGCTCCAAAATTTTATCCTCCTCATCATCAATATATTATTGATGCCTTAACAACCCTTCGAGTGGACGAAATTCCCTCTCGAAGTCAGGCCGATTTTCTTCTTGCAAAACACATTCATGATTGGGGAATAAGGCAGTTTTTATTAAAAAACCTTTATTGGAAGGAAAAAGGAAAATTAGCCTTTCGTTTTAACCTCGACGTCCTGGCACAAAAAATGGAAGAAATTGGGGAACCCCTTGGCCATACAGAGTCCTTTGCCGGCCCGACCTTATTTTTAAGAGGCAGCAGATCAGAGTACATTACTACTGAAGACCTGTTTGAAATTAAGCGTCATTTTCCGAAAGCCGAGCTTGAAACAATCGATGATGCAGGGCATTGGTTACATGCCGAAAACCCGCAACAGTTTATTGAAAAATCTATGGTTTTTCTGAATGCTTAAAAAAAGGGGCTAAACTGCATAGACTTGACCCTATGGGTTCTGCGGGCCCTAATAATAAATATTAAAAAAAATAACTACTTTTAAGGATACCAATTAACTTTGACACTCTTTTTATTAATGCTAAAGACCTAATCAAATGAAACTTATTATTCGAATTTTATTAAGTGCCCTGGCAGTAGTAATACTGGCAAATATCCTGCCTGGTGTTGGAGTAGATTCCTATACTACGGCAATCATAGTGGCCATTGTATTAGGCCTTCTAAATTTTATTGTTAAACCTATTTTGATAATACTTACTTTGCCCATAACCATACTAACATTGGGCTTATTCTTACTTATTATTAACGCCCTGATTATATTGCTGGCAGACAGGTTTGTCTCCGGGTTTACCGTAGATACTATTTGGTGGGCGTTGTTGTTCAGTCTTCTATTAACCTTCCTTGAATCTCTCTTTTTCTCCTTTTTAAAAGAGGATAAAATTTCCTGATTCAAGATTTGATAATCAGCTATTTAAAAACTTGTCCCAGTTCATAAAATATCTTATTTTTGCATCCCATTTTAGAAAGCAAATAAGAGATATCAATGAATATTCAGAAAGAGCAGATAGACGAGTTAAATGCTATTGTAAAAGTAGCTATAACGAAAGAAGACTATAGTGACAAGGTAGATAAAATTCTTAAGGATTATAAAAAACAGGCAAATATTCCTGGGTTCAGGAAAGGTCAGGTTCCCATGGGATTAATCAAGAAACAGTACGGTAAAGCCGTTTTGGTTGACGAAGTAAATAAACTTTTACAGGATAACCTTAATAAATATCTCACCGAAGAAAAATTAGATGTCCTTGGAAATCCACTTCCAAAACAACAGGATAATTTTAATTGGGAGGCAGAAGATTTTTCTTTTGAATTTGAATTAGGCCTTGCTCCTAATTTTGAAGTAACTCTAAAGACAAAAAAACCGGTTACTCATTATAAAATTGTAGCTGATAAGAAGATGATAGATGAACAGGTTGAGCGTATTAGAAAACAATACGGCAAACTGATTAGTAAATCTGAAGCTGGGAAGAACGATGAACTTACAGGTGTTTTTAGAAATGAAGAAGAGGAAATAGATCATAAGTCCAACCTTGAAATGTCTAAAGTGAAAAGTAAAAAGGCCATAGACAGTCTTCTGGGAAAAAAAGCAGGTGATACGGTAATTTTGAAAACCAAAGGCCTTTTTAAAGAAGACTATTTATTATCAGGAGCTTTAGGAATTCAAAGGGAAAAGGTAGAAAAACTAAATATAGAAGTAAGTTTTACTATAGAGGAAATCAATGAGAGGGAGTCTGCGGATTTAGATCAGGAATTGTTCGATAAACTTTTTGGCAAAGATGCTATTACTTCAGAAAAAGATCTCAGAGAAAGAATTAAAGAAGATTCAGAGAAACAATTTGAACAACAGGCAGATCAGAAATTATTGAATGATGTTACAGAACGGCTTATTGAAACTATAAAATTTGATCTTCCAGCCGGATTCCTTAAAAAATGGATTCAGACCACAGGGGAAAAATCCCTATCCGAAGAAGAGGCCAATGATGAATATGAAAAGTCTGAAAAAGGACTTCGCTATCAATTAATTGAAGGCAAAATCATTAAGGATAACGGTATTGAAATCCAATTTGATGAATTGAAAGAGTTTGCCAAAGGTTTTATTAAATCTCAGATGGCACAATACGGGCAGTTAAATCCACAGGAAGAAGAACTGGACAATATTGCATCCAGAGTTTTGGGTAATCAGGAAGAAGTAAAAAGACTATCTGAACAGCTAATGAGTCAAAAACTTCTTGCCCTTTATAAGGAAAAGGCGAATTTGAAGAAAAAAGAGGTTACTTATGATAATTTCGTGAAAGAGGTTTACGGGTAAAATTAAAAAATAAATTAAGTATCTTTACGGTGCCGAAAGCAGTAATTTCGGCACCTTTTTTTTTAAAAAATATCATTATAAATATGGATTTCGGAAAAGAATTTCAAAATTATGCCATTAAGGACCAAGGCATCAACAGCATGTACTACGAACGTATAATTAGTAGTATGTATCCGGTTAACATGACCCCAAACATTATTGAGGAAAGGCAATTGAACGCCATTGCAATGGACGTTTTCTCGCGACTTATGATGGACCGTATCATTTTTCTAGGAACAGGAATTAATGACCAGGTAGCCAATATTGTGCAGGCGCAATTACTTTTTCTGGCCAGTGCAGATTCATCAAAAGATATTCAGATTTATATTAACTCTCCGGGAGGTAGCGTTTATGCAGGCCTGGGCATCTATGATACCATGCAATTTATTAAACCGGATGTGGCTACTATTTGCACAGGAATGGCCGCTTCCATGGCTGCAGTTCTTCTATGCGCCGGAGAAAAAGGCAAACGAAGCGGTTTGACACATTCACGGGTAATGATACACCAACCGATGTCCGGAGCTCAGGGGCAGGCAAGTGATATAGAGATTGCTGCTATTGAAGTGCTTAAAATTAAGGATGAATTATACCAAATTATATCTAAACACTCTGGTCAAAAATTTGATAAAGTATTTGAAGATAGCGATCGGGATTATTGGATGAAAGCTCAAGAAGCCAAAGATTATGGTATGATTGACGAAATTTTGGAAAGGGATAAGGATTAATTTCGACGAAATACCCATATTTATACTATTATGGGGTTATTTTAATGAACCAAAATTGCTTTTGTTTCGTTATTGTTTAGAAATCTAGTTAAAGTTATGGCTAAGGAAAATCTGGAATGTTCTTTTTGTGGAAGAAAAAAACCTGAGACCAATCTTTTGATTGCAGGTTTGGATGCGCATATTTGTGATAGATGTATAGAACAGGCACATGGCATAGTAGCAGAAGAATCCAAGCAATCTAAGAATGATGATCTGTCTTCAGAACTTATCTTAAAAAAACCTGTTGAGATAAAAGATTTCCTGGATACATACGTCATTGGTCAGGAACGCACAAAGAGAGTATTATCCGTGGCGGTCTATAATCACTATAAAAGGCTATTACAGCCTCATTCTAAAGATGACGATATAGAGATTCAGAAAAGTAATATTGTCATGGTGGGCCAAACCGGGACGGGCAAAACATTGATGGCTAAAACTATTGCCAGAATGCTTAATGTACCACTAGCTATCGTGGATGCTACCGTATTAACGGAGGCCGGATATGTAGGCGAAGATGTGGAAAGTATCCTAACCCGGCTTTTGCAGGCAGCAGATTACAATTTAGAAAAGGCCGAGAGAGGTATTGTTTTTATTGATGAGCTTGATAAAATAGCTCGTAAGAGCGACAATCCTTCTATTACACGTGACGTTTCCGGAGAAGGTGTACAACAAGGATTACTGAAATTATTGGAGGGAACCATGGTAAATGTACCACCAAAAGGTGGGAGAAAACATCCCGATCAAAAATTTATAGAAGTGAATACTGAAAATATTCTGTTTATCGCAGGGGGCGCTTTTGATGGAATAGAGCGGATTATAACCAAACGATTGAATATGCAGGCCATTGGTTATAGCGCTGCAAAAAAAGAAGAAAGTTTGGATAATACCAATGTACTTCAATATATAATACCAAGAGATTTAAAAGAATTTGGGCTTATTCCTGAAATAATTGGAAGGTTACCTGTGCTAACGCATATGAATCCTCTTGATGAAAAAACATTAAGAGCTATATTAACAGAACCCAAAAATGCCATTATTAAACAGTATGAAAAATTATTTGCCATGGATGGCATTAGTTTTAATATTACTGAACAGGCATTGGATTACCTCGTTGAAAAGGCTATTGAATATAAGTTAGGAGCAAGAGGATTAAGATCCTTATGCGAAGCTGTTTTTACAGATGCAATGTTTGAAATGCCCAGCAGCGATGAAACAGAATTTAAGGTAACTAAACCTTATGCAGAGAATAAATTATCTTATGAAACCATTAAGAAACTAAAGGCCGTTTCTTAAAACTCATCGTATTTTTTAACAAGGCATCCAACAAATCCATACATACTTTTTGGATTACTTTGTCGTCGCTATATAATTCTCTGCCGAATTTAGGCATAATCTCCATATTCACATCCATTACTGACAACCACTCGGGTGTTGGCTTATCCTCGTGATATTCCCCATAAAGTAAATTGATCTTACAGTCTGGTTGTTCTTTTAGTAAATGAATATTCATTGGAGAGATTGCCGTTAATGATTTTATTGGCAACCCAGATAAACCGGCATTCCAGGCAATAGTGCCACCTGCACAAAAAGTGAGGTAATGGCTTTCTTCACTTTCTTTCCTTAGGAGCTGAGCTAATGCCGTATTCATGCCTCCATTATTAAGCGCTTCGCAGACATGTTCAACTGTATCGCTTTTAGGATTTATATCGGAAAGTTGACGGATATCATAAAAAACAATATCAAAATATTGTTGCAAATAGCCGAGATACGAAGTAATCCATATGCCCTTTTTAGCGCCCCACATGTCGGATAATATAACCAATCGTTCTGCCATAAAAGAAAAGTTTAATAATAAGCTGGTTAAGTTTAGAGCGGCAAAATCATCATTATTTGTCCATTTCCACTATTTTTTTGTTCACTGGATGTATTTCATCGATATACTAGCATTATAAACAACAGTCTGAAGTGAGAACCGGTAGGTTTATGTGTCATTCCTATTTATTCATTTCGAGTAATTCGTCTACATAGACCCTGTCATTAGACAATCGGGGGATCTTATGTTGGCCACCTAATTTTCCTTTAGACTTTAACCAGTCGTAGAAAAGGTTTTTTCTGGCCATATGAACTTTGGGCATTTTTAAAGTCATGCTGTTATATCTCTTGGCCTCATAATCAGAATTTATAGATTTAAGGGCATTATCCAATACTTCTGTAAAATATTCAATTTCCTCAGGAGCCTTTCTGAATTCAATAATCCATTCATGCGCTCCTTTTTCATTGCGTGACATAAAAATGGGAGCTGCCGTATAATCCATTATTTCCGCGCCGGTTTTTTGACAACTATTTCTAAGAGCCTCTTCGGCATTTTCTATAATGAGTTCTTCTCCAAAAGCGTTAATATGGTGTTTGGTCCTTCCTGTA
>Ga0272441_10008104_pt1 | contig 16797 bp, 16 predicted proteins | sample SSMProp6N_FD_193582 | JGI IMG/M metagenome (GOLD analysis project Ga0272441, IMG submission 193582) | Marine sediment archaeal communities from Little Sippewissett salt marsh, Falmouth, MA, United States - SSM-Prop-6N | ecosystem: Environmental > Aquatic > Marine > Wetlands > Sediment ...
CTCTATCCGTGTCGGCCTCGGTCTGGGGGATTATCACTACCAGCGCGGCTGGCATACGACGGCGACGGCGGGGATATTCGGCGCCACGGCCGGAGTGGCGAAGCTGCTGAAACTCGACGTCGATCAGATTATCAATGCCTTCGGTATAAGCGGCACCCTGGCCAGCGGTGTGCGGCAGGTATTCGGGACGATGACCAAACCGCTGCATGCCGGCAAGGTCTCCATGGAGGGCGTCATGGCCGGGTTCCTGGCCCAGAAGGGTTTTACCTCGTCACAGACGATGATCGAGGGAGAGCTGGGGCTGCTGGAGGTTTTTACCGATGCCCCCCACGAAGACCTCATTCTCAAGGACCTGGGATCGGAATACTACGCACCCCATCTCAGCATCAAGCCCTATCCTACCTGAGCCTGAACGCATTCGACGATGAATCTCCTGGAGGAGATCAGGACCCGGGTAAATCCCAATATAGAAGATGTGGAAAAGATAGATCTGGACATCGGTCCCGTCGCCTCGACGGCGGCCTCCATGTACAGAGAACCAAAAATCGGCGTGGAGGGCAAGTTCAGTGTCTGGTTCCTTGCCGCCTTGGCCCTTGCCGAAGGGAATGTCACGGTGGACAAGTTTACCGATGAAAAGGTTAATGATCCACGGATTGTAGGTCTCATCCGGAAGATTACGACGACACTGGATCCCCGGATCGGCTTCGGTGCGCGCCTCTATCTCAAGATGAAGGACGGGAGGGAATTCAGGGAATTTCTGGAGAAGCCGAAGGGTGATCCCGACAATCCCCTGACCTTCGAAGAGCTGACGACGAAGTACCGGTATGCCGCCCGGCTCGCCATTCCCGAGAAGCATATCGATCTATTGATCGAGAAGATCAGTACACTGGAGACGATTACTGATATCAACGAAATCGTTGGGCTGACCGTCACGAAGTAACGGTGACGAAAAGAACAGACAGCACCCTTATTGGCATGCCGGTTCACCTCTTTCCACCGATGGGGTGCCGGCATGTACCGGGGGGTGCAGCCAGGGTTACAGATCAGATGACCGGGAAAGGCGATTCACGGGGAGTGCCTCTGAGGCCCCGTCAGCAGGTCGGGCCGACGAAGTTGGAATCGGTTGTCCATGCGGTATGACCCGGCTGCACCAGGGTATCCGTGCCTTCAAACTGGGGGGAGAAGCCCCTATGGTCATGATGAAAAGGGATGAAAGAAAATATTGATCGGGAACGGTACTGCACTGATGTGACGGGATCCGTTGTTGTACTCTCCGTCCCTGCGCAGTCTGTCCAGGCTTGCATCAATAGTCTGCCGACGATGGCTTAAAGATCAAGGGTGAAGTGTCCGGACGCTTCGGTTTTGAGTTGACTGTGTTATCGTTGCTCCTGTTGCTGCTTCATTTTCAGCCATGCTTCCCAGTAAAATCTCCCGATGCAGAGGAAAACGGCCAGCATCAGTAACCCGATCATGAAGGTAGGACTGGTGCCGTATCGACTGTCGATCCAGTATCCTACATAGAAGAACATGAAAGAGACAATCGCGATAGTAAATCCCCAGGCCGTAATCTCCATTATCTGATTAAAGGTAGAGCTGTTCTGTGCGTTCAAACGTGATATCATCGTACCTGTCCTCCTTTCACATCAGCTGATTCAGCTGATCAAGGATTTGAGCGTATCTATAACCGGTGCCGTGAATATGGCAACCAGGACCGTATAGAGGGCGAAGGACCCCACGGCCTCACTGATATAGATCTTTGAGTATTTGTGTTTCAGAGAAATAATGATCAGTCCACCCACGATGAGACATCCGAGGTGAAAATAGGGAAAACTGCCCTGATCGGTGGCGATAAACTCCGCGTAACTGAAGGATGCCGTTGCGAGAACTACAAAGGCCGCCGTGAGTAATGTCTGTACTATGCGTTTCATGATTATCTTTCTCCTTTGTCTTGTTTGAGAATCTTTGTCTTTGCCCTTTGTATATGAAATAATCGTGCCACAGGGTGCACCGCTGAAAAAAAATATGTAACCATCTGATTATACATGATAATATAAATCTGAAGCGTGATAGGTGAAGATGGTGAGTGCTGGTTGCCGGGGGTGATATTGAAAGAAATGTTCAGCGGGTTGAAAAAAATATTAAATCCTATTCCCGTTCAAAGGGAATTCCGAACTTCTCCAGTTTTCTTTCAAGGGTGGGACGGGAGATACCGAGGATTTCGCATAGTTCTCCCTTGTTTTTGTCGGTTTCTCTGATTACCCGTCTGATGTGTATCGCCTGAATTTCGTCGAGTGTGAGAAATCTTCCCGAATTGGCGCGGCCTCTCACGCGTGGCGTATCAATTACGCTTGAGTCTGTCGCCTGGTCTGTCAGTTCGGGAAATTCGTCCTTCCCCAGTGTCTGGCCCTTTGCTATGACGGCGGCACGCACGAGCAGATTTTCAAGCTCCCGTATGTTGCCGGGCCATGCGTATGAGAGGAAGAGCTCCATGACTTCATCGGAGATGCCTGCGATGTTCTTATGGAAATTTTTGTTGATCTTGCTGAGGAGATAGTCGACGAGCGGCAGAATGTCCTCACTCCGTTCACGGAGCGGGGGTATGGTGATAAAGACAATATTGAGACGGTAGAAGAGGTCACTCCTGAATTTTCCCTCCTTGACCAGTGCCCTCAGATCCCTGTTGGTGGCCGCAATGATCCGGGCATTGACCTTGATCTTGTCCTTTCCGCCGACACGTTCGAATTCCATTTCCTGCAGCACTCTCAGGAGTTTGGCCTGGAGGTTGAGAGACATTTCACTGATCTCATCGAGGAATACCGTACCGTATCGGGCGAGCTCGAATTTCCCCAGTTTCTTGGATACCGCACCCGTAAAGGAGCCCTTTTCGTGACCGAACAGTTCGGATTCCAGCAGTGTCTCTACAATGGCCGAGCAATTCACCGCTATGTAGGGTTCGTCACGGGATGTATTGTTATGGATCACCTGCGCGATCAGTTCTTTCCCTGTCCCACTCTCTCCCTGGACGAGGACCGTCGTTCTGCTCTGGGAAACGACACCGATGGTCTTGAATATGTCACGCATCTCCGTGCCGGTGCCGATGATGTCTCCCACCTTGAAGTCGCGCAGGGGGCCTGTCAGCAGACCGTCGATCTTCCGTTCCATATTGAGGTTTTTCAGGGCCTTTTTGATGGCGATATCCAGTTCATCGACGTTGACGGGTTTGTGAATGTAGTCGAAGGCACCACATTTCATGGCCCTGATCGTCGTCTCCATGTCATGGTGAGCGGTAATCATGATGACCTTGGCGTTTTCATTGTCTTCCCGTATGTCGTCGAGAACGGTAAATCCATCGATATCGGGGAGCCTGATATCGAGGATCACCACATCGGGGGACGTCTCTACATATCTGTTCAACCCTTCGGTGCCCGTTTGTGCCACGTACACGGTGTATCCTTCCTCGGTAAGATACAGGTCGAGGGTTTCACAGATAGAACTGTCGTCATCGATAATCAGGATACTGGACATGATATTGCTCCCCTTACTCGCTATGAGAAGTATGCGTGTCTGTCACCTCTTCCTGGTTGATGGGAATGGTGATGGTAAGCCTCGTTCCTTCGTTCCGTTTGCTCGCTATGTCTATCCACCCCTGGTGCAGAGCTATGATCTTTTGGACCTGTGTAAGACCCAGCCCTGTACCATATTTTTTCCTGGTAAAGAAGGGGTTAAAGAGGTGGGGCAGATCCTCCGCATCGATGCCGCAGCCATTGTCGCCGATTTCCACTATTATGACCGACTGTTCTCCATGGACCGCATATTTCGTTGATATGAGGAGATTCCCCTTATCGGTCATGGCATCGATGGCATTGTGGCAGATATTGATGAATACACGTTCGAGCATTGCCCCATCACCCATGATGGGGGGCACATCTTCGTCGAAATGTATGTGGACATGGGTGTGCTTTTCGGCCCGATTCTTCTCCGTCATTTCCAGTGCGTGTTCAAGGATGTTACGGATATCCAGTCGTTTCATGTTCGGTGTCGCCGGCCGTGCATAGATGAGGACATCATTGACCAGTTTTTCCAGGTGATCGACCTCTCTCATGGCGATCCTGAATCTCTTCAGATTGTTCTCCGATGGCTGCATCCTTTTTTCCAGTATCTGGAGGCTCATCTTTATGGAAGAGAGGGGATTTCTCACCTCATGGGCGATACCGGCCGACAACTGGCCGACGGCGGCAAGTTTCTGGCTTTCATAAAATTTCTTCTCCAGATTTTTAAAGGCCGTAATGTCTCGCTGCACGAAGAGGAAACGATCGGTACCCTTCATGGGGTGTGACGACAGGAGGAGGTGCCGTTTCGACCCGTCACGCGCCACCGCCTCGAGTTCGTAGGGGGTGTGAATACCCCGTTGCAGCTCTTCCCACTTTGCAATCATGAAATCTCTGTTTTCCGGATCGATCACCTCCAGGAAATGCTTCCCCTTCATTGGCACCGGTTCATCTCTATCGCTTTTTTCCAGTTCCGAAGACGAGTAGTTGATTATGCCGCTGTTCTCGATATCGAAGAGTTTGGCAGGCAGGCTGCGTATCATCGATTTGAGATACAGATTCAACTCTTCGATCTCATTCTTGAGCTTTATATTGAGTTCCAGTTCGTCCTGGAGAGAATTGGTATATTCCTTCAGGTCATTTGCCAGTATCACCTCTTCGGATATGTCCTGCAGTGTCTCGATAGCCGCTATGATGTTTCCGCTGTCGTCATAAATGGGGGCCGCCAGTATATAGAGGTACCTGCTTTTCCCCCCGAGGTTCTTGAAGAAGTCTCGCGCCGCATAGGCACCCTCGATGATGTCGACCTCTTTCAACCCCTTCTCGCCATAATAGTGCTTCATTCCCTCACTATCGCCGTCGATGATAAGGTGAGCCATCCCGGGTCGCTCTTGTTCATAAAAGGGGAGATAATGCTTCTCAGTGCCCACCATTCCGGCGGCATCGTATCCCGTCATTTTGCTGCAGGCCTTGTTCCAGTAAAGAATCGTATGGTCTTTATGCAAGACGAAGGTAGGGGTTGGCGATCCCTCCAGAATGCCTTCCAGGGTCTTGTGTTCTCTGATCAGTCTGTCCTGCAGTTCTTTTCGCTCCTTGAAATATTTCAATTCCTCCTTGAGACGGAACTGGCGTACACCGGCGTAGGCAATGGACAGGGCAGCTATTATGACCACGATGATCAACGAAAGGGCACCTATCACGATGTTGATAAAGGCCCTTCTCAGCAGGGCAATGACCGATCTGTAGGGTGTCGTAATGGCCACTGACATGCGGGTGTCTCCTACGCGGACGGGGGCGTAGGCGATGATCCTCTTTTCCAATGCCTTTCCCCTGTTCCGGACTTCGAAGGTCCCGTAGCCTGCCGTTCCTCCCCGGAAGACCTCCTGTAATCTTCGCTTCGCCCCTTCCGTTCCCTCTCCCATGGACTGTATGGTCTGTCCGATCATATCTCCCTGTGGGTGGGTGATCAGAAATCCCATGTCGTCGACCATCCAGAGGTCACTGTTAACGCCATCGATCTCGGATGTCGCAAATGGGGCGGCGACCCTGTCCAGTGAGATGGCCATCATGATGACTCCGCCATCCTGCGCCGGTAGGGTAAGAATGGTCGATGTTACACCCCCGGGGAGATCTACGTGGTATGTATGGGGCCGTTTAATATTCTTGATTTCCCCTGTCAGGTAACTGGTAATCCTTTCTTCCTCATGGGGGGGGAAAATGGATTGGATGTTACCACTCTCATCTATTTTTGCTGTAAAGATCATGGACAGGTCGCCAAAAATCGACGGCATGATATCTTTGATGGTATCAGGTGAAACAGAACTGTCGGAAGAGAGGCGGAAAAGGAGACGGGTACTCTTTTCAATATCGGTAATCAAAATTTCTATTCTCTGGGCGACACCTTCTGCGATGACCAGTTGTTGCTTTCCAAACTGTTGCGCCATGTCTGTTTCCAGGGAGCGGTTGACCGTCAAGGCCAGGATGATGATGAGAAAGATCACTGACAACGAGGAAATCCATAGAGGCATCTTCATGTGATGTGCCCAGATACGAAATACCCAGGCCTTTTTGTTCTCTGTGTCTGTCCGGGGAAGGGGGCTAGGATTCGTCACGCTTGTCTTTCTGGTCCCTGTAATTTTTTACGGCAATGATCGCATATACCGATACGGCAGCAGTCAGGGAGATGATCAGTTTCACCAGGCCGCTCTCTATCCGCAGGACTGAGGCACATATGAGCCACGCAACCAGATATGTGGCGACGGTTAATATTTCATGCATCTGTGAACACCGTAAGAATGATCTCGTTCCCTATGCGTCACTGTCACCGCGCCTCTGAACAAAACAGCGGATAGATGCTCCGCCCGCTGTCGCCGAGCTATATGACAGATTTTGTTATTTTAAATACCACTACCCCACATCTCGTCCCCTATATCATGTTGTCGCCTTTTTTAACAGGCTTTTGATATGTACGGGCAACCCCGGGTATGATACCATCATGTCCCGGCGCCATGCTGCCGGGTATGAAAGGACAGTGTCCATGGTGCCGGACCGTTCTAACTTTTGTTTAACCTGCTGCCTGTGTTGAATGAAACGTTAAACACGATAGGGCCACTGTCATTCCTGTCGGCCCTGCCGGACAAATGGAATAATATTAAATTACGAAAGGTTGTCCGGATGTTGTATTCCGGAATCATCAGTGGCATATCTGTTGCATTGAAGCACGCACAGTAATGAGATATTTACAGCACTGTCGCGTACGGTGAAAAATAATTGACGATGAAAGGAGAAAATCATGTTACGGAGGTCTGGGAAAAGGTTATGTACTCTATTTTCAACTATGGCGGTTCTTCTGGTGTCTTCACCGGTGGTCTTTGCAGCCGAGTCTATACCCGAAGGTGAGTCCTTTACGAAGGCCATTTTTGCCGTGGGTGCCATGATTGCGGCCGGTATCGCGATCGGTGTGGGAGCTGTCGGGTCCGGTCTGGGAATCGGAACTGCCGCCAGTGGGGCATGTACTGCCGTTGGACGAAATCCGGGCGTACAGGGAAAAATCATGATGACCATGCTTGTCGGTATGGCAATGGCGGAATCGATCGCCATATACGCACTGGTCATCTCTCTGGTGCTGCTTTATGCAAACCCCTTCGTGAGTTACTTTTTCGGTTAATGGGAAACAGGTGACCAGTTTACAATTAACAGAAAATTGAAGGGGGAGAAAAATGCCAGACACTACACAAGATAAGCAGTTTTTTACCGTTGCACGGGTCTTCTTCCTGCTTATCGTTATCCCCTTATTATTGATGTCTTTTCTGATAGCCAACGGCATTTTCCAATTGGGGGACACATCAAGGAAGCGGGCGGTTACCGTTCTGGATCAGAAATCCCAGGAAGAGATAGGGGTCCGGGCCGCAAATGTTGCAGAAGAGGTTGCCGTTTTCCTGCAGGAACGGGGAAAGGATGTACTGATTGCAACGATTCTCCCATCAACGGAGGCGGCCTACAAGGAATTCGTGGACACAAACAGACAGCCGCTGTGGGTAAAACGAGACGGTAAAATAGTAAAGGTCTTCGAGCGATTGTACAGTGAAATGTCGCTCGTGACACGGACAGGCGATGAGGTGATCAAGATCGTCGATGGAGAGGTGGTGCCCGCCGAGGGATTACGTAACGTCAGTGACCCCGCCAATACCGCCTTTAAATCGGAAGATTATTTCATGCAGACACAGAAACTGAGCAAGGGCGACATGTATATGTCCCCCCTTACCGGATGGTACGTGAATCGGTCTGATTATGAGGCGGGAGCCCGCTTTGCAGGCATCATCCGCATGGCTACCCCGCTCTTTGACAAGGACGGATTTGCGGGACTGATCGTTCTCGCCCTTGATGCGAGACATCTCGCACAGTTCACTGACACCATTGTTCCCACCGAGCCGGGGCGCGTCTTCGAAGCGGATACGGCGACGGGCAATTACGCCTTCATGGTGGACAACCGGGGTATGGTCATTTCCCATCCCAATGACTATCACATAGCGGGATTGTATAAGGACGGGACAGCCGTTCCGCCCCTGACGAAAGAGACCATGGATGCCATGAGTGCTAAGGGAGAGGAGGTCCTCAATTACAATCTGGCTGGTTATATCGATGCGGTACTGCCCGATGTGGCACGGTCCGCCGCCCAGGGGGAATCGGGAATTGAGAAATATGCGATCTCCGGCAGCAACATGATACTGGCCTATGCCCCCATACCATATTTCTCGAAGAGCCATCCCAAACCGGCGGGGTTTGGATGGATCGGTATGGGAGTGGACGTAAAGAAATTCACGGAACTGGCAATGCAGGCGTCTCAGAAGATCGAGAAGGAGGCGAAGGCATGGACGGCCACGATCATCCTGATTCTGATTGCCGCCGTCATCATTCTCTTCCTGATTTCGGCCATGCTGGCGCGGGGGATCACGCGATCCATCGCAGCCGAGGTGCCGGAAGATGCACTGAACCCGGACATGTATGATGACGAAGAAGAGGACTAACAACAAAAAGGCCGGAAGTAATCTTCCGGCCTTTTTTTGTGTCAGATAAGTCCCTGTGCCTGGAGGGACTGTTTCGCTGCCATGCCGATATTGGCGGGATTCGGTTCCACAATGACTCCTGCCTCTCTCAGTGTCTTTACCTTTTCCTCGGCCGTTCCCTTGCCGCCCGATATGATGGCGCCGGCGTGTCCCATCCTCTTGCCGGGAGGCGCCGTCTGGCCTGCAATGAATGACACGACCTTCTTGGTCATTCCTTCCTTGATGAACTGGGCCGCTTCCTCCTCCGCCGTTCCGCCTATCTCGCCGATGAGAATCACCAGGTCCGTTGCAGGATCGTTCTCGAAGAGCTCCAGGGCGTCTGTAAAGGTCGTTCCCACGATGGGATCGCCTCCTATGCCTATGGAGGTTGACTGCCCGATGTCCAGGGCGGACAACTGGAATATCACTTCGTAGGTCAGTGTGCCGCTCCGTGAGATGACACCGACATTCCCCTCTTTGTGGATGAAATTGGGCATGAAGCCGATCTTTCCGACTCCGGGAGTGGTAATGCCGGGGCAGTTGGGTCCGATGAGGCGGCAGTCGGTTCCCCGGAGGGCCTTCTTCACCTTCACCATTTCGAGGACGGGAATTCCCTCGGTCATACAGACGATCAGTTTGATGCCGGCCTCGATGGACTCCAGAATTGCATCGGCTGCAAAACCCGCCGGGACGAATATGCCCGATGCATTGGCGCCATCCTTTTCCACTGCATCGCTGACCCTGTTGTAGACGGGAAGTCCGTCGAATGAGGCCCCGCCCTTGCCCGGCGTGACGCCTGCCACTATATTGGTTCCGAATTGCAGGGCCTCCCGGGCATGGAAGCTGCCCTCTCCGCCGGTTATGCCCTGAATCACTATCCGTGTGTTCTTGTCCAGTAATATGCTCACTTTTCCTTTTCTCCCAAATGTGTGATTAATGTGCCATCTGTGCAACCTTTTCGGCGGCCTCGTAGAGGCCTTCGGCCACGTCAAATTTCACCGTCGATTCCGCCATGATCCGGCGGGCCTCTTCTGCGTTCGTACCCTGCAGTCTCACGACCATGGGAAGTTTCAGGTCCATGTTTGATGCCGCCTCGATGATTCCCTGGGCAACACGGTCGCACCGCACGATGCCGCCGAAGATATTGACGAGAATGGCACGGACGTTTTTGTCGGACGTAAGGATTCTGAAGGCACGTTCAATGCGTTCAGGCGAGGCCGTACCTCCCACGTCGAGGAAGTTTGCCGGTTCTGCTCCCGCCATCTTGATGAGGTCCATGGTGGTCATGGCCAGGCCGGCCCCGTTGACCATACAACCGACGTTGCCGTCCAGTTTTATGTAGTTGACTTCCGTCTCCTTGGCCAGTACCTCGAGGGGGTCTTCCTCGTCGGGGTCCCGCAGTCCCGCTATTTCCGGGTGCCGGTAGAGTGCGTCATCGTCGAAGTTGATCTTCGCATCCAGGGCGAGAAAATGGTCGTCTGCGGTGATGACGAGGGGATTGATCTCGACGAGCGAGGCATCCTTCTCGATGAAGAGACGATACAGTTTTTGTATGATTCCGGAGAGTTCTGAAACCAGTGGTTTGTCCAGGCCCAGCCCGTAGGCGATCTTTCTTCCCTGGAAGGGACTGAAACTTGCCACCGGATTGGCGCCTACCTTGATTATCTTTTCCGGGTTTTCTGCAGCCACCACCTCTATTTCCATGCCGCCTGCAGCGGAGGCCATGACAACGGGCTGTTCGCTGTGGCGGGAACGGTCGATGACGATACCCAGATAGAGTTCCTGCCTGATTTCCTTCGCCTCCTCTATGAGTATCTTGTTTACTTCTTTCCCTTCCGGACCGGTCTGGTGGGTGACAAGCTGCATACCGATAATCTCATGTGCGGCCTTTTCGGCCTCTTCGGGAGATGCTGCCACTTTGATGCCTCCTCCCTTTCCTCGGCCGCCCGCGTGAATCTGGGCCTTGACTACCACCCGTTCACTCCCTATCGTGGAAGCGATCTTTCCCGCCTCCGCGGGGTCGTCTGTCATCGTTCCCCGTGGAACCGGGATTTCATATTCCTTCAACAATTCTTTCGCCTGATATTCGTGAATCTTCGTTTTTCAGGTCCTCCCTTCACATGTATTAAACACAAAGTCCTTGATTTTTACAGCGCCTAACATACTACCTTATATATGTCAATATGTAATTGGAATGAAAACATATTATCCCTTTATGCGGCCTTCCGGCCCCGTCGATCTCAGTCTCCCTTTTTCGTGGGGAGCTGGGGGATGAGCCACGACAGGAAGGAATCTTCGCTTCTCGTCTGCAACCTGATAGTCCCCGGTCCCGTCAGTTCGCATACCAGTCCTTCACCGCTGAGGAAGGTCGACTTCAAGCCGCCTACCTTTTTCACGGTATATCGGACACTGTCATCGAAGGCCACCATGTGGCCCGTGTCGACGATGTATCGTTCACCCTCTCCCAGAGTGATCTCATGGATGGCGCCGTAACTTGACAGGAAGAGCGTTCCCGTGCCGCTGATCTTCAGGAGGAAAAAGCCCTCTCTCGACAGGAAGGTCTTGGCACCTCCCCATTTGGTATCTACTTCGATGCCGGGCGAGGCGGCGATGTATGCACCCGACTGGGCATAGACGGTCTGACCGCGCAGTTCGATGGCGTGTATGTCGCCGGGGAGGGAGGGGGCAAAGGTGACCTCGCCGGTCTCATCGGCCGTGAAGGTATTGACAAAGAAACTCTCTCCCCCCAGTATCTTTCGTTTTAGGGCGCCCATCAGTCCCCCCTTCATGCGGGTGTCGATGGTAATGTCGCTCGACATGCTTACCATGACTCCCGATTCGGCGGAGATGGTTTCACCTTTCTGGAGCGTAACCTTCAACAGCGAATAGGATGGCTGATAGAGTATTGCATAATCCATGGTGTTCCTCCTTGCATTGGTTTCCCCGTTGGAGAAAGGGTCTGACCTTCACTGTACATTGACTTCCGCCAAATGTAAAGGCACCCGATCACTGGCGTTTGTGGAGGGGATCGGTCTGTTCGATGACAGCCCTCATGGCGGTGTGCAGTCTCCCGTTTGAACACAGGATGCCCTGCGAGGTCAGGGCGTAACTGCCGCCGTCGAGATCGGTCACAAGGCCTCCCGCCTCGGTGACGAGGAGCCAGCCTGCCGCCGTATCCCAGGGATGAAGCTGGAGTTCCCAGAACCCGTCGAAGCGTCCCGCCGCCACATAGGCCAGGTCGAGGGCGGCCGACCCTGCGCGTCGGATGGCCTGTGACCTGAGGGCCATTTCACTGAAGTAATTGATATTATTGTAGGGGTTCGTGCGTATGTCATAGGGGAATCCCGTTGCCAGCAATCCCTTCGACAGATCCGCCGTGGTGGAGACTGATATCTTATCCCCATTCATGAAGGCTCCGCCGGCAAGAGATGCCTCATAGAGCTCTTCGGCCATGGGATCGTAGATGACGCCCACAATAATCCTTCCATCCCGTTCCAGGGCTATGGAGACGCAGAAAAAGGGGAATCCGTGGGCATAGTTTGTCGTTCCGTCAAGGGGATCTATGATCCACCGGTACGAGGACCCCTTGTCCGTGCCGGAAGATTCTTCGGCCAGTATGTCATGATGGGGGAATTCGTCCTCAATGGCCGACACAAGGAGTGCTTCCGACATCCGGTCGGCCTCGGTGACGATATCGATTGCACCCTTATAGGTAATGTCGTGTTTCTCCGCAAATCTGTCTTTCAAGAGGCCTCCCGCCTTTCGTGCCATGGCGGCGGCAAAGTGAGTATATCCGGTCATGCAACGTACCTTTCCGTTCAGTAAATTCAGGATACTCAATATCATGATTGTTGGTAAAATAAAAAACTATTTCTATTGCTTCCCTGAAAAATTAATGGTAAACCTTCCCTAATTTTCGTAATGTCGAGGCGTTGTTTTGTATGGAAAACAATGAAAACAGTATCAATGCCGGGAATAGTGGTACCTCTTCGGAAGATCAGATACTTGACCTGAAAAAGATCCGCGAGTCAAAAGGATTGACCCTCAGGGAAATATCACGGATAACGAGGATCTCCCATACCGTCCTGGCGATGATCGAGATTGAAAAATTCGAGGCTCTTCCGGAGCCTATCTATGCCACTGCATTCATCAGGACCTATGCCGAGGCCCTCGGTGCCGATGGTGAAGAGATCCTCTATCGGTACAGCCGATACCTGAAAGAACAGGGGTTGTCGGGGAAAAAAGACGATGGGAATGAGAAGTCCTGGATGAGGTCCCGTTCTTCGCTCATTGTCTGGGGCGTCGTTGCCCTTGCCGCAGTCGCTGCGTGTGTCTTCTACTTTGTCCAGCAGGATTATGCGGGGAAGGAGCGTCCCGTCACGGAAGAGGCCGTGCAAGAGACCCCTGTTGCACTGCCGGCAGAGCCCCGTGATGCCCCCGAGGAAGCAGAACCGACCGCTGAGCCGGTATCGGAGCCTGAGCCCGCACCGGAACCTGAGCCGGCTCCCCCCGTTGCCGTCGAAGAAGAGGCAGTGGTCCCGCCGCCGGTAGAAACAGTCATCCCGGAAGAGCCGGTTAGTGAAACGACGGTTACAGAGGAACGGACCCATCGGCTGACGATTACGGCACGGGAATTGACATGGCTGAAAATAGCGCGGGACGGTGGCGAGTCATCTGAAATTCTGCTGCAACCCGGTGAAAAACTGGACAGAGAGGCCAGTGAGGGGTTCGTCGTTGTCATTGGAAATGCCGGTGGCGTCGATGTCGTATTCGATGGGGAATTGATGGATACACTGGGGGAGCATGGAGAGGTTGTCTCTCTCGATCTGCCGCAGGAAAGAGCTGATTGACAAAAAAGGTTCGATGTTCTACACTTCCAGTGGTAAGTAAAAATAGAGGGGTACTACCCCCTCTTTTCAGTGAGGTGAGGTCAACATGTTTGGAATAGGAATGCCGGAACTCCTGATTATACTCGTCATTATACTTATCATATTTGGCGCGGGCAGACTCCCCGAGATAGGGGGCGCCGTCGGGAAAGGGATAAAAAATTTCAAAAAATCTTTCCGCGAACAGGAGAGCGTCGATAAAGACAAGGATGCGGAAAAGATCGACGAAAAGGATCAGGAGTAGCTAAAAGGGAACGTCGTCTTCAGCTGTTCCCGGTCCTGAAAAGGGTGACGAATAGGTGTTCCCGGACTGATCTTCCTGACCCTTTCGCTCAAGCATCTGCATGTTTGCGGCCACTATTTCCGTTGTATAGCGTTTGATACCGTCCTTATCGTCCCAGGACCGTGTCTGCAGCCTTCCCTCAACATATATGAGTTTCCCCTTGGACAGATAGTTGCCGCATATCTCGGCCAGTTTTCCGAAGGTGACGATGCGATGCCACTCCGTTCTCTGGGACCGTTCACCACTCTTATCTTTCCACTGCTCATCCGTCGCCAGCCTGAAATTGGTGACCATCATGCCGTCCTGGGTGTATCGCACCTCCGGATCGGCGCCCAGTCTTCCCACCAGTATTACCTTGTTTATCATATTCTGCCCTTTCCCATAGTTTTGTCAGATCATACACGACTTCACCGTTCTTGGCAAACCAAAACCATCGGATCATGTTCGACAGGTGAAGCGGCGGTGCTGCTCCCGGCGGTGTCATTTCTCCCGAGAGAGGTCTCTTTTCTCCGCCATCAGCCGGTGAATGGCCGTGATGTTTGACAGGAGTGCAAGGATGACCAGGGTAGCCTTCATGATGCAGGCGGGATGTTCGGGGAAATAGGTCCCCAGCGGTGTGTTGAGGAGCGATCCCAGTGCCAGCAGGACCAGTCGTTCGGGACGCTGCATGAGGCCGATGACCTTCGTGCTGCCCAGGGATTCGGCACGGGCCTTGACGTAACTTACCATGATCGATCCCATGAGGGCCGCGATGACGGCGTAGCATGTCCAGTCGTCCCGGAAGTGTATGAGCAGACCGGCAAAGACGAGGAATTCGGCGTACCGGTCCAGCGTTGAATCCAGAAGGGCGCCGAATCTGCTTGACAGCCCGGTGATACGGGCTATGGTACCGTCCAGCGTGTCGGTAAACCCGGAGAGGAGGAGCAGCAGTCCACCGGTAAAAAAATATCCCGTGCCATAGAGGAGGGCGGCAATGAACGAGAGGGCCAGTGAGAGGAGCGAGACGTTATTGGGGGTCACACCTCTGATCGCCAGGGGACGGATCATGTTCTCCACTATGCCGTAGTATCCCCTGATGAATCTCTCTCGCCTGTGCATGACATGTTCTCCCGGACCCAATGTTCTTGCCCCTGCAAAATAGCAGAAGGCGTCCCGGCTGTCCAATGAAAAGGTCCCTGCATGCCGTGACTGCTGCTTTTCTTACGCTTCGTGCCAGCCACGGCAGTCATCTCGTTTGCACTATGCCTGAATCTGCACAAAAATGACTTTTTAGAAAGTGTGTAAATTAATTGTTTTCATATTAAAGGTTATGTTGTATGTAGATTTATGAATTAGAAAATATAATTGCGTGGTTTTTTACACTGAACGAATTCTTCATAGGAGAACTACCTTGTTGTCACGGGAGACCGCCAAGACAGCAAAGCCGGGGATGTTACCCCCCCAAAAAAAATCTTTGATGCCTGCAGTAATGGAATCATTGTTACCGATGCGACGGGCCGTGTCGTTGCCATTACCATGGGTAAGCAGATCCATTGTTTTCTTTCCTGCAGTGGATAAGACTCACCGTTCGTCCTCAGTACAGGTCAATCAATCTTTCTGGATGCCGGTAACAAGGAATCGATAGGATGTTTCGATATTCAGACATAGAGAAGAAAGGAGAATATGATGGATTTTGGATTGTCGGATGAACTGGTAATGTTGCGGGATATGGTTCGAGATTTTGCAGCCGAGAAGATAGCCCCCTATGCCGACGAGTGGGATGAACGTCATTATTTCCCCTATGAAGAAGTGGTCAGGCCCATGGGCGCGTTGGGGCTATTCGGTACGGTGATCACCGAGGAGTACGGTGGTAACGAAATGGGCTGGCTGGCTGCAATGATTATTTCTGAAGAGATTGCACGGGCCTCCAGTTCTCTTCGGGTACAGGTTAACATGCAGGAACTGGGGTGCGCCTATACGATCCAGCAGTACGGTTCAGAAGAGCTGAAGAAGAAATATGTCTCAAAACTGGTCAACGCCGAACTGTTGGGCGCCTTTGCCATTACAGAACCCCAGGCCGGGTCGGATGTTATGGCACTCAAATCGACGGCGGAAGACAAGGGCGATCACTGGCTCATCAATGGACAGAAGACGTGGATATCCAATGCACCAATCGGTGGCATCAATATTTTTTATGCCTACACCGATCGAAGCAAGGGTGGCAGGGGATTGTCGGCCTTCGTGGTGGACCTGAAGAATTTCAATGGCATCACCGTTACAGATCTGGACAAGATGGGATCTCGATCATCTCCAACGGGAGAGATCATACTCGAAGACACGAAGGTTCCCAAGGATCACATCTTGGGTAATCCCGGCGATGGTACCAAGATCGTATTCGGTTCTCTTGCCCATACCCGGCTCTCGGCGGCGGCAGGGGGAGTCGGTCTGGCACAGGCCTGTCTCGATTCGGTGCTCAGTTACGCCATGGAGCGTGAGCAGTTTGGGCAGCCCGTGGGAAAATTTCAGATGAATCAGGCATTGATCGCTGAAATGGTTGCCGAAATCGAGGCCGCACGTCTGGCAGTCTACAAGGCCGCCTGGCAGAAAGACCAGGGAATACTGGGAAATAATCTTGAGGTTGCCATAGCGAAATACCTCTCGGGTGAACTTGCCTATAAATGCTCCCAGTATGCCATGCGGATCCTGGGTGCCTACGGCTATTCGACGGAATACCCCGTGGCAAGATTCTTCCGCGATGCGCCCACCTATGCCATGGTGGAAGGGTCGGCAAATATCTGCAAGTTTATTATTGCTCAGGATCAACTGGGTATCAGAAAGGCAAATCGATAACCGGTACCTGCCGTCGTATATAAAAGGAGATATCTATGGCAGGAGGGACAGAAACTGACAGAACGTAGCAGGGTCAATATGCCTGTGTCCGTTATATCTGGAAAGGCAACACGCAAGGAGGAACCCCATCATGATACCGTATCTTACAATGGAAGAGTTTGGCAGGCCCCTGAGAGAGTCTCAGATAAAGAGAATGGAAGAAAACG
>Ga0272441_10008105_pt1 | contig 16795 bp, 15 predicted proteins | sample SSMProp6N_FD_193582 | JGI IMG/M metagenome (GOLD analysis project Ga0272441, IMG submission 193582) | Marine sediment archaeal communities from Little Sippewissett salt marsh, Falmouth, MA, United States - SSM-Prop-6N | ecosystem: Environmental > Aquatic > Marine > Wetlands > Sediment ...
GCCCATTACCCCGGTTATCTCTTTTGCCAGGACACCTTTTATGTCGGTACGATTAAGGGCTTGGGGAGGATTTACCAGCAGACCGGCATCGATGCTTATGCAAGCTTCGGTTTTGCCAAGGTCTATAGGGATAAAACGGTTACCAGCTCGATTGATTTCTTAAAGACAAAGGTCTTGCCCATGTACCCTCAAAGTCAAGTAAAATTCCAGAACAATCGCCGGACTTTTTTCCATAGTTGAAAAACAAAAAAATTGACTATCATTTCCTCCTTTCTTTCAGATGCTTGGCCCGGAAGCTTGGTCCATTGATCTTGACAAGAGTCGAATAATGTACCACCCGATCCAAGATGGCAGAGGCCAGGATATTATCGGTAAAAATATCTCCCCATTGTTCAAAGGTTTTGTTGGTAGTGATAATAACCGATCCCTTTTCATACCTTTTAGAGATGATTTCAAAGAAATCATCAGCACTGTAGCCGGGCAGCCTTTTAAAGCCCAGTTCGTCCAGGATCAAAAGATCCGGTTTTAGGTAATAATCCACCTTCTGATAATAGGTGTTATCTGCTTTGGCTGCATTTAAATTATGCAACATTTCTGATACCGGGGTAAAGAGTACCTTGTATCCTTTCATGAGAGCCTTGATACCAATCGAGATGGAAAGGTGAGATTTACCGGTACCCGGGTTACCAATAAAGACGATGTTTCTCTTCTCAGTAATAAACTGACAGGTCAGACAGTCATTGATGGTGCGTTTATCTATGGAAGGCTGGAAGGAAAAATCAAAATCCTCGATGTTTTTGTAAGCGGGTAATTTCGCCCTAGAATACCTCTTTTTGTAGCTGTTCGCTTTTCGATTGTTCTCTTCATCCTCTAAGAGGAGTCCTAGAAATTCTCCGTAGGATAAGGATTTTTCTTTGGCATAATCTATTCTTTCCTCCAGGTTATGGTAGATGCCGGAGAGCTTGAAATCTCTTAATCTTTTCCTAGTAAGTTGCATAGGCCGCCTCCTTTTTAAATTCTACCGGCATCCGGTAGCTGCCATTATGGCAGATGTTTCTAATCACCGAATACCTGATGACTCCAAAAGAGAGTGCCCGTTTGCAGGCTGCTTCAATCACTTTATCCGGGTAAGTTTTTCTTAATGAGAGGATTCCCTGTACGGTTCTGTTCCAATCACGGGGGTGTTCTTTTATGACCAGGAAGAAGAGCTGCTCGCTAAATCTTCCGATTCCGGCCATCTTTTCTTGGTATTTCTCCTGGTACTCGGTAGCCGAGTAGCGTTTGTAGGCAGGATAATGGCTGTTGTTGGTACTGAAGTTGCCTCTGCCCGTTAATCGGGGATGAAGGGCAATCTCGGCGCCTTGATAAAATATTTTCAGTAACTTTTTAGATAATTCAATCTCTACCTTTTTGCCCACATAGGCAAAGGGAACAGAATAATAGTTGTAGTCCACATAGATATGGCAGTCATGGTAGACTTTACGGCAGCCGACCTTGACCAATTTAAATGCTTCTTGTGGGAGAGGAAGAAGCTTTACCTTCTCCTCTTTTTCGAATAATTCTTGCGGTATTTTCCTGGTAGTGCCATGGATACGGCAGTTTGCTTTCATGACCCATTTTGCCAATCTTTCCTTCATTTCCTTCTCTCCGGTGAATCTTCTGCCCTGGAAGAAATTGCCTTTGACGTACTTGATCCCTGATTCCACCTTGCCTTTATCATTCGGTTTTCTGACCCGACAGGGCAGAGGATGAAAGCCGTAATGGCTGGCAAATTGCTTGTACAGATCCTGATAAAGGGGTTCATAGAAATTGGCTTCGAGGATGGCTGATTTGAGATTGTCGATCTTGACATATTTCGGGATGCCGCCGAAATAATTGAAAGCATGACTATGGCAACGGATAAAGGTCTCTACCCTCTGGTCATAAACGACTTCATAATAATCCAGGCGGGAAAAAGATAATCTCATATTGAAAACCCAGGTCTTTCTCTTTCTACCCTGGTAGGGGGTATAGCCGGCATACCCGAAATCCACCTGGGCTTCTTCTCCCGGGAGGGTATGCAGGCGGATAAAGATGTTCTCCCTTTTTTTAATGGTGCCAATATAGTCCTTAATGGTAGAGTACCCCACCTTCACACCTTCTCCCAGTAATTTTTCATGGATTCTTACGGCGGAGAGATTCTCTTCTAAATATTTAAGAATTTTTTCCCTATGCTTATCCAGAATCCGTGGATGCGGCTTGTTCCTGGGGTAAGGTTTTCCCTGTTCTATTTCCTTTATCTTTTTTGCCACGGTCTTCCAGTCATGACCGGTCAACCGGGCAATGAGTGATTTATTCTTATGCTTTTTCCAAAGTGTTTCTATAGTAATATACATGGCTACTCCTATCATTTTTCACCTCCCTTAAGGATTCAATTATATCCTAGCGGAGGTATTATTTTATAGATATTACTATGGAATTTTCTCCGGCGTTACCTATGGAATTTATTATAGCTTTGAGGTGTACAGACAATTTAATATATCAGTAGATAGAATCCTAACTGATATTGGCAAGGAATATACCACCCCTTGGATAAACGGTCAGCATGGGCATGAAACCTTCCTAAAAAAGAATCACATCAGACATGCTAGGATTAAACCGAGAAGCCCACAAAGCAATGGCATGGTGGAACGGTTCAATCGTACACTGCTGGAAGAGTTTTGCCAGGTAGCGATGCTCAAAAAGATCTATCACTCACTGTCTCAGTTACAGGGTGATCTGGATCAATTTATGACCTATTATAATTTTAAAAGAACGCATCAAGGTTACAGGCTAAAGGGTAAGATCCCTTACCAGAAATTTTTAGATGGTAAGCGAAAATATGCTTTACCTGAGCCCTTGTAAATAGTATTATTTTTCTATGGGAAAGAACGTAGATTGTAAACACTACTTGAAAGTAATACAATTAAAGATAAATAAAGCGCAAAATTGTTTATTAACGGTTTAAAAAGATGTCTAAAATTGAAGAAATCTTACAATCAAAAATAAATCCGAAAGAAAAAGAGACAGAGCTGGTTGAAGCAGTGATTTCCGGAAAAATACCGGTTAAAGAATTCATTGGTTTTTTTAAGTCAGCAAAAGATGTGGATAAAGGCATTTGTTCCGGAGTGATGAAACATATTTCATCACAAAAACCAACACTACTCATGCCCTTCATTGATACTCTTTTGGAATACATCAATTATCAATTACCAAGAGTCAAGTGGGGTGTGCCGGAAGCTATTGGCAATATGGCCAAAGATTATCCTGACAAAGCGGCTAAAGCGATTCCTTATCTTTTAAAAAATACTACTGATGATAAAATCAACACAACGGTTATTAAATGGTGTGCTGCTTTTGCCTTAGCAGAGATAGCAAAGTATAATCCAAAAACCAGAAATCAACTTTTACCAATTTTCGAAAAAATTATCGATAAAGAAAAAAATAATGGTGTGAAGAATGTTTATTTTAGGGCATTAAAAGTAATTGAAAAAGAAAAATCTACCAATATATAAAAAATAGCAATAATACAATTATAAGTTGATATATTGAAGAATCCATTGATTTAACCTTGTAGGGAAATACTATAAGAATAAGCACATTGATCAATTCATCAGAATAAGGTCAAAGAGTTGCAATAGTATTTCGTACTTTTTTCTATTGGGTTGTTTTTAGAAAAATGAATAAATCTTCATTACTTAGACAATATAAAGCTAAAAATTAAAATATAGTACTAAACAAAAGGATACATCAACTTAATCAATTAATAAGGGAAAAGTAAAATAGTGTAATTATAACTATATTTTATTTTAAACAAGATGGTTATATTAATACCTTAGTCATATAAATTAGGTTAAAAAATCGATAAATCATAACAAGTATCTCTTTATTCAAAGAGAAGAAGAAGGGATAAAATGAATTTTCAAACAAAAGTAGTGGAAGTGTCATCTACTAACATCAATGAACATCCCCAGGCAATTTGTTTTATTAATCCCAAACATGAATTCTACCATCATAAAGTAGACTGGCTCAAAAGGCAATTTACAATGGGATTAAAAATCAAGTTACTATACCTTGAGCAGGAAAAAAGACCTATTGGATTTATTGAATATGTACCCGGTACGCATTGTTGGAGAGCAGTCAATGCAACAGGATATATGTTTATCCATTGTCTTTTTTGGATCAATGGCAAAAAATATCACCACCAGGGATTGGGTAGCCTTTTGATAGAGGAAGCAGAAAAAGATGCCAGAAACATGATGGGAATCGCTGTCATTACCAGTCAAAATTCTTTTATGGCGAATAATCAAATCTTTCCGAAAAAAGGATATACCCTCATAGCAGAATGCGAAAAAGAGCAATTGATGGTCAAACAATTCAAGAAAAGTTCTTTGCCTACTATAAACAACTGGAAAGAAAAATTAGAAAAGCATAAAGGATTTACAATGGTTTATTCCAGGCAATGTCCGTGGGTTGCACGGTATATAGAAGAAGTGAAACCTATCTTGAAAAAAGAGGGATTAAATCCCACAATTATTGAGTTGAAAACAGCAAAACAGGCTCAAAAAGCTCCGTCATTATATGGAGTTTTTTGTCTTATCTATAATGGAAGATTGTTAGCAGATCGTTATATTTCAACAACTCGTTTTTTGAATATAATCAAAAAAAATGTTAAATCAAATGAGTAAACTATATAAAAAAAGATCTCTAAAACAAAATTTTACAAAAAATAGACATTACATCCAAAAAATATCTTCGTGGAAAATAAAGGATTTTAATTTTTTATTCTTCGATTTGTAATTTATAAAATATGTGTATTGAAACTAAAAGTTTAATTTACATATAAACAAGGTATATGAAATCTAAGGAAGGATCTAAAATAATTTGTAAATAAATATTAACTTGTAAAATTGTGATATGAAAGGAGAAAAAATGGATCACGTTGTTTATCTTGATGCCAAATCCAATGAATTAGAAAATTTACTTTATAATAAAAAATCCATGATTATTCGTGGAGCAATGGGAAGAAAAATACCTTATGGAAAAATAAATATCGGGGATACTTTATTTTTTATAAATAATAATGCTGAAGGCAAAATAAAAGCCAAAGGAGTTGTTGCATCAGTTTTCAATTCCGAAAAAATGACTAAAGATGAATCAATGACTTTAGTAAAAAAACATCAAGATAAACTCAAATTAACTGCCAAACAATTCAAGAAATGGGCAGGGAAAAGATATATAGTTTTAGTAGAAATAAGAAATATCGAAAAGACACATCATTTTCAGTTCAATAGAGATGCTTTCAAAAACAAAATGGATGATTGGCTAACAGTAGAGGATATTGAAAAAGTAAAAAAATAAGGGGAGATATTTGCTTCAGCTCAAAAGAGTTATACTGTCTGTTGTTACTAAAGTATTAATAAAAAACATAGTACAGAAAAAGCTTTTTATAGTTGTCATTTAGAAAAGTTCTGTACTTATTTATAGAGTGAGCGAAGAAAATTCCAAGCCCTTTGGCCATTAGCTGAAGGACTTTTTATTTAAAAAAGAATGATTTTTTAAAACCTTTGTTGCATTTATACTGGAATGTAGAAAAATCGAAAAAGACTAATTTATTAACTGCTGGTGATGATTCAATAAGATAAATATATATTTTTGAACTGCAGTAAAAACCATCCCCTGACATACGTTAACCTATTTGTATAAACTTTAAAGGAGGAGAAGAGATGATCATTCTTCAAGTAATCAGTATTATTATTGGCATACTTGCACTTTAATTACTAATTGTAACTTTTGCACCCAGCTTTACAGTCCCAGAACAACCCCTGAAAAAAACGAAAAAACTGACCAAGAAGGTGGGCATAAAATCATCACAGTCAAGAAAAGATGTGACTTTTCAAATCAAAGGAACTTCAATAAGCGCCTGGCTTTATCTGCCTGGAGTTCTATCAGCTTCCGTTCCCTGTATAATTATGGGAAATGGTTTTGGGGGAACTAAGGGCATGATCATGGAATCTTATGCTCTTCGATATCAGGAAGCCGGATTTGTGTGCTTGCATTCGATTACCGACATTTTGGTGAAAGCAAGGGGGAACCGCGACAACTGTTTTTGATTCCCTACCAGCTGGAAGATTATACAGCAGCAATAAAATATGCTCGGAGTCCTAAGGAGATTGATCCGGCAAGAATTGCTCTGTGGGGCACCTCTGCAAGCGCTGGATATGGTATTGTAATCGCAGCAAAAGATAAAAATATTGCCTGTGTATGTGCACAATGTCCGGGATTGGATCCTCATGCCTCAGGAAAGATGTTTTTAAAAAAATTAGGTATCGGACACCTTCTCCGTCTGTTTGTTCACGGACAACGTGATATGATGAGGTTTCGCTTAGGTCTTTCGCCCCATAAAATACCTATCGTAGGGAAACCTGGGAGTATTGCTTTTTTCCCCATTTTAGATGCTTATGAAGGATATAGTAAACTTGCATCGAAGAATTTTGTTAACGAAATCTGTGCTCGTGTCATTCTACGGTCGCATGGATTCAAACCTGTCGAACATCTGCAGAACATGCAATGCCCAATACTAATTCAAATATGCGAGCATGACAGTTTAGCTCCACTAAGCACCGAAACCGCAACGGAATTGGAGAAATATGCAGAAGTAAAACGCTATCCCATCGGCCACTTTGATATCTATATTGGAGAGAACTTCGAAAAAAGCATAAGCGATCAGCTTGAATTTTTTAAAAAACACCTTTGTTTAACTAAAACAATAAATGGCGGTGATTAGGATAATCTTGGAAGAGTGACCTCATTAGCTTCTTCTTGTAAAAAAGTTTTTTTTGTTTGCTCTAAAGATAAATTCTAATAAATTAAAAAAGAGAGATGAGTATGTTCAAAAAAGGTAATAAATATTGGTTCGAGTATAACGGGTATAAGTTCAGGATGCTATTTGTATATGAATGATTATGATAGCGAGATATTTGAATTACACAACACTCCGGGAGGTTTATGTACCACATGAAAAAGAAAGGAACACAACTTTAATGGATATATCCATTGATTGGGTGGAACCAATCCAAGAAAAACAAAATAGGTAATGGAAAGGTAAACGAATTTAAAGTGTTGGTTTATGCCAATGAAGACATTTTAGTTAACGGTATGCTTGCAGATATGAGAATAGCTTTTTCTGCCATTAATGATGCATATGGAATAATCCCTAATTTAAAATTTAGATGTATCTTTAATTGATGACAAGATCATTAAAAAGGCAGGACTTTCTAATCGAATTCACACTTTATAATTTTTTTACAGATTCCAACAACTTCTTCCAGCTTATGACAAATACTTTCCGTTTCCTCACTCATACAAAAATTGCGAAAGTCGTCCTGTCTGGGGAGCCAGGCCATTTCATGCTCTTTGGTCTTTTACTGAAGGGCTTTTTGTTTTTTATATTATATTTTTCAAAAAAAAGAAGGATTTTACAAATTATTCCCGTATATATCAATAAGAAATAAATTATCAATAATTACTTATAATAAATAAGAAGAATATTATGTAGAAATACCACAACGACTCTTAAACCACATCAGGTCGAGATGCGGTCAATGCAATCATGAAATACCGGAAAACATAAGCTTTTTCCTCATGATTTACAGAGTTAAGAGCTATTATTCGAACTAAATGAGTTAATTTCGCGAAACTAATTAAATTATTTTACATTTTAAAAGGAGAAATAAATGAAAAAATTGTTATTAGTACTTTTAGTTATCGCACTCGCCTCTTTCCTCTTTGTCGGCTGTCTGCCGGTCACCCCATCTGAAGGTGAGGGAGAAGGGGAAGGCGAAGGAGAAGGTGAAGTGGTCATTGCCTTTGATAATGAATACACCAATGCCAGCGGCGTCACCTTTATTCCCTGCGGCGTGTCCGGCAGCGTGACCTTCCCGTCCCCGGTAGCCATTGACTATATCGTCTATGGTGCCATCAAAACTGCAGAAGGAGAATACGTCTGTATGACTCCTCTTACCCCCAATGCCGACCGGACGGTCTGGTCGGTGGATGAATTTGCATCGGAATGCTATCCTCCTGATACAGAGGAATGCGAACCTTTCTGTATTGTGGCCTTAGTCAAACATCCCTGCTGCCCGGGGAAAGAAGTCGCATTGAGAGTTGTTTCAGCAGACTGCACCCCACCGGCACTCGACCTCTTTGTCAAGTTCACCGACTGTGAAGATCCCTGCGCGGAAGAGGATCCCTGTGCTCCACCCTTTGCTGGTGTTTCCATGGAATGGACCAGCAGAACCACCGATATCTGTGAAACCGAAGACTGCTGCATGGATACCTGTTCCGGAGTCAACGGCTGGTCACTGGTCATCGATCCGGATGAATGTGAAGGTCCCTGTGATACGGTAACCGGTGTTGGCTGTCCGGTAGAAGGTGTGCTTGGTTGTGAATGTCTGGCTTATGCGGATACCGGAGAAGTCTGCTACTTAATTGAATTCTATATGGATGATAATGTGGGCAATGCAGTAGAAAATACCTGGCAGGTTTGCCTGGATACTGATGAAGTAATTTGGTTTGGATGGTATGGTTATGGTCCATTCCCCTTTGATGGAGAATGGTATCAGACTTATGGAGAATGTACACCATTATTTTAAAAAGTTATTTTAGATAAGTTTAAGCTTATTTAAGATAATAATCTATAATAAAAAGGGATATTTGGAAGTATCCCTTTTTATTATTTGAAAAAAATAGTAAAAGATGTTTAATTAATGTTAATGATTTCCTCTAACTCAAAATATACCTTTTAAGTCTCCTCCCTCATACAAAAGTTGCGAAAATTTTCAACCACCCTCATCAGAGTATACGTGAAGGCACTTCCAGCAATAGTTTGAAGGGCTTTACTATGTGGGAAAAACTTTTCCGTCATTTAATGTGTAGTTCGATAGTAGTAATTTACTAACTTGTCTTTTTCTTTCAGATCCTTATTAGTGTTTTTATGTTTTTAAACCATCATGAAAATATCTAGTTGTTCTTTTGGCTCCATTTCAACTAACAGATAATATGTTATTAAAAACCTGGCAAGTTTGAAATACAAACATGCCAGGCCTGTTAAAATTTTCCACAACTAAAATCGTATTTAAGTCATGATGTTGTTGTTACTTTTTAGGTGGCTTCCATTCTTTCCAGACATTTCCCGCTAATGCTGGTGAAGGCTTTAGGGTAATTCCGCCTTCTGTCCATCCGGAAGGCATGACTTCACCTGTTTTCTGATGGTGCTGGTACGCTTTGATCTGACGAAGGAGCTCCTCAGGATTTCTTCCAACGGGTGGACTTAAAATCTCGGCTGCCTGAACAATGCCTTCGGGATCAATCAAAAATCTTCCTCGAACATTGACTCCAGCAGCTTCATCATACACATCATAGAGACTTCCGATAGCCCCTCCCTGATCTGAGACCATTGGGAATGGAATATCTTTGCCAGCCATTTTACTCAGTTCAGTTTCGTTCCAAATCTTGTGTGAAAACACACTGTCTGTGCTTACAGAAAGTACTTCTACGTTTAATGCTTGAAGTTTTTCATAGCTCACGGCTATGTGTGAAATTTCGGTAGGTCAAACGAAGGTAAAATCTCCTGGATAGAAACATAAAACAAGCCATTTACCACGATAATCTTCCAGTGACACCTTTTTAATCTTCCCTTGGTGAAAAGCCTTACCAGAGAAGTTTGGTGCCTTTTTAGTAACTAGCATATACATCAACTCCTTTCCATAATATATAATATTAATGATATTATTTTATTATTGATAAAAATGAAAGTCAATAATTATTATTACCTGAGACAACTATTTAAATGCAGGGGAGCAGAATATATATTATCCTTAGCAGTTGATAGATTGTAGTTTTAAGATTTTTAAGAATAATGTGAATAATTAGCTTATTAATTTAATATTTTCTATTGCAATTTCCCCTTTAAAAGTTTGAAGTGTTTCCAATAGGGGGAGCCAGCACATTCAAGCCCTTTGGCATTTGCTGAAGGGCTTTTCTTTTTTTGGAGATTATTTTAAGAAAAAGAAGGATTTTTACTGTTGGGGGATTATATAAAATGGTGAAAACTACCATTTTATATAACGACTAGCGGGTATGCGAAGTCTCGAATGACGTGAGGGATTTGGGTGGAAAGTGTGCAACCCCTGAAGCCATATATCCCCTTGTTATCGACTATTTCAACAGCTTTTTAATAAATACTTCTAAATTTTTTTTTATCCTTAGCACAAATAATTCTTGATAAATCACGAGAATTTATAAATGCACCAGAGATCCCTCCACCTGGCATAACCCACTGACCTGTAATATAGAAATTTTTTAGCCCTGGCAATGTATGCTTAATATGCTCTGGAATGAGTCCTGACAACCATTCCCAACCCTGAATGCTCCCATGCCAATTTCCTGTATATCGTTTAAAAGTTGCAGGAGTAGCTACATCAATCACTTCTAAGTATTTTTTGATATTACCAAAATAATTTTCAAGAATATCAATAACCTCGCTGCTAATACGTTCTTTTTCAAGTATATATTTATCAGGATTATTTTGTTTTAACTTATTCCAGAATTTAAAATTATATGTATGCAAAATTACTCGAATACATGTTTTTCCTTTTGGGGCTAGTGTTGGATCAAAGTTATAAATGGTTATTGGTATTGTATAAATATTGGTGCTATTATCAATAGTTATTCCATTTTTTAATGATAACTCAATATTTGGAGATTCATTTTTAAACTCTCTTCCTATACCAAGTGAAACAAGAACAACCGAAGGCCATTTGGGGTGATTTTTAAATCTTTTATTTATCTCTTTATCAGTATATTTGCCATCAAGCATAGAAAAAATTGTCGTATAACCATCTGCTGCAGAAATAACAATATCTGCATCTTCTAGCTTTTTCCCGTTTTCAAGTGAAATACCAATTGCATTATCATTCTCCTCTAGAACTTTAATAACTTTTGAATCAAAATGAATTTTTCCACCTGATTTATTATATTTTTCTTCTAGCAATTTTGTGAATTTTAAAGAACCACCTATGGGATAACCAACGCTTTTTGCATGCATTTGTGCAATGCAAATCAGAAGAAAATATGCTGGGAACCGTGAGTAAAAATCCTGATTAATAATTTTTTTCATTATAGGATTTTTACATTTATTCACACATGTTTCTATTGACTTAGACCATTTAGATAAGTAGTAAATATAGGGAGCAGTTTTAAATTGACTTAAAAAATAATCGAACGGATTCCATAATTCGATAGGTTTTGATATTTGCATGTCATGTTTTGAAAATGCTTTGATCCCTTTAATGAAACTTTTTATAAATTTTTTGTCTTCAGGAGCTACTTTCTTTAATTCAGTTTCTAACTTTTTAGGATCAATATAAAATGTGAACTCATTGCCGCTATTTAAAACAATTTTATCTAATTCGTTAAAATAGTGGTAATCAATTTTGCTAAAATCAATTAATTCAGAAAACCACCTATTTAATCTATAATTTTTATTAGGTCCAATTGTTGAATGAATACAACCATCGAAGATAAATTCTTTACGTCTCCATCCTGTACATAAACCGCCCGCAATGGTGTGTGCTTCAAATATTTTTGTATCATAATCATTCATCTGAAGATAAGAACCTACAGTTAATCCTGCAATACCTGCTCCAATTATATAAACCTTTTTTTTCATTATTTTCCTCAGTAATAATTTGATTTTAAGCCGTTAAAATTGCCGACTAAAATAACCGAACTGTTTCGTTTACGCACTACTCTGGGTTATGTTTCGAAAATTAACTACCAATATTATTTGTGAAACATTTTATGTTTATCATAAACTTATTTTATTGAATTTACAAATAATAAGGTATGATTTAAAAATGAGTAATATTCTGGCATTTGTGACGTGAAGGGAAATGATTTTTATTACATTTTTACATTAAAACTTTGCTTTTTTGTCGGATTTGTCGTATTAAGAAAACGGTTTTTTTTGTGTAAATTATAGATTTTTAAACTTATTTTTCTTTTTGGTTTTTGGGTATGAAAAAGTACCAGTATTATCATTTTTGTCATTTTTTCAGATTAGAAGGTACACTTTTTATAGAATTTGGTAAAACATATCTAGAATTTCTGGACATTCTATTGATACAAGAATTTCATATAATGCATAATATGTACTAAGTTCGAGTTGTGTTTACAATTCTCTTAAAATAAAACTGGTCATGCATGTGATCTTTCCTATAGAATATTGATATCCAAAAAATATTCAAACATAGGAGGAAGAACAGCACACATGACCAAAGATGAACGTATAGCCAGTTACAAATATAGTGTACTGCAGCATGCACGAGAAAACAAGAACATTACCTTAACCTGTAAAGTATTTCAAATATCCAGAACCATCTATTACGATTGGTTAAAACGGTTTATCAAATTCGGTTATCTGGGTTTACAGGATAAAGTAAAAAGAAAACCTAAGATGCCGAATCAGATAAAACCAGACTTTGAGGCGGTCATTCTCAATTATATATTGAATTACCCGACGCATGGGCCCAGAAGGATATCTAATGAATTAAGACAGCAAAATATTATCATCAGTGAAACGGGTATCTACAATGTCTTAAGAAGAAAAAATCTAAATCACCGTCTTTCTCGACTCTTCTATGCCCAGGAGCAATCCGATAATCCTATTGTGACCGAAAGGTATCTAAGAGAAATAGCTAAGAGAAAAACGGCACATATCAATGCCTATTATCCCGGTTATCTCTTCTGTCAGGATACCTTTTATATCGGTACGATTAAAGGTTTAGGGAGAATATACCAGCAGACTGGCATGGATGCTTATGCAGGTTTTGGTTTTGCCAAGGTATATACCGACAAGACAGCAATAAGTGCGATAGATTTCCTGGTAACCAAAGTATTGCCGGTCTACAGGTCATCTCATATACCCTTAGATAGAATTCTAACCGATAACGGCAAGGAATATACCACGCACTGGATAAATGGCAACCATGGGTATGAGACCTTCTTAAAACAGAATCACATTAGACATACCCGGATTAAACCGAGAAGTCCGCAAAGCAATGGAATCGTGGAACGATTCAATCGTACATTACTCGAAGAGTTCTACCAGATAGCGATGATAAAGAAAGTCTATTCCTCTTTATCCGAATTACAGGATGATCTGGATCAGTTTATTACCTATTATAATTTTAAAAGAACCAATCAAGGGTACCGGTTAAAGGGTAAAATCCCTTACCAAAAATTCTTTGATGGTATGAGAAAATATGCTTTACCTGAGCCCTTGTAAATAGTATTATTTTTCTATAGGAAAGAACACAAAGTGTCAACACCACTTGAAAGTAATACACATAATATTTTAAATAAATAACTCTACTTATATTTCTGTAATACATGGTTAGAATAAGAGTAGGGAATATATTTTATTGATAAATAAGGGAAAATAGGCACTTCTATATTCTTTAAGCTCCTACAGGTAATTCAATAAACTCCTTTAGTTTATAGATGTTACGCATATCTTTGATAATTTGGTTCCAATGAAAACTTGATAGAGGAGCCAGACAATTTCAAGCCCTTTGGCATTAGCTGAAGGGCTTTTGTTTTTTTCTCAGGTTTTTATTCAGAAAGATAGAGTTTTTTCTAGCCAGTGTGCTATATTGTAAATATATTATGCCATAATGATTTTTTTTCACTTTGATTGTCTTCTATAATGAAAACATATAAATTACAATTGTAAATGAAAATGGGGTCATTTTTTAACGCAGGTAAAGTTCGAGTTTTTTCTCTATTATTAAAAATACTCTTATAATTGAAAAGAAAGATAGTAACAACACAAATCCAGATAAATGAAATTATTTAAGATTATGACTACACTGTACCAAAAATACAAACGAAAAATCAAAGAAAATTATTTTTTATACGCTATCTTAATCAATGTAAAAGCGTATGCCTCTTCGTTTCTCAATAACATTTTCGGGCATCATTATTTGAAAATAAGATTTTTTAAAAGAATGGGCTATCCCTTAGATCTGAAAAATCCGCAATCTATTGATGAAAAAGTAAATTGGAAAAAGATTTATGACAGAAATCCGTTATTACCCCTTACTGCTGACAAATATCAAGTCCGTTCTTATATCCAAGAAATATTGGGAGAGGATAAAGCCAAAGAACACTTAATTCCTTTACTGTATGTCACGGATAAACCGGAAACCATTCCCTTTGAAAGACTTCCTTCTAGTTTTATCGTTAAACCCAATCATGCTTCCGGTCGGTATATCATCGTTGAGGATGGCAAGTTCAATAAAGAAGAGATCATCCATACCTGCAAAAAGTGGCTTGTGACCCCCTATGGTTTGGATAAATTAGAATGGGCGTACAAACCAATTAAGAGAGTGATTGTGGTTGAAAGATTATTGCGTGAGGAAAAAATAAATATTTTAAAGGAATTTAAATTGCATATGTTTCGGGGAAGATGTAAATTAATTGCCTTTGTTTATGACAGAATAAACAATTTTTCTATGAGTTTTTTTGATGAAAAATGGAATAAATTGTCCGTTAGGATACAAAGCCATCCCTATGCTCCAAAAATTGAAAAACCGAAAAATTTTGAACTAATGATTGAACTGGCGGAGAAGCTATCCCGACCTTTTGATTATATCCGGGTAGATTTATATAATCTAAAGGGAAAGATATTTATTGGGGAGTTAACCCATTATCCTGCAAGCGGGATGGATAAATTTGAACCAGTCTCTTTTAGCTATGAGTTAGGCAACCATTGGAAGTTGGAACCAGAATATTGGAAAAACGAATACAAGATTAAAATCTAAATCTTTGAATTTCTTTTTTGGTAGGTTTTTATAGTCCTCTTTAAAGACTTTGCGAGAATCGAATCCCAACTGTTAAGAAAAAGGAAATATTTACTATTTTACTGAAAAACTAACTTATTAATCTGATATTTTCTATTGTAATTTCTCCCTTAAAAGTTCTAAGTGTTTCCAATAAGGGGAGCCAAGACATTTCAAGCCCTTTGACCTTTGCTGAAGGGCTTTTTCTTTTTTGAACATTATTTTCGAGAAAAAGAAGGATTTTTTTTACTTATAACGTATATTAACATTAAATGAAACTATTTAAAGATAATTTATTATAACAATTAAAGGGAGAGTATTTAAATTCCCAAATATCTCTTAAATCACATTAGGTCGAGATGTGATAGATGTATCCATGAAATACCGGAAACATATATATTTTCCTCATAGGCTACAGGATTAAGAGCTATTACCTGAACTTAAGAATTAGTTAATTTCGCGAAATTAATTGAATCATTTTATGTTTTGAAAGGAGAAACAGATGAAAAAATTATTGTTGGTACTTTTAGTCATTGCCATAACCTCCTTCCTCTTTGTCGGCTGTCTTCCGGTCACCCCCTCAGAAGGAGAGGGAGAAGGCGAAGGAGAAGGCGAAGTCCTTATTACTTTCGAAAAAGAGTATACCAGTGCGAGTGGCGTCACCTATATCCCATGTGACGGCTTAGTCACCGTTACGCTCCCGTCACCTGCAGCAGTCGATAATGTTGTTTATGTTGCCGTAAAGAATGATCTTGGGAACTACCAATTTATGCAAACATTGGAACCGAATGCTGATAGAACGGTATGGACTTTTGAAGCAGAAGGAGGCCCAATCGGTTGTGAACCAATGGTAAAAGTTAATAATAGCAATGGTGAGCCGTTTTGTATTTATGAATGCGAACCCATCTGTATAGTCGCTTTAGTCAAACACCCCTGTTGCCCGGGTGAAGAAGTTGCCTTAAGAGTCGTCTCCTTTGACTGCACCGCACCTACCCTTGACCTCTTTGTCAAGTTCACCGACTGTGATGATCCTTGCATCGAAGACGATCCCTGTGCCGAAGAATTTGCCGGCGTATCCATGGAATGGTCCAGCAGAACCAGCGATATCTGTGAAACGGAAGATTGCTGTGATGATACCTGTTCCGGTGTCAACGGCTGGTCCCTGGTCATCGATCCTGATCCCTGTGAAGGCCCCTGTGATACGGTCACCGGTACCGGCTGCCCGGTAGAGGGTGTCATCGGCTGTGAATGTCTGGCTTATGCTCCTGATACCTCAGAGCTTGCCTGTTACTATGTCGATTTCTACATGGATTACAATGTAGGCAATGCCGTTGAAAGCAGATGGAAGATTTGCCTGGATACCGATGAAGTCGTATACATTGATGTAGATGAGGACTATGATGGTGAATCATTTGATCCGGACTATCCTGCCATGTTCGATGGAGAATGGTGGCAGATCTATGGTGATTGTACACCGATGGAAGTCTAAAAAGGAATGAATTAAAATAAAAACTGATTTTTAAGTAAAAGGGATGTCACGAGATATCCCTTTTACTGTTTGAAAAAATTAGGTATTTTTAAATACCTAATAAATGTTAATTATTTCCTCTAACTTACGATAAACTTTTTCTGTTTCGTCACTCATGCAAAAGTTGCGAAACTCGTCCTGTCTGGGGAGCCAGACAATAACATAGGCAGAACTTCTTTCTCGGAGGTTCTGTCTATTTTTTTATTAGCACATTCCAATAACTTCCTCTAACTTCTGATAAACTTTCTCCGTCTCATCCCGCATACAAAAGTTGCGAAAATCGTCCTGTCTGGGGAGCCAGCCAATTTCAAGCCCTTGGGCCTTTGTTGAAGGGCTTTATTGTTTT
>Ga0272441_10008107_pt1 | contig 16790 bp, 15 predicted proteins | sample SSMProp6N_FD_193582 | JGI IMG/M metagenome (GOLD analysis project Ga0272441, IMG submission 193582) | Marine sediment archaeal communities from Little Sippewissett salt marsh, Falmouth, MA, United States - SSM-Prop-6N | ecosystem: Environmental > Aquatic > Marine > Wetlands > Sediment ...
CTTCTGGCAGGCATGTGGCCACAATTAGATCGAAACGGCGTGGATACGGCGGGCTCGCCGAATATCCTCACCTCCACGGTACCAACCGAGCCCAGCCAGAGTTCAAGGACCCACTCGGTCGCCGTGGAGGTGCGGCCGGCGCAGGCAGAGAACAAGGAGGATCGGAATGCTTTCCAAAGATCGAATGCAGAAAAAGATTTGCTCGGAAACTGAGGCCGTAATCGACGTCCACACGCACGTAGGCATCAACGCGGAAGGGTACATCAACGAGGGATATCCCTATTGCCTGAGCTTGGAAGACCTGGCGATTCGAATGAAAGCACTGGGTATATCCTATTCGGTGGTGTTCCCCTTCGGTTCATTGTACTATTCCCTATCCCGCAAAAAGCAAAAAAAAGTCCGCGTCAGCGAGCACATCAGTCGCTTCCCCTACGAACTGGCGAATCACAATCTGCTGAACGAGGTTTTCGAGATTTTTCCCCAGTATTCGGATATGTTCCTGCCCTTCGGCATGTTCGACCCCTCCAGAAAGCAGGCCGAGCAGACGAGGTGGCTTCGCTCGATGGTCGACAAGTACCCGCTGTATGGACTGAAGACGGTCACCAGCTACTCCCAGGCTCACATCACTGATCTTCTGTCCGAACCCGGGCGCTGCATTCTGGATTTCGCCGGAGATCTGGGTATTCCCGTTACGATTCACACCTCCGTAGCCCCCGGAGATCCTTGGGCAAACGTGTTCAGCATACTCGAGGTTGTTTCTGCAAACCCGGAGGTCCGTTTTTGTCTGGCTCATACCTGTCGCTTCAACAAGGCGGCTCTTGCCGCCGCCGATCAGCTGGCCAACTGCTATGTTGACGTGTCCGCGTTTCACATCCACTGTCACCTGGCGACTCAGGACAGCCCTTCGATCGCAAGCAGGGATGAACGATTTGACGCCGACTATGGCAGACCGCTGGAAGCCCTTAAGCAACTCGCCAACGCCTATCCTCGGACCCTCTGCTGGGGAACAGATACACCGGCCTATTACTTCATCAATCACTGGATGGATGATCTGGGGAAGGTGCATCGATCGGATTTGAGGTGTGATTGGGATGTGGAGGCGGTGACGCTCAAACAACTGGACGGACCGACGCGCCGGAGAATCGCACACGAGAATCCCATGCGACTCCTGTTTGCCGTGAAATGATTCGAAATATGAAAAACACCACATCAAGGGAACGAATGCTGGGAGCGATCGAGTCACGGTCGATCGATTATATACCCTGCTCTTTTATGTTGTTTTGGAACATCTCGCAGACATGCGCCTCCCAAATGGAGAGCATTGAACAACAGGTTCAATTGGGACTTGATCCCTATGTTGCCACCGGACCGAAGCGTTGCCTGCATCCCCAAGTCAGGTATCATGAATGGACGGAAAACAGAAACGGAATCAAACATTTCTGCAGGAGCTTTGACACACCTCGCGGGCCGCTAAAGGGCGCGATACGCCAGATCGACGGTTGGCCGGCAAAAGGACCCCTACCCCTATTCGACGACTTCATCGTTCCCCGCATCGCGGAACCCCTCGTCAAACCAGAGGAAGATTTGGAAAAAATTCCCTACCTGTTTGGACCTTTCAGCGATGAGGCGATCGCATCCTTCCGGGAAAATGCACAAGAGGCAAGATCAATCGCCGAGAAGCACGGACTGCTGCTTACCGGTGGGTTTGCCTATGACGGCTACGAAGGGTTAGTGGGCGCCGAAGCCATGTCCTGGCTTACGGGCTTCACAGAAACGATGATCCTATCGCTCACCCGGGTCGATCTCATCCGCGAATACGCAAATATTATCCACGATTGGAACATGCGGCAGATCGAACTCATTCTCGATATCGCACAACCGGACTTGCTTGTGCGCAGAGCGTGGTATGAAACCACTGAGTTCTGGACCCCCACGGCTTTTCGGGAAATCATTGCTCCGACTATCCGCAAAGAGGCTCAGATTGTTCACCAGGCGGGGAAGAAATTAGGGTATCTGATTACGAGTGCATTTTTGCCGATTTTGGAGGACATCCTGGACGCCGGTATAGACGTGCTCATCGGATTGGACCCGAAAGAGGGCAAAGGTACGGACCTTGCCGTGGTAAAAGAACGCTTCCTGGCTCGGAAAAAAGCAATCTGGGGAGGCACCAGCGGTTCTGTGACCGTCGAGATGGGAACTGTAAAGGAAAATGAAAAGGCGGTCATCGAGGCTATCACTATCCTCGGCCAAGATGGTGGATTTATTCTCTCACCGGTGGACAACGTCCGTGAGGATACGGAAAAGACCTGGGAGAACACCCGCGCCTATATCGACACTTGGAAACGATACAGAACCATGTACGGCAATTGATTCGCTAACCGGGGCAGGACGTCAGGCTCCGGTACGTCGAGTGTTCAGAGCGAATGAGCCCCTTCTTTTCGAAAAACCCGCCGATGCCCCAGGCCAGGGCCGTACACAACGCGAGTACTTGCGGGCTGATCGTGAGTTTCATTTCATCCTCCAAACAGCAGAGGCAGCCCCGCTAGAGGGACTGCCTCTGCCGGTAGTGTTGTATTGCGTTCCCATCCTCACACCGGCGGGTGCACGGAATTGGGAAATCAGCCGCAGTAACGACGGATCAACGCTACGGTCGGATCTCTTTGACCAGCTTCTTTTTACCGTCCTGAATCTCGAACAAATAGGTCGGCTTGTTCGTGGGCACGCCGCCGGACATGTCCCAGTTGAACAGCAGACCTTCAAAGCTCTTCATATCCAGCATGGCCTCGGCGATCAGTTTTCGCTCCTCTTTGAGTTTCTTCGGATCGCCGGTGACCCCAGTCTCCTCAATGGCACGCTTGATCATGTACACAGCGTCGTAGTAGTTGGTGGAGAGACTGGGGGGCTGCAGACCGTTGTGATCCGCCGCATAGGCGTCCTTGAAAGCCGTCCAGCGCGGGTTGGTCTGATCCACGTTGATGTAATTGTAGATGATAGTCCCGTCCAGATCCGAGCCGCCGGTGGTGTACAGGGCGGCATCATCGGCGCTGGAGAACAGCAGGATCTTGTTCATGTCGGTCCAGCCGCGGTTCTTCAACTCCTGTACGATCTTGGCCGCCTTGTCCGGCCAGCAGGCAATGATGATTCCGTCGGGGTCCATGTCCAGGGCTTTGACGACCAGAGGACCGAAGGTCACCGCGTCCTGGGGCACCTCCACATCCCCCACGTGCGTCGCACCGGCCGCTTTCAGCCCGTCTACGTGCGCGGCTGCCATTCCCGGCCAGGGACCGTAGATCCCCACAAACTGCACGACATTCTTCACCCCCTCCATATCGGCCCACTCGGTGGCCAGCGGGGGCAGCCTGTCGGCGGTTTTGGGAAACCAGGAGATCGACCAGGGGAAGAACTGCTCGGCGTACTCAAGCGAGGTCGTGGCTGTCATGGTCATCATCTCGTTTTCCACCGCAATCGGAGCGGCGGCCATGATCACCGGCTCGGGAACCGGTCCGAGAGCCACGAGGGCGTACTCGACGATTTTCCCCATCTCCACCACGCCCTTTTGAGGCTCCAAAGCGGTGTCCACCCCGACGACTTTCACCGGTACACCCGCGATTCCTCCGGCTTCGTTGATCTCCTCGGCAGCCCGTTCGGCGCCCCACTGCAGATACTCTCCGATCGAGGCGATCGCCCCGGTCAGGCTGTTGAGGAATGGTATTTCCCATTCCTCGATCACGACTTCGCCCTCTCCGCCTGCCGCGGATTCCTGTTGGCCGCCGGCTCCCAGGATGGAAGCAATGAACAGCAGCACTGCCAGAAAGGACAACAGTTTCTTGATCATACGTTTCTCCTTTGCACCTGTATTATCTCTTCCGCCGACGCGAAAGAGTGGTTTCCAGTCTATGAGCAAACCGGCGGGTGATGAACCCTTCCGGCTTGAGAACCAGCACGGCAATGAGGATCGACCCGTAGATCACGATGCGCCAGGAGGCAACCTGCGGCGGCAGGATCAGCGAGAGACCGTACAGCGCCGGTGCGGCGATCACCGTTCCCCACATGGTAGAATAGCCGCCCACGAAGATCACGGTCATGAAGATACCCACCAGGTGGAAGGTGAAGAAATCCAGGTGGAAGCTGCGATACATAAATCCGTACATCACGCCGCAGCCGCCGGCCACCAGGCTGGAGAAGGTCTGCAACAGCCGGCCCAGCCGCTTGATATCCACGCCCATGGAGGTGGCCAGATCCTTGTCCACGAACACCACCGAAGCCGCACGCCCGAGGCGGGAATGTTCGAAACGATAGATCAAAAAACCCACTACAAGCACCAGGGCGTAGAGGATGATGAGAATCGTCCATCTGTGCATGACCGGAGTGGCGGCAATGGTGGGAAGACCGAACATTCCCATGGTCGCGCCCACCGCCTTGATGTTCTCCACCGCCGTACGGCTTATATAGATGAAGGTGAACCCTACGATCACAACGGTGAAAGTCGGGGCATCCCCGATGAACAGGCTCACGATGTATCCGAGCAATCCCCCGGCGACAAATCCGGCCAGAAGGGCTACCACAAAGGGAAGCCCGAGGCTCTGAACCATGTATCCGGCCAGATAGCCCGATATGAGCATATTGGCCACGGTGAGAAAATGCAAATGGGCCACCCGATAGGGCAGGTACAGGCCCCAGCTCATCAGGATGTAAATGGCGGTGATGCTCAAGAAATAGTATAGTGCCAGAGACATACGAGCAGCCCCCTACAACTTGATGCCGAACAAGCCCCGGGGCTTGAACAACATCACCAGCAGCATCACAACAAAGGCGATGGCGTTGGACCAGGAACCGGAGATATACCCCTGTACCAACGCCTCCAGGATCCCCAGGGCCAGGCCCACAACCAAACCGCCGGCCAGATTGCCCAAACCGGCAATGATCGAGACGGCCAGAACCTTGTGCGCCACCTGCTCACCCAGGCCCGGTGAAGAGTAGCCCAGCAGCATGGCCAGCAGCACCGCGATCAGTCCGCCCAGGATTCCCGAGAGAGCGTAGCTCTCCAAACCGGTGCGCAGCAGCGGGATTCCCACCAGGCGGGCCCCGTTGGGATCCTCGGCGATGGCGCGGAATGCACGGCCCGGTCGCGTCTTGTACAACAGCAGGAATATACCCGACACCGCGACAATCCCCACGGCCAGAGAAGCCACCTGTCCACCCAGCAGGCTGATCAGGCCCACACGCAGGATGGGCGTCTCCCCCACCAGAGTCGAAGGAAAGGCGATCGGCAAACCCTTGTTGAATCCGTGGGATAGCACGTCGGTGATGATCATCCCGATCCCCAGGGACAGGACCATGGTGGTGTTGATATCCACCTCCTCGCGGTTGCTCATGATCTTCTGAAACAGCGGGGCGGAGATCACATTCAGAATCACCGAGGAGGCGATCGCGGCCAGCACGGCCAGCAGGATATTGTTATTCGTGTAGCGGAGCACCACCCAGGCGATGTACATGGAAAAAACCACCACCTGGGGATAGGCGAAATGAATGATCATGGCGACCAGGAGCAGGAGGTTGAATCCGGTGACCAGTAAAACGTAGATACTGCCGAGAGACAGTCCGTTGATGACCTGGGCGATGAACACTTGCATGATCGATCTTCTCCTCAGGCTCCCATATAGGCTTCGCGCACGCCGGGATCCTTGAGCAACTCGCCCGCGCTGCCGCTCATGGCGATTGTTCCGGTCTCCAGCACGTACCCCCGGTGAGCGCATTTCAGGCTCTTGTAGGCGTTTTGCTCGCTGAGCAGGATGGTGTAGCCCTCGCGGTTCAGGTGAACGAGAATATCGAAGATGTCATTGACGATGATCGGAGCCAGACCGAGGGACGGCTCGTCCACCATGATCAGCTGCGGGGCGCTCATCAACGCACGGGCGATGGCCAGCATCTGCCGCTCCCCGCCGCTCAAGGTGCGCGCGATCTGATTCTTTCGCTCCTTCAGTCTGGGGAACCAGCGATACACCCGCTCGAGATTTCGGTCCACGTTCTTCATATTATGGTGAGCCCCCAGCAGAAGATTGTCCAGCACGCTCATGGAGGCGAACACTCCGCGTCCCTCCGGCACCAGACAGAGTCCGGAGCGGACATTGCGATCGGCCGACACGCCGCTGATGGTCTTTCCAAGGAAGGTGATGGTGCCCGAGGCAGGTGTGTTGATCCCGAGGGAGGTCTCCAGCAGGGTCGTCTTCCCAGCGCCGTTGGCACCGATCAACACCACGATCTCGCCGCGGTGCACCTCCAGACTCACCTCCCTCAGGGCGTTGATATGTCCGTACGCGACCGACAGATCCTCCACCCGCAGCAGCACCTCATTCCGCACCAAGATAGGCCTCCAGAACCTTTGGATTTGCTTGAATCTCCTGCGGGACTCCCGCGGCGATGGTCTCGCCGAAGTTCAGCACCGTTACCCAATCGGACAGATTCATCAGCATCTTCACATCGTGACTGATCACCACTACGGTGATGCCCATCTCGCGAATGCGGCGGATTACATCCTCGATTCGCTCGGTCTCCTGGGCTCCCATGCCGCTGTTCGGCTCATCTAAAAGCACGATCCGGGGCTTTGACACCAGGGCACGGGCGATCTGCACGAACTGTCGCTCCGCCCACACCAGATCCACGGCCCAGCGGCCGGCGGCTTTCTCCATGCCGACGAGGGCCAAGGCCTGTCGGGCCGCCGCCTCGATCTCCTCCTCTACCCGGGAAGGTTTTGATGGAAGTCTCAGAAACACATCGACGAGATCACGAAATCCGAAAGAATAGAAACCGGCCATTACATTTTCCAGCACCGTGAGATTGGAAACGAGCTTACCGGCTTGAAAGGTGCGGCGCACGCCCAACTGGGCGATCCTGTGTGGCCTGAGCCCGGTGATCGTTTTCGCTTCCATACGAATCGTCCCGTTTTCGGGAACCAGGTGGCCGGTGATGCAGTTGAAGAGGGTCGTTTTTCCGGAACCGTTGGGACCGATGATCCCGTGAACCCGGTTGCTCTTGATTTCGAAGCTGACATTTTTCAGAGCCTGCAACGCTCCGAAAGATTTGCTCACACTCTGAATGGATAACATGGGTTGACCGTGTTACTCCAATACATTTTTATATATTGCAAGTAAAAAATATAGACAATCCACCTACCCGCGTCAATCCGACTTCTCCGCTTGGTGAAGCACATCGTGAACACGCACCAGCCGCGACATCGCGCGATTCACCGGAGCCTCCAGTCCCAAGGCCTCCGCCTCCCGTACGATCGCTCCGTTGATGAAGTCGATCTCCGATTGACGCTTCCGGTCGAAATCCTGGAGCATCGAGGAGCGGTTGGCACCGGTTTTCTCCGCCACCAGGTATACCGTTTCCAGGGGATCCTCGAAGCTCAGATGAATCCCCTTGGTCTCGGCCACCGTCACCGCCTCCTCCACCAGGTCGGCCATAAGCGCCTTGCACTCGGGAAACTCGAGGAGCCTGCCGTTGGGAAGCCCGGTGAGGGCGGTCATGGCGTTGATGCCCACATTGACAATGAGCTTGCTCCAGATCAAGTCGTCGATGTTCCGCTTCAGATCGGCCGGCAAACCCGCCCGATTCAGGGCGTTCACAAAAGCATCGAGTTTTTCGTTTTTGCGATCGGACATACACAGGTGTGTAGGGCCGCTTCCGGCGTGGCGGATCCTTCCGGGACCGAGAAAGGTGGCGCCCTGAGAAGTCACACCCGCGGCACTGCGCTGCGGGCCGAAATGGCGTTTGAGAATCGCCTCATTGCCCAGACCGTTCTGCATAGTCACGGCCACGGTCTGCGCTGGGGTGATCTCGCAAAAGCGCGCGGCCACGGTCTCGGTGGCCGCGGATTTAACAAAGATGAGGAGGATCTCGGCGGTCTTCAATTCATCGGGATGGGTCGTTGCCTGCGGACGACAGGTCTCGGTCCGGCCGCTTGCCAGATCCTCGATGACGAGGCCGCTTTGCTGTACCGCTTCGATATGCTCCCGGTTGATGTCGAACATCTGAACCTCGTGACCGGATTGGCTCAGCCTGCCCCCGAACAGCGAACCCATGGCGCCGGATCCGACGATTCCTATTTTCACTTCGCGATCCCCTTTTTCACCAGATCTGTGTATGCGGGCAGTCCGTGCAGGCTCTCCGCCGCTTTGACGGCTTTGACCACGGCACGAGCCAGCAGCTCCGCGGCAATGGCTCCGATTTGGGAGGGATCGGCGTTCACCTCGCCGGTGGCCATACAGAACACCGAATCCCCGTCCCCCAGGGTGTGCGCCGGGCGGATGGTGCGGGCGTAGCCGTCCTGGGCCATTATGGCCACCCGGGTGGCCATCGCCTTGTCCAGACGGGCGTTGGTGGCCACCACCCCGATGGTCGTGTTGACGGGAAACAACGGTTGATAGGGAAGAGTTTCATCGCCGAGCATTTTCATGGCATCGGCAAATCCCGAGCCGTCCGGACGCAGAGTCCCGGCCAGGATGGCACCTGTATCCGGATCCACCACATCGCCGTTGCAATTCACGGCCACCACGGCGCCCACGATCAACCCGCCCACGCCTCGGCTGGCCGTGCCCAGCCCGCCCTTGGTATCTCCCAGTACCGTGCCGGCCATGCGGCCGATATTGGCGCCCGTACCGGCGCCGACATTGCCCTGCGCCTTAGTCTGCTCGGAAGCCCGCCGGCAGGCCTCGTAGCCCATGCTCTCATCGGGACGCACCGTAGCATCCCCAAGGGCCAGATCCTGCAGCACCGCACCGGCGACGATCGGCACTTTGGCGACGCCCAGATCGAAACCGACGCCGCGCTCTTCCAGGTAGCGCATGATTCCCCCGGCGCACTGCAGCCCGTAGGCGCTGCCGCCGCTTAAAAACACGGCATGAATGCGGGAGACGATATTCTCCGGACGCAGGCAATCGGTCTCCCGGGTCCCCGGTGCTCCGCCACACACGACCACTCCAGGTACTGCCCCTTGCTCGCACAAGACGACGGTACAACCGGTGGCGGCGTTCAAATCCTGGGCATGGCCTACTCGTATCCCGGGAACATCAGTAATGGAATCGTTCAATCTACCACCCCCCGCTGGCGTGTGATCTTCCTCCGCCTGAGGCCGACGGTGCCCCGCCGTACCGAAGCCCTCAAGCAATCAGTATTAAAATGTAGTGATACAGCCGGATGATTGTCAACGCATAATCGAATCATCCTTTCCTTGAACAGACCGCCTGTTTTACGATACAACTTCACTCATATACCATTCCTCTGAAAAAGGAGAAAACATGAGCGAAGAAATCCGAAAAGTCACGATCTCCGAGCTTTGGAGCATGAAGGAGAAGGGCGAGCGCATCTCGATGATCACCGCCTACTCCTACCCTCAGGGGTTGATCGTGGACGAGGCCGGAATCGATATAATCCTGGTCGGAGATTCCCTCGGCATGGTCGAGCTGGGATACAGAGATACCGTTCCGGTCACCATGGAGGAGATGCTCTCCCACACCCAAGCGGTGACCCGCGCGGTCAAGCGGGCGCACGTGGTTTCGGACATGCCCTTCATGTCCTACAACATTTCCGTTGAACAGGCGGTGACCAACGCCGGGGTCCTCTACAAGGAGGGGGTTGCCGATTCGATCAAGCTGGAGGGCGGCCGGGATATGGCTGATACGGTGGCGGCGATCCATCGCGCCGGCATCCCCGTATTCGGCCACATCGGATTGACCCCGCAAACTGCCGCCCTGCTGGGCGGATTCAAGGTCCAGGGTAAATCCATCGACCAAGCCAAGAAAGTGTACGATGATGCGGTGGCTCTGGAGCAGGCCGGGGCCTTCGCCCTGATCCTGGAAGCGATCCCCAAGGAGCTGGCTGAGCTGATCACCGAAACGGTGCGCATTCCGACCATCGGCATCGGCGCCGGAGTACACTGCGACGGACAGGTTCTGGTACTGCACGACATGGTGGGCCTGTTCAAGCGCTTTACACCGAAGTTCGTAAAGGTCTACACCGACGTGTACACGCCCCAGGTGAAGGCCGTTCAGGATTACATTCAGGATGTGCGTGCCGACGCTTTCCCGGGCGATGAGCACTCCTTCGGTATGGCCGCCGATACGGTGGAAAAGCTTCGAAAGCAGCTGGATTCATGAAACATCTGGCGGGAGCAGTACTGCTGCTGCTGGCCGCATTCCTGCTTCCGGCACAGCAGCAGCAGGAGAGCTTCGACAGTCTCTTCGAGGGGGAAATTCTCGAGGAGGCGGAGGAAGCGGAAAACGGTGAGGCAGGCGGCGCCGTCGCTGAGACGGATCTGTTCGAGGACGAGCTGTTCGAACAGGCGGGGGAGGAACCGATCGCTCCGGAAGAAGCCTTCCTGCTTTCCGAGCAGCTGGAATGGGGCGGAAGCTTCGACATGAGCTTCACGACGCAGGTCGGCTGGGATGGATATCCGAATTCATGGAAGATGTTCAGCCGGGAGGGGTCCTCCTCCCTCGCCTCCAGGCTGGCCGCCGATCTGTACTTCGACGCACGACCGGAGAGGGATTTCCGGGTCTTCGGAAAGGTCAAGGCGGCCTACGAGTATCCCGAAGAATGGGAGATCGGGATCTTCGAGCTGTTCAGTGATTTCCAGGTACGGGATCTGCTGTTTTTCCGGGCGGGCAAACAGACCGTTCAATGGGGGGTGGGATACTTTTTCAGCCCGGCCGACGTGCTCAACCTCGTATCCATCGATCCGGAGGATCCCGGGGCCGATCGCGAGGGGCCGATCGCGCTCAAGGCGCACCTGCCCTTCGCCGCCCACAACGCCTACCTGTACCTGGTGGCCAACGACGTCGACAAGCCGTACGAAATCGCGGTGGCGCCCAAGATCGAGCTGCTTATGGGCAGCTACGAGCTGGGGCTCGGCGCTTTCTATCAGACCGACCTCACCCCTAAAGGCATGCTCACCCTCACAGGACCGCTGTGGGATCTGGACCTGTTCGGCGAAGCCATGATCCAGTGGGGATCGGACCGTACCTTCGTGCGCACCACAACATTCCCGTTGTATGAAACCTACACCGTGGAGCAGCAGCTGCTGTTTTCCGGCAGCGCGGGTTTCAGCTACCTCAAATCCGACTGGAATCTGTCCCTGTTCGCCCAGTATTTCTACAACGGACAATCCTACGAAGACGGACGGCTGCCTTCCACCGCCGTGTTCGCCCTCGATGCCGGGGCCATCACCTCGGCGGACCTCTTGTATCCGGGCCGGCACTATCTGGCTGCCAGCATCGGATGGTCGGAAATCGGGGACTCGGCTTTGAGCCTCTCGCTGCTGTACCTGGCCAACCTCTCCGACGGTTCGGGCCTGATCACTCCGACGGTGAGCTGGGCCCCGATCGATCCGGTAACGTTGAGCAGCGGAGCGCGCATCAGCTACGGAGACAGCGGCAGCGAGTATGCACCCCTGGGCGGCTCGCTGGCCTGGACTCTGAGCGCCTCGGTAGGCGCCGGACGCTTCTGAGCCGCACCGGCAGACGAGGAAACAGCTTGAGTGTGAATCAGGCTTCCGAGCGATACATCCTCAATCCGGCCACCGGACGTACGATCGCCGAGATCAAACGACACACCGGCGCCGATCTGGACGCGGCGGTAAAAAGAGCGCGGGCGGCTCAGCCCCTGTGGTATCGCGGCGGTCTCGCCTTCCGCTCGGCGATCATCCGCGCCGCGGCGCCGTTGATCGCCGAGCGGGCCGGATCTTTGACCGATACGATCTGCTCCGTTTCGGGCAAACCACGCGTCGACGCCCTGGGAACCGAAGTGCTGACCGCGGCTTTGGCATGCCGCTACTACCCCCGGTTGGCCGCCCGGGTTCTGAAGCCCAAACGGATCCAATCGAGCTCCATTCTGTTCTTCAACAAACGCTCCCGTCTGATACGCGAGCCGTACGGCGTGATCGGCATTATCAGCCCGTGGAATTACCCCTTTGGCATCCCCTTCCACGAACTGGTGCAGGCGCTTCTGGCTGGAAACACAGTCGTGTTGAAAGCGGCCACACAGAGCCAGCCGGTCGCCGAGGCGATCCAGCGGCTGCTCACCGATGCCGGGTTGCCCGACGGCGTTCTCAACCTGGTGCATCTTCCGGGTTTGGAGGCCGGCAGAGCCTTTATCCACTCGAGGATCGACAAACTGCTGTTCACCGGCTCGACCGAAGTCGGCCGCACTCTTATGTCCGAAGCGGCCGGGCGGCTGCTTCCCCTGAGCCTCGAGTTGGGGGGAAACGATCCCATGATCGTGCTGCGGGATGCCGTGCTGAGCCGTGCCGTAGACGGGGCCATCTGGGCGGGCTTGAGCAACTCGGGACAATCCTGCGCCGCGGTCGAGCGCATCTACGTGGAGGAGGCGGTGTACGATCGCTTCGTCGAATTGCTCAAACGCCGCATCGGCGGTCTGCGCTTGGGTTTGGATCTGGGCGCCCTGACCACCGCGACCCAGCTGGAGGCGATCCGCCGCTTCATTCAGGATGCCCGCGACATGGGCGCCAAAGTCTGGACTCCGAACGGGAGTGCCGAGGCCGGTGAAGGAACCAAGGCGGGACCGCCGTACATCCATCCGCCGGTGGTGATCGAGGAGGCCGACGAAAGCATGATGGTCCACAAACGCGAGATCTTCGGACCGGTGCTGGCCGTGCGCAAGGTGAAGGATGCCGCGCAGGCGCTGCACTGGGCCAACGACTCCCATCTCGGGTTGTGCGCCTCGATCTGGACCCGCAACCGGCGCCTGGCGCAGGAGCTGTCGACGCGGCTGCAGGCTGGTGTGGTGATGATCAACGATCATCTCATGAGCCACGGCATGCCGGAAACGCCGTGGGGCGGGTACAAACAATCCAGTTTGGGTCGCTGCCACGGAGAGGCGGGATTCCACGAGGTCACCCAGACCAAGGTCGTGGTTCGGGATGCTCTTCAGTGCATGCCGCGTAACTTCTGGTGGCTTCCCTACGACGAAAACCTGGAACGCGGCATGCTCGGGGCCATCGACGCCCTGTTCTCCCGTTCGGCGGGCAGGAGGCTGCGGGGGTGGTTGCGGTTGCTGTGGGCGTTCGGCGGAAGCTTCAGTCGACCGAAACAGCCGCCACCGGCCCGTAGCACCGAGACGAACAAACCCGGGTCCTACGAGTCCTCCTGAAAATCCCCGCGGCTTCGCTGCCGCTTGACAGACGCACGATGCTTCTTGCTCTCCAGCCTGCGCTGCCGGGCCGCGCGGCTTGGGCGCGTGGCCTTGCGGTGCGTGGGTTTTTCGGCCGCCCTGCGGATCAGAGAACGAAGCCGCTCCACGGCATCCCGCCGGTTCTGATCCTGGGAGCGAAACCTCTTGGCTTCGATGACCAGGATACCCTGTTCGGAAATCCGTCTGCCGGCATGTGCAATCAGGCGCAGGCGCACCTCCTCGGGCAGGCTCGGAGAGTGCGACACGTCGAAGCGCAGCTGCACCGCGGAAGAGCTCTTGTTGACCTTCTGACCGCCGGGCCCGGAGGCGCGGACAAAATCGAAGCGCAGCTCCGTTTCATCAACCACGATATGGGGTGTGATGTAGATTTCAGCCAAGGATCACTCCGTTTCCAAATTTGACAAGACCGGGGTGCAATGCAATTCTATACTGCGATCTATAAAAAAACGAGAGGCTTTTCAAATACCCGAGGTTGAGTTATGAGTGAGGCGATCAAGACCCTTTGCAGCATTCTCGACAATCCCGATCCGGAAGCGAGCAGACGTCTTCGCATCGGCTCGTACTTCCGGAACGGCTATGACCTTCCGGCCCGATGGGATCAGGTACGCAGACGCTACCAGCGGATGATCGAAACCGGCACGACCAGGCTCGGCCTCGAATCGGCGCGTATGGCGCGGGCGCCGGGACGGATCAATCTGATCGGCGAACATACCGACTACAACGGCCTGCCCGTGTTTCCGATGGCCGTGGATCGGGATATCGCCGCCGTGTTCTCACCGCGTGAGGACAGGCGCGTCCGCCTGGTCAACACCGATCCGCTGTTTCCCGACCGCACCTTCGATATCCGGGATTCGATCCCCCCTTATCCCACCGGAGATTGGGGCAACTACTGCAAGGCCGCGGTGCAGGGGCTGCTCGACTATTACCGGCAAAAGCGCACAGGCGTCGAGCGGCTGCGCGGATTCGACGCCTGCTTCGACGGGGATATCCCGGTGGCCGCGGGCATGAGCTCCTCCTCCGCCCTGGTGGTGCTGAGCGCACTGTTGTTTCTGGCGACGAATCAGCTGGACCTGTATACCGCGGAGAAAGGGAAACTGCAGCTGGCCGACTGCCTGGCCGCGGCGGAGCGCTACGTCGGCACCCAGGGCGGAGGCATGGACCAGGCCATCTCCCTGATGGGTTTGCCGGGTCATGCTGTAAAAATCGATTTCTTCCCGCTCAGGACCCGCCCCGCTCCCCTTGCCGACGATTATGTGTTCGTGGTAGCCGACAGCACGATCAAGGCCACCAAAACCGCCGAGGCTCTGGACAAGTACAACCGCCGACCGATCGAGTGCCGCCTGGCGGCGGCGATTCTCCACAGGGTTTTCAGCGAGCGATACGGTCGCGAAGTGCCCATCTCCATGCTCGGCGATCTCAAAGAGCAACGGCTGGCCGTCCCGCAGGCCGAGATCCGGCCGCTTGCCGACAGCGCCCTGCACGAAACACCCTATACCCTGGAGGAAATCGCGGCGCTCCTCGATCAGGATGTGGAGAAAACCGCACACCTGTACTGCAGGCGTAGGGACGGTTCGATCTTTTCCGAGCCGGCCGGGGGATTCAAGCTGAAGCCGCGCTACCGTCACGTGATCGAGGAGGCCGAGCGGGTCGAGCTCTCGTTTCAGGCACTCAGCACAGGCAATATCGAGGCGTTCGGAGACCTGATGAACCGCTCACACGAAAGCTGCCGGGATCTGTACGAGATCAGCTGCCCCGAGCTGGATCGTCTGGTAGCCGCGGCTCGACGAGCCGGAGCGTTGGGCTCGCGGCTGACCGGAGCGGGTTTCGGCGGGTGTACCGTGAGCCTGGTCGAGAACTCGCGCCTGGAATCGTTTCTGCGGCAGGTCACCCAGTCGTACTACCGGGAATACCTGAAGCGCGACGATTCCGTGCTCGGCTCGTTGATCTTCGCCTGCCGTGCCGCCGGCGGCGCTACCGTGCTCGACGAGCCTTGACGGACAACGTTTACTACCAGCCGAATCGAGTCAAGGATTTCGCCGAACGATGAAAACGCCCACCGGCCTCTGGAACAATCCCGCCGATTGGTGTACAAAGAATAACCTCTGATACGGAACAACGAGTTAGGAAAACCCTGTACTATGAATACTCTTCCCCAGGACCTTCACATCCACACTACCTTCTCCCGGGGCGACGGCGCCGTGGCTCCGGAGCAGTCCGTGGAACTGGTCGCCGCTGTCGGACATGCCCGCGTGCTCGGCATAAGCGATCACCTGGAGGCGATCGCCGAGGATTTCTCGAATTACGCCGAGACGGTGCGTTCCTTCGGTCTGCGCGTAGGTACGGAGGTGAACGGAGCGGATTGGCTGCGGGAGGCCGAAGCGGTCGACTCCGAGTACTACGTGTATCACTGCCGGGATCGCGCGCAGGACTACCGAGGTGCGGAGAGGCTGCTGGCGACGGGCAAACCGGTCATCATCGCCCATCCCCTGATCATGGGGACGGATCTGCGCCGGGTCGCACCGCAGTGCCTGATCGAAATCAACAACCGCTACGTATGGCGCAGTAACTGGGAGATTCTACGTTCCTTTGTCGATACGTTTTCCTTTGTCATCGATTCCGACGCGCATCAGCCCCACTGGCTGAATCAGAACGTGGCCCGCTACGTGGCGCGTGAATTGGGAGTCGAAGAGACGATCTTGTTCGAACTGCTGCCGAGTGCGAGCGAACCGCCCGGTGGTGCGGGAAATCGTGATGGCCGATAGGAATCGGCGTGATGGCCGTTTTGAATTGGTATATAGTATTGTCTATACAATCCATGAAACCAGTAAAGGAGGCTTCATGAAAGCCCTGAAAATCGTCGTGCTCTTCGCCGTATCCCTGGCCTTGATGGGCTGCTTCGAATCGATTGTGCTGCTGCGTCTGAACAAGGACGGCAGTGGGACGATCGAGGAAACCGTCGTAATCAGCGATGCCTTCATGGAGCTGATGAACAGCTTCGGAGGTGAGGAGTCCGAGGGGGAGAAGGATCCCATCAACGAAGTCGAGCTGCTCGAAAAAGCCGCCGCTATGGGTGATGGCGTGCGCTTCGTCTCGGCCGAACCGGTGGAAACCGATCGAGGTTCCGGATACAGAGCGTTGTACAGTTTCTCCGATATCAACGAGGTCCGTATCAATCAGAATCCGGGGGAGAATGTGAGCCCCCCACCCATGGGCGGGGAGGAGGAGCAGCCGGTTGAAGAATGGCTGCGCTTCGACTTCACACAAGGTCCGACCGCTACCCTGGAGATTCTCTACCCGCGTACCGAGGAGTTTGAGTCCGAGGAACAGTCCGCCGAAGGCGAGGTGGACATGGACAGCAACCCGGAGATGATGGAGATGCTGCGGGAGCTGTACCGGGATATGCACATCGGCATCGCCGTTGTGGTAGACGGCCGCATCACCGAAACCAATGCCAGCTACGTTGAGGATTCCACCGTAACCCTGATGGATGTGGATTTCGCCAAGATCCTGCAGGACGAGGAGAAATTCAAGGAGTTGCTGGAGGCGAACCCCGCCACCATCGAAGAGATGAAACAGCTGGT
>Ga0272441_10008108_pt1 | contig 16790 bp, 11 predicted proteins | sample SSMProp6N_FD_193582 | JGI IMG/M metagenome (GOLD analysis project Ga0272441, IMG submission 193582) | Marine sediment archaeal communities from Little Sippewissett salt marsh, Falmouth, MA, United States - SSM-Prop-6N | ecosystem: Environmental > Aquatic > Marine > Wetlands > Sediment ...
TGGAGGTATGATACGTTGCCTGATATAGTGAAGCAAGAGTTACCTTGTGCAGTTTCCGTCGCCAGCCTGCCTACCCCAGTTCCATTTCACCCCTTTACCCCCACCCCCAAAACAGGGGGGGGGGGGTGGGGTCACATTGCAACTCCTGGGGAGAGCACGGGTTAAGTACATTTTTTCGTCAAAGCCCCCTATATGTGGAGGGTGATTGCGATTCGCCCGAGCCCGGAGGGAACAAAAAAGTGTCCACAAGTGTCACTCTGGAGCCCTCTCCGCCCAGGCAAACGCGCCAGTCGCGGCTAGCTGATTGCGCGTCCAGCCCGCTGGGGCTCCCCAGCCCGGAGGCCATGAAAAAAGTGCCGAAAAATGTCATTCTGAGCGGAGCGCAGTGCAGCGAAGAATCTCGGCGCGAGACACCGCGACCCTTCGCTTCGCTCAGGGTGACAGGTGATTCGGTTTGCGCGGGCGGGTCTGAGACCCGCCCCTACGACCCCGCGTCCTCTCCGCCCAAGCAGATGTCCCAGTCGCGGCTAGGCGAGAGCGCATCCAGCCCGCTGGGGCTCCCCAGCTCCGAAGGACTGGAAACAATCCGGGGACACGCGCCCAAGGTCCAGAGTTTCCTGCGCTCCGCGCGCAGGTTGCGAGAACCTGCGCCACCCACCCCATCATGCCCGTCGGAGCTCGCCGACGATGCCGCCGTCGAGGACGCCCTCTGGCGGAGCGCGATGGCCGGCTCGATCCGCGCGCAGGTCTTCTGGCTGGTGAATCGCGCGCCGCAGAAGTGGCGGCCGGTCGGGCGCATGAGCTTCATGCCGCGAATGCCGTCGGTCGCTTCGATGCTGCGGGTCAGCGAGCCGCGGCTGCGCGAGTGGGCGTATCGCGCGCGGTCGCTTTCTTCGCGTTCGCGTCCCCTTCGAAACACGGAGACGCGGAGCGCACGGAGAAGTCCGAAGCGCGGGGCTATGATAAGACCCCGCCGCGCCCCCGTGTTTGGAACGAAGCTCCCGCCGCTCTCTCCGCCCAATCGGGTCTTACAAACGCAGCTTGCCGAACGCGCTCCATGCCCGCTGGGGCTCCCCAGCCTCTCTCCGCTCAGAGGGGACTATCAGACGCGGCTAGGGGTATGCGCGTCCCGCCCGTCGGCGCTCGCCGACGCCCGCGACCGGGCGCCGCCGCTCGCGGCATAAGATGCAACCGGCCGCCGCGGCCTCAGCTCTGCGGCGGCTTCCACTCCTGGATGATGCGCACCGCCTCGGTCACGTTGTCGGTCACATGGAAGAGCTCGAGGTCCTCGGGACCGATCGCGCCGCGCCGGAACTACATGTTTCTGACCCATTCGACGGGTATCGGTGATGCCCAAGGCGGTGCCTTGGCCGCAAGGTCGGAATGGCGGGAGAAGCCCCGTAAATAAAGAAGTCATCCGGCCTTGCGGAGATCCTCCGCGCTGAACCGGATGACTTTCAGCCTGTATGGTAGCGGGGGCCCGATCTTTTTCTACTAAAAACTCTATCATCCGCCTGCTCTGTGACTGGAACTCACGGACCTGCAAGAAGATAGGCATTCTCAGCGCGTTATGAGTCTTGACTTGACATCTGTCAAGTTGCCCCTACCATTTGGTAGGGGTGCGGGGGAATCCCGCAGGGAGGCCGGTCTTGTCCGTCCGGGAGAAGCTTGGCAAGGGGCACACGAGGTCGCCGCAGGCGGGCCGGGAGCTGGCCGAGCTGTGGCTCCTCTTCGAGATCAGCCAGACCCTGGACCGCAGCATGGACCTGCGGGACGTGGTGCCCCCCGTGCTCAAGGCCATGGCCGAGCACATGGGCATGCTGCGCGGGACCCTGACCCTGCTCGATCGCGAGACAGGTGAGATCTTCATCGAGACTGCCTACGGCCTCTCGGCCAGCCAGCGCGAGCGCGGGCGGTACGCCCTCGGCGAGGGGGTCACGGGCAAGGTCGTCGAGACGGGCCAGCCGGCCGTGGTGCCACGCATCTCGGAGGCACCGCTGTTTCTGAACCGCACCGGCGCGCGCAAGGGATTGCGCAAAAAGGACATTTCCTTCCTCTGCGTGCCCATTCGGATGGGAGACGAGACGATCGGAGCCCTGAGTGCGGACCGCCTCTTTGCCGAGAAGGTTTCCTTCGAGGAAGACGTGCGGCTCCTGTCGATCATCGCTTCGATGATCGCGCAGGCGGTGCAGTTGCGTCGCACGGCCCAGGAGGAGCGCAAGCGCCTCCTGGAGGAGAACGTTCGTCTTCAGGAGGAGCTCCGGGACCGCTTCCGGCCTGCGAACATCGTCGGAAACTCCAAGGCCATGCAGGCGGTCTACGACATGATCGCACAGGTCTCAAAGAGCGACGCGACCGTCCTGATCTGCGGGGAGAGCGGCGTGGGTAAGGAGCTGGTGTCCCACTCGATTCACTACAACAGCCTGCGCGCGGCGAAGCCCTTCGTGCGCGTGAGCTGCGCGGCGCTGCCGGCGGGCGTACTCGAGAGCGAACTCTTCGGCCACGAACGCGGCGCCTTCACCGGCGCGACGGCCCGCCGCAAGGGCCGCTTCGAACTCGCCCACGCCGGGACGCTCTTCCTCGACGAGATCGGCGACATCCCCCTATCCACGCAGGTGCGCTTGCTCCGCGTCCTCCAGGAGAAAGAGTTCGAACGCGTCGGCGGCACCGAGACGATCCGCACGGACGTGCGGATCATCGCGGCGACGAACCGGGATCTCGAAGTGCTCCTTGCCGATGGTTCCTTCCGGCAGGATATCTACTACCGGCTGAATGTCTTCCCTATTCACGTGCCGCCCTTGCGCGAGCGGGCGACCGATATCCTGCTCCTAGCCGACTTCTTCGTGGCGAAGTACGCGAAGACCAACCACAAGATTGTTTCGCGCATCTCCGCGCCGGCAATCGACCTCCTCCTGGGCTGCCGCTGGCCCGGGAACGTAAGGGAGCTAGAGAACTGCATCGAGCGGGCGGTGCTTCTGACGAACGAGGACGCGATCCGCGCTCACCACCTGCCGCCTACGCTCCAGACGGCTCGCCCCGGTGCCGGCCGGCCCTGTGGGACGCTTCAGGCGACGCTCGACGACGTGGAGCGGGAGATGCTCATCGACGCGCTCAAGATTTCGCGCGGCAACATGGCCAAGGCCGCGCGCTCCCTCGCCCTCAGCGAGCGGCTGATCGGCATCCGCGTCCGGAAGCACGGGATCAAGCCGAAAGCATATCGCACCACCAGGTAGCTTTTGAAATCGAAGCCCACGGAACGGTAGGATTGCCGCGCCGGGGATGGTCCCGCCTCATGGATGCTTTTCATCCTGTAACGCATTTCGATGCAAGATATTAGAATGGCCTCGGACAGGCTTGTCCGTGCGTGGCGCGCGAATTGCTCTGGTTAGTGATCCGAGCAGGCGCTCGCGGCTTCCCGACGAAGAAGGGGCCGGGTTGGGACGGCCGGAAATAGGAAAGGCCCGGAAAGGACCCGCCCATGAATCTGCAGCGGCTCAAGTCCAGCGATGTGACCGAGACCCGGAACCGCTCGCGCGACGTGGCCCCGAGTTCGGGGCTGTGCACGCGGTGCATGGACAGCTGCGTCGGGAACTGCGAGGTCTTCAAGTCCTCGCTCCGCGGGCGCGAAGTGATCTATCCCGGTCCGTTCGGCGACATCACCGCCGGGTGCGACAAGGAGTACCCGATCGACTACTCGCACCTGAACATCATGGGCTACGCGCTGGGTGCCGAGGCCATCGACGAGGCGAACCCGGACAAGGCGATCTTCCCCGAGGTCGACACGAGCGCGGTCTACGGACACAACCACCCCGTCCGGATGCGGATGCCGATCTTCACCGGCGCGCTGGGCTCGACGGACATCGCGCGCAAGCACTGGGACGGCCTCGCCATCGGCGCGGCCGTGAGCGGTGTCTCGCTCGTCATCGGCGAGAATGTGTGCGGTGTCGACCCGGGGCTCGAACGGGACAGGAACGGCCGCGTCAAGCGCTCGCCGGAGATGGAGCGGCGGATCAAGATCTACAAGGAGTGGCAGGAAGACTGCGGTGACATCATCGTTCAGCTCAACGTCGAGGACACGCGCCTCGGCGTGGCCGAGTACGTCGTCGAGAAGCTCGGCGTCGAGACGATCGAGCTGAAGTGGGGCCAGGGCGCCAAGTGCATTGGCGGCGAGATCAAGATCCGCGATCTCGCCCGCGCGCAGGAGCTCCAGAAGCGCGGGTACATCGTGATGCCGAATCCCTCGGACCCGGCCGTCCAGGCCGGCTTCAAGTCCGGCGCGATCAAGGAGTTCGAGCGCCACTCGCGCCTCGGCTTCGTGGACGAGGAAAGCTTCCTGCGGGCGGTCGAGTACCTGCGCCGCAGCGTGGGCGTCAAGCGCGTCACGCTCAAGACCGGCTCCTACGGGATGCGCGAGCTCGCCATGGCGATCCGCTGGTCCTCGAAGGCGCGCGTGGACCTCGTCACGATCGACGGCTCCGGCGGCGGCACGGGCATGAGCCCCTGGCGAATGATGCAGGAGTGGGGCATCCCGACCTTCTACCTCCAGTCCATGGCCCACGAGTGCGCGAAGAAGCTGGCCACGCGCGGCGTCTGGGTACCGGACCTCGCCATGGCCGGCGGGTTCTCGACCGAGGACCACATCTTCAAGGTCCTCGCAATGGGCGCGCCGTACTTCAAGGCGGTCTGCATGGGCCGGGCGCTCATGATCCCCGGCTTCGTCGGCGACAACCTCCAGGCCGCCCTGAACGGGAAGAAGGGCGGCAACTGGGAGAAACTCCCCGCGACAGTCTCGCGGTTCGGGAGCAGGCCCGAGGAGATCTTCGTCACCCACTCAGCGCTCGCCGAACGCTTCGGCAAGGGGCGGATGAAGGAGATGCCGTTGGGCGCGATCGCGATGTACACCTTCGTGGACAAGCTACGCACGGGACTGACGCAGCTCATGGCCGGCGCGCGGAGCTTCCGGCTCGACACGCTCAAGCGCAACGACCTCGTGGCGCTCACCGAGGACGCGGCGAAGATCTCGGGCATCCAGTACATCATGGACGCCCAGCGCGAGGAGGCCGACCGGATCCTCGCCGGCTGATTCCGGGCGGCCGGGGTCCGAAATCAGCTTTTTTTGACTTGACCGGAGGGTACCTTGAGAGATACACTGCGATCCCGATGCTGAGCGCGTCGGGCGTCCGAGAGCTGTATCCGTCCCCTCCTGCGTCAGGCGATCTCCCCGCGGTCCGGCGCCGCCCACCGGAAGCTGTGGCGCGGGCCATCGGACCCCGCGAGGCTTGCGGCGTCTGCGGCGTCTACGGCGCGCCGGATCCGGGCAGCCCCGGCGGTGGGGCTGCCGCGAAGGTTCACCTGGGGCTCTACGCCCTCCAGCACCGCGGCCAGGAGAGCGCGGGGGTCGTCGCCTCCGACGGGCGCGGCGTACAGAGTCGCAAGGGGTTGGGCCTGCTCTCGGAGGCGATCCGCGAGCGCGACATCGGGGACCTCCCCGGGCACCTCGCGATCGGCCACGTGCGCTACTCCACGACCGGCTCGGGTCGCGTGCAGAACATCCAGCCCCTGGTGGTCGAGTATGCCGGCGGGCTCCTCGCCGTGGCCCACAACGGGAACCTCACGAATGCGCGCGCCCTGCGCCGCCGGTACGAGGAGCGGGGCGCGATCTTCCAGACCTCGACGGACAGCGAGGTCATCGTGCACCTCATGGCCGACCCCGCCTACCGCGCCCGTCCGGACGCGCTCGCATGCGCTCTCGGCGAGCTGGCGGGGGCGTACGCCTTCGTCTTCCTCACCCCCGAGCGCCTCATGGCGGCGCGCGACCCGCACGGCTTCCGTCCGCTGTGCCTGGGCCGCCTCGGTCGGGGCTGGGTCGTGGCGAGCGAGACCTGCGCGCTCGACCAGCTCGGGGCGCAGTACGGGGGCGAGGTCGAGCCCGGCGAGTTGGTCACGATCGGGCCGGAGGGCATCGAGCGCGGCTCCTTCGCCGAGCGACCCGGGCGCCGCGCGCACTGCATCTTCGAGCACATCTATTTCGCCCGTCCGGACAGCGAGGTCTTCGGCGAGAGCGTGCACTCCGTGCGCGAGGCGCTGGGCCGGCGGCTGGCCGCGGACGCCCCGGCGGACGCGGACATCGTGATCGCGGTGCCGGACTCGGGCCGCTCGGCGGCGATGGGGTACGCGGCCGGCTCCGGGCTGCCGCTCGAGCGCGGATTCATCCGGAACCACTACGTGGGACGGACCTTCATCATGGACGGCGCCGACGCGCGATCGAGCAGCGTGGAGCTCAAGCTCAACGTGGTCCGCCGCGTGGTCGCGGGCAGGCGCGTGGTCGTCGTGGACGACTCCATCGTGCGCGGGAACACCGCCCGAAGCCGTCTGGGCCTCCTGCGGCGCGCAGGCGCGCGCGAGATCCACCTGCGTGTCAGCTGCCCGCCAATCCGGCACCCGTGTTACTACGGGATCGACTTCCCCACGCGCGAGGAGCTCATCGCCGCGAACCGCTCGGTCGAGGAGATTCGCGACTTCATCGGCGTCGAGACCCTGGCCTACCAGACGGTGGAGGGACTCCTCTCGGCCGTCGCCCGGCCGGAGGACTACTGCACCGCCTGCTTCACGGGCGAGTACCCGGTGACCGTCGGGGAAGACATGACGAAGCGCGCGATGGAGCGGAGCTAGGCATGCGGGCGTGCCTCGTCCTCGAGGACGGGACCTTCTTCGAGGGCGCCTCGTGCGGCGCCGAGGGGACGAGCTTCGGTGAGATCGTCTTCAACACCTCGATGACCGGCTACCAGGAGGTCCTCACCGACCCCTCCTACCGTGGCCAGATCGTGACGATGACCTACCCGCTCATCGGCAACTACGGGGTCAACGCCGAGGACGTCGAGTCGAACCGCGTCCAGGTCGCCGGCTTCGTCGTGCGCGAGTGCTGCCGGCACCCCTCGAACTGGCGCGCGACCGGCACGCTCGGGGACTACCTGCGCGGGAGCGACGTCGTCGCGGTCGAGGGCGTGGACACGCGCGCGCTCACGAAGCACATCCGCACCGCGGGCGCGATGCGCGCGGCGGTCGCGACCGGCGACTTCGACCTCGACGACCTCGTCGACCAGGTCCGCGCCTCTCCACCCCTCGCGGGTCGCGACCTCGTGAGGGAGGTCACGTGCCCGGAGGCCTACGATTGGCCCGCGCCGGAGGACGCGCGCTTCCGCGTCGCGGCGATCGACTGCGGGATCAAGCACAACATCTTGCGCCTGCTGGCCGCACACGGCTGCGCGGTGCGCGTCTTCCCGGCCTCAGCATCGGCGGAGGAGATCCTCGCGTTCGAGCCGGACGGCCTTTTCCTCTCGAACGGCCCGGGCGACCCGGCGGGCGTACCCTACGTGGTCGGGACGGTGCGCGCGTTTTTCGGAAAGCTCCCGATTTTCGGGATCTGCCTCGGCCATCAGATGCTGGGCCTGGCCTTCGGCGGGAAGACGTACAAGCTCAAGTTCGGCCACCGCGGCGGGAACCAGCCCGTGCGCGACGAGTCTACCGGCCGCGTCTCGATCACGAGCCAGAACCACGGCTTCTGCGTGAACGCCGACTCGCTCGACGCCGGCGAGGTCGAGGTCACGCATCTCAACCTCAACGACGGCACGGTCGAGGGGCTGCGCCACCGGGAGCTGCCCGTCTTCAGCGTCCAGTATCACCCCGAGGCCGCGCCCGGGCCGCATGACGCGCGGTATCTCTTCAAGCGGTTCACCGACATGATGGGGCGCTTTCGCGAGAGAAGGAGTGCCTAGGGTGGAGCACGAACGCGTCTCGGTCCTGGACTTCGGCAGCCAGTACACGCAGCTCATCGCGCGGCGCGTGCGCGAGCTCGGCGTCTACTGCGAGATTCTCGACCACGATACGCTGGCGGCGACGCTCGCCGGGCGACCGCCGGTGGCGGTCGTGCTCTCGGGCGGGCCCGCCTCGACGCTCGCCCCGGACGCGCCCAGGGTCGACCCGAGGGTCTACGACCTTGGCGTGCCGGTGCTCGGCATCTGCTACGGCCTGCAGCTGACGGCGAAGGTGCTCGGCGGCGAGGTCGAGCGCGGCGAGGTGCGCGAGTACGGCCCCGCACGCCTGCGCGTCGCCGAGCCGGGAGATCTCTTCGCGGGGCTCGAGGCGGAGCTCGACATCTGGATGAGCCACGGCGACCGCGTGCGGCGACTGCCCGAGGGCTTCCGCGTTGTCGGAAGCACGAGCGACTGCGAGGCGGCCGCGGTCGCGTGCCCGGAGAGAAGGCTCTACGGGCTTCAGTTCCACCCCGAGGTGAACGACACGCCGCGCGGGACCGAGATCCTGCGCAATTTTCTTTTCGGCATCGCCGGCGCGCGCGGCGACTGGTCCATGTCGGGTTTCATCCGGGAGGAGGTTGCGCGCATACGCGCCCGCGTGGGCGAGACGGGCCGGGTGGTCTGCGCGCTCTCGGGCGGCGTGGACTCCTCCGTGACCGCGGCGCTCGTGAGCCGCGCGGTCGGCGACCGGATGCACGCCATCTTCGTGGACAATGGCCTCCTGCGCCACCGCGAGGCCGAGGAGGTCCGCGGTTTCTTCACCCACGACTACCCGCTCAACCTGCACGTGGCCGACGCGCGCGCGCGCTTCCTCTCGGAGCTCGACGGCGTCGAGGATCCCGAGCGGAAGCGCAAGATCATCGGCCGCATCTTCATCGAGGTCTTCCGCGAGGAGGCGGGCAAGGTCGGCGGCGCGCGCTTCCTCGCGCAGGGCACGCTCTACCCGGACGTGATCGAGAGCCGCTCGCCGCGCGGCGGGCCCTCGGCCACGATCAAGAGCCACCACAACGTCGGCGGCCTGCCCGAGGAACTCGGGTTCGAGCTCGTCGAGCCGCTGCGGGAGCTCTTCAAGGATGAGGTCCGCGCGCTCGGGCGCGAGCTGGGCCTGCCCGCGCGCCTTCTCGAGCGGCCGCCCTTCCCGGGGCCAGGCCTCGCGGTGCGGCTCCTGGGCCCGGTCACGGAGGAGCGGCTCGAGAAGCTACGCGGGGCGGACCTGCGCGTGCGCGAGGAGCTCGAGCGCTCGGGCTGCGCGAAGGACATCTGGCAGTACTTCGCGATTCTCCTGCCCGTGCGCACGGTGGGCGTGATGGGCGACGAGCGGACCTACGCGGACGTGGTCGCGGTGCGCGCGGTCACCAGCCGCGACGGCATGACCGCGGACTGGGCGCGCGTTCCCTACGAGGTCCTCGAACGCATCAGCGCGCGGATCATCAACGAGGTCCGGGGCGTCAACCGGGTGGTGTACGACATCAGCTCGAAGCCGCCGGGCACGATCGAGTGGGAGTAGACATGGCAGCGAAGCACGTCTTCGTCACCGGCGGGGTCGTCTCGAGCCTGGGCAAGGGCATCACGAGCGCGGCGGTCGGGCTCATCCTCAAGCGGATGGGCCTGACGGTGCGCCTGCAGAAGATGGACCCCTACCTCAACGTGGACCCGGGCACGATGAGCCCCTTTCAGCACGGCGAGGTCTACGTCACCGACGACGGGGCCGAGACCGACCTCGACCTCGGCCACTACGAGCGCTACACGGGCGTGCCCTGCTCGCGCGCGTCGAACTTCACGACCGGCCGCATCTACGGATCGGTCATCGAGAAGGAGCGCCGGGGCGACTTCCTCGGTGGCACGGTCCAGGTCATCCCGCATATCACCGACGAGATCAAGGCCTCGATCCGCTCGCTCGACGACGGAAACGTGGACGTCATCGTCACCGAGCTCGGCGGCACCGCGGGCGACATCGAGGGCCTGCCCTTCCTCGAGGCGATCCGCCAGTTCCGGCACGACCGCGCGCGGCAGGACGTGCTCTACGTGCATCTGACGCTGGTGCCCTTCATCCGCGCCGCGGGCGAGATGAAGACCAAGCCCACGCAGCAAAGTGTAGGAATTCTGCGCCAGATCGGCCTCCAGCCCGACATCCTCATCGTCCGCACCGAGCGGCCGCTCACCGGCGAGATGCGCGAGAAGATCTCGCTCTTCTGCAACGTCGAGCGCGACGCGGTCGTCGAGGAGCGCGACGTGGCGCACTCGATCTACGAGGTGCCGGGCGATCTCGTGCGCGAGGGGCTGGCCAGCCTGATGACCGAGAAGCTCGGCCTCGGGCCGCGCCATGTGGACCTCTCCGACTGGGAGCGACTCGTCGAGATCGTCCGGGCGCCCGACCGCGAGGTCGAGATCGCCGTCGTCGGCAAGTACATCAGGCTCCAGGACGCGTACAAGTCGATCTACGAGGCGCTCGCGCACGGGGGCCTCGCGCACCGCGCGCGCGTGAAGGTCCGCCGCGTGGACAGCGAAGAGATTGAGGCGAAAGGCGCGCAGGACGCGCTCGCCGGCGTCTCGGGTGTGCTCGTGCCCGGCGGCTTCGGCACGCGCGGCATCGAGGGCAAGATCGCGGCCGTCCGCTGGGCGCGGGAGAATCGCGTACCCTTCTTCGGCATCTGCCTCGGGATGCAGTGCGCGGCGATCGAGATCGCGCGCGACCTCGCCGGCTGCGAGGGTGCGAACTCCACCGAGTTCGACGACTCGAGCGCGCATCCCGTGATCGCGCTCATGGACGCGCAGCGCAAGGTCACCAAGATGGGCGGCACCATGCGCCTGGGCGCCTACCCGTGCCGGCTCGCGGAGAACTCCCGCGCGCGCGCGGCGTACAAGTCGGCCGAGATCTCCGAGCGTCACCGGCACCGGTACGAGTTCAACAACAATTATCGTGATCGCTTCGAGAGTGCGGGCGCCGCCTTCAGCGGGCTCAGCCCCGACGGCCATCTCGTCGAGATCCTGGAACTTGCCGACCATCCCTGGTTCGTGGCCGTGCAGTTCCATCCCGAGTTCAAGTCGCAGCCGGTGAAGCCGCACCCGCTCTTCCGCGACTTCGTGGGCGCGGCCATTGAGAAGGTGGGCGAAGAGTGAGCCCTGAGACCGAAGGCGCCTCCTCCCCTCCCGGCGGGCGGTGCTGGTGGCTGAAGGGCCTCGCGGCCCGCGTGGCTCTCGTCGCCGCGCTCCTCGCCGCGTTTTTCCTGGCGCCCGTGGCGAAGCTGCACTATCACGGCTGGAGGCACCGAACCGGAAAGGACACCGACGGCAAGCATCTCAAACAGGCGGCCGAGATGCTCGTGGCGCGCCGAGCGGATCAGGCGACCGTGTGGAAGATATTGGGGAAGTCCAAGAGTTTCTTCGGGCCGAATTTCTATATTACGTTTTTCGGAGGTGCCGCCGAATTCGGCTATGAGATTGTCGTTCAGAAAGGGCGAGCTGTGGCCGTGCGGCCTTACGGGCGTAGCATCGAGTGAAAGGTTTGCCGTGAAGGATCCTCCCGATGCCTAAGCGCACCGACCTCAAGAAGATCCTCGTCATCGGCGCGGGGCCCATCGTCATCGGCCAGGCCTGCGAGTTCGACTACTCGGGCACGCAGGCGTGCAAGGCCCTGCGCGCCGAGGGCTACGAGGTCGTACTACTCAACTCGAACCCGGCCACGATCATGACCGACCCGGGGACGGCCGACCGCACCTACGTCGAGCCCGTGACGCCCGAGGTGCTCGAAGCGATCATCGAGCGCGAGCGGCCCGATGCGCTCCTCGCGACCATGGGCGGCCAGACCGCGCTCAACACGGCCGTGGCCGCCGCCGAGTCGGGCGCGCTCGAGCGCTTCGGCGTCGAGATGATCGGCGCGAACCTCGAGGCCATCCGGCGCGCCGAAGACCGCGAGGAGTTCCGCTCCACCATGGCCGTGATCAACGTCGCCGTGCCCGACAGCGACGTGGCCCACTCGCTCGACGAGGCGCGCGCGATCGCCTCGCGGCTCGGCTTCCCGCTCGTGGTGCGGCCCGCGTTCACGCTCGGCGGCAGAGGCGGCGGCATGGTCTACAACGCCGAGGAGTTCGAGACCGCGGCCGCGCGCGGCCTCGACGCGAGCCCCATCACCGAGATCCTCGTCGAGGAGTCGGTGATCGGCTGGAAGGAGTTCGAGCTCGAGGTCATGCGCGACCGGGCCGACAACGTGGTCATCATCTGCTCGATCGAGAACATCGACGCCATGGGCGTGCACACGGGCGACTCGATCACGGTCGCGCCGGCGCAGACCCTCTCTGACCGCGAGTACCAGGCGATGCGCGACGAGGCGATTACGATCATTCGCGCGATCGGCGTCGAGACCGGCGGCTCGAACATCCAGTTCGCGGTGAATCCCGCCGACGGCCGCCGCGTCGCGATCGAGATCAACCCGCGCGTCTCGCGCTCGAGTGCGCTCGCCTCGAAGGCCACCGGCTTCCCCATCGCCAAGTTCGCGGCCAAGCTCGCGGTGGGGTACACGCTCGACGAGATACCCAACGACATCACGCGCGAGACCCCGGCCTCGTTCGAGCCGGCCATCGATTACATCGTCGTCAAGGCCCCGCGCTTCGCCTTCGAGAAGTTCCCCGGCGCGGTCGACACGCTCGGCATCTCGATGCAGTCGGTGGGCGAGACCATGGCCATCGGCCGCACCTTCCCCGAGGCGCTCCAGAAGGCGCTGCGCGGTCTCGAGACCGGCCTCGCCGGGCTCGACCGCGCGGGCGAGAGGGGGCTCGGCAAGGAAGAACTCAAGGCGGGCCTCGCCCGGCCCACGCCCACGCGCCTCTTCTTCGTGAAGCGGGCGCTTAAAGAGGGCATGCCGCTCGAAGAGGTCGCCGAGATCACGCGCATCGACCCGTGGTTCCTGCGCGAGATCGAGCGCATCGTCCTGTTCGAGGCCGAGATACTCGCCCGCGCCGGCGCGCCCCTCTCCCCTGAGCTTCACCACCAGGCCAAGCGCATGGGCTTCAGCGACCGGCAGCTTGCCGAGCTCACCGGCTCGGACGAGAGCGCAATCCACGCCGCGCGCCGCGCCGCAAACCTCGCGCCCGTTCACAAGCTCGTCGACACCTGCGCGGCGGAGTTCGAGGCCTACACGCCCTACTTCTACTCGACCTACGAGAGGGCCGACGAGAACCGCGCTGGCGGTGGCAGGAAGATCCTCATCCTCGGCGGGGGGCCGAACCGCATCGGTCAGGGGATCGAATTCGATTACTGCTGCTGTCACGCGGCCTTCGCCATCCGCGAACTCGGTTGCGAGGCGATCATGGTCAACTCCAACCCCGAGACGGTTTCCACGGACTACGACACCTCCGACCGCCTCTACTTCGAGCCCCTCACGCGCGAGGACATTCTGGCCATTATCGAGGCCGAGAAGCCCGATGGCGTCATCGTGCAGCTCGGCGGGCAGACGCCGCTCAATCTCGCGGTGCCTCTGGAGAGGGCGGGCGTGCGCATCCTGGGCACCAGCCCGGATGCCATCGACCGGGCCAGCGACCGCGGCCGCTTCAAGGCGCTCGTCGAGAAGCTGGGCTTGGCGCAGCCGGAGAACGGTACCGCCTTTACCTTCGAAGAGGCACGGGCGGTGGCGCGCGCGATCCGCTACCCTGTAATCGTGCGGCCCAGCTACGTCCTGGGCGGCCGCGCCATGGAGATCGTCTACGACGAGGGCCAGCTCGAGCGCTTCATGAGGGAAGCGCTCGTGGCCTCGACCGCGGACCGGAAGAACCCCGTCCTCATCGACAAATTTTTGGAGGACGCCATCGAGGTCGATGTGGACGCACTCGCGGACGGCGCGCGCTGCGTGATCGGCGCGATCATGGAGCACATCGAGGAAGCGGGGATCCACTCCGGCGACTCCTCGTGCGTCATCCCGCCGCATACGCTTTCGGACGACATCCTCGACGAGATTCGCCGCCAGACCCGGGCGCTGGCCCTGGAACTCGGCGTCCGCGGACTCATGAACGTGCAGTACGCGGTCCGCGGGGGCACGGTGTACATCCTGGAGGTCAACCCGCGCGCGAGCCGTACCGTGCCCTTTGTCTCAAAGGCCATCGGCGTGCCCCTGGTCAACATCGCGACCAAGGTCATGCTCGGTCGCAGGATCGAGGAACTTGGTCTTGCCGATGAGGTGAAAATCGGCCACGTGGCGGTGAAGGCGCCGGTCTTTCCCTTTGCGCGCTTCCGGGGCGCGGACGCGGTGCTGGGGCCGGAGATGCGCTCCACGGGCGAGGTGATGGGCATGGACTCCTCGTTCGGGCTGGCCTTTGCCAAGGCTCTCCAGGGCGCCGGGGGGCGGCTGCCGCTGGAGGGGAATGTTTTTTTCTCGATCCGCGACGCAGACAAGCGGCGGGCGCTCCCGGTCGCGAAGCAGTTCGCCGACTTGGGGTTTAGGCTCGTGGCCACGCCGGGCACGGCCGCGATGCTGCGGCGGAACGACATCGAGGTGCGCGAGATATTCAAGATCACGGGCGGCCGGCGGCCGAACATCATCGACCTCATCAAGAACGGCGAAGTCCAACTCATCATCAACACGCCCAGCGGCAAGACCCCCCGCCAGGACGAGGTCCACATGCGCTCGACCGCGGTCGGGAGGAATATCCCGCTCATCACCACGCTCGCAGGCGCTCAAGCAACGGTACAGGGGATCGAGGCCCTGAAGAGACGCGGCCTCCAGGTTCGGACGCTTCAGGAGTACACCCCGCCCAAGATGATGCAGCTCGTCCGGGCCGCGGGCGACTGACCGCACCCGCCGAGCGGTGATTCTCGCGACCGTGGGGATTGTGGTTATCATGGGGCTGGCGGTGTTCTACGTTGCCGTGGTTGCGCCGCTGCGGGAGGTGCACACAACGCTGGACGATTGGAACGAGAACCGGATTTCCAATATGCAAGCGATCCATCGTCTCGGCAAGCCAGAGCGCGCAGCTCGCCGACTGGCAACCTACCTCCGTCTGCCGCGGTGGACGGGAACTAATCGCCACTACGCCGTATTGGCGCTGCGCCACATCGGTCCGAGGACTGAAGGAGTCGTTCCTGCGCTTGCGAAGGCCCTCAGCGACACGGACGCCAACGTGCGCCGGGAGGCCGCGCGGGGGCTGACCTGGGGCGGCCCGAAGGCGAAGGCCGCAGGTCCTGCGCTTGCGAAGGCTCTCAGCGACGAGAATGCCCTCGTGCGCCGGTACGCCGCCTGGGCGCTGGGCGAAATCGGCCCGGCGGCGAAGGCCGCCGTTCCTGCGCTTGCGAAGGCTCTCGAAGACTCGGCCCCCCGCGTGCGCGAGTGCGCCGCGTGGGCGCTGGGCGAGATCGGTCCGGATGCGAAGGCGGCAGTTCCCGCGCTCGTGAAGGCTCTTGGCGACTCGAAAGGTGGCGTGCGCAGGGATGCCGCAGCGGCACTGGGCATGATCGGCCCGGAGGCCAAGACTGCGATTCCCGCGCTCGTGAAGGCCCTCGGAGACTCGGATGCCGTCATGCGCCGCTACGCCGCGTGGGCACTGGGCCGGATCGGGCCAGCGGCGAGGAAGGCCGTCCCGGCGCTGGAAGAGGCGCTCAAGGACGCTGACGCTAATGTCCGCGCCGCCGCCGCCGCCGCCCTGAAGAATATCCGCGGGGAGGGGGGATGAGGAGATTTCTGGACTCGATATGAACCGCCTGGCGTCAGATGCGTTCAATAGCGCAGACCATGGGCTGGGAGACTGCGCCATGAGAGCCAAGAGAACCGTGCTCGGCTGTGAGGCCATCCTCTGCATGATTTGCCTCGCTGTTGGGTGCAGTGCGGGGTCAGCGAGGCGACGCCAGGGAGGGCAAGAGAAACGTGAGTCAGCGTCTCGCCTCTGGGAAATACCTCCGGAACTTAGATCTAGGTATCCTCTGCAGAATAGGTCTATCGCGGTGGACCAGGACACCGAACTCTACGTCAAGGACGAACAGAGAAGGGTATTGATGAATATCAAGACCGGCAAGAACTCGAATAATGTCAAGAGCGTGACCTCATATGATGCGGAGGAGAAAGTCGTCTTGAGTGCAATGTTTTACCCGGACGGGGCCGTCAAAGAAGTCGTCGTCAAGGCTGCAGGTATATGTAGGCACCGATGGGGGTTCTATGAAGATGGCAAGCTCGAGTTTGCCTCCGAGTTTCCCCGAGCGTCATCCTCGGGCTTCAAGGAAGTCAGGCAGTACTACGACCGCGAGGGGAACCCAACAAGGTCGCGAAGAATACATGGTCACTCAGGCAGCGGGCGCAGCCCGTTCGAGTGAAGAGGCAAGCCCAGCGCCGCCGCTTGACTCGGCCCGCAGCGACGGCTACGCTGGGGGCGCTATGGACGACCAAGCCACCCCCAAGCCCCCCGACCGCACACGCCGCGCGGCCAGCGCGGCTGCTTGACGCGACGGTTCGGCGGGGGTAGTAGCCGTAGCCGGTGTCCATCAGGGAGAATGTCTCCGCGAACGTGAGAGGAGAAGCCGACTTCCATTCACGATCCCGTCTTCGTCATGGCGTAATTTGGCGGACAAAGCAGATGAGCCCTGCACACGTGCAGAAAAATACTGTACTTTCTAGGCAGATTCTTGTTGATTCCGGCCTGTCTCAGGCTACATTCTAATAGCAGCTATGGCTCGACACCGTTGCGCTAGTCTGCCTACCGGGGAAGGGGGAATCCAATGCGTCGTGCCGTGCTCGTTCCGTTCATTCTCGCTGCCGTAGTTTCTGTCGCTCGCGCGGAAGAGGTCACGAGCGAGGGCTGGGGAGGGTTCTTCGCGTGGCGCGAGTGGACCGAGTGGGGCATGGACGGCGGCGTGGAGGAACAGCCCGCTTACATCTATCCTGCCGAGTACCTCGACTACGGAACGAAACTCCTCGAATGCACGAACATCCACCTCTCAACCCAGGCCGAAGCATCGATACGCATCTCGCTTCTTAAGCTGGACTGGGGTGACGCACAC
>Ga0272441_10008109_pt1 | contig 16790 bp, 13 predicted proteins | sample SSMProp6N_FD_193582 | JGI IMG/M metagenome (GOLD analysis project Ga0272441, IMG submission 193582) | Marine sediment archaeal communities from Little Sippewissett salt marsh, Falmouth, MA, United States - SSM-Prop-6N | ecosystem: Environmental > Aquatic > Marine > Wetlands > Sediment ...
ACGGCGTTCGCCAGGATCACCAGCTTCGCCGCCGCGTCCCACCCGTCCACATCCCACGCGGGATCGGCCTCCAGCGCCCCTCGTCGCCGCGCCTCCGCCAACGCCTCCTCCCAGCTCCGGCCATCCGCGACAAGCTCAAGAATGAGCCCGCTCGTGAGGTTCGGCACGGCTTCGATCCGATCGATCCGTGCGCCCCGCAGGTCGCGCATCCCGGTGTAGAGCGCCGGCAGCCCGCCTGCCACGGTCCCGTCGAAGCGCAGCGCGACGCCGTTGGCGTCTGCCAGTTCCCGAAGCTCGCGCCACGCGAGGACGATGGGCCCCTTGTTGGGCGTCACCACGTGCGCTCCGCGGCGCAGCGCCGCGCGAACGTGCCCCAAGCCGGGTTCGCCACCGTGCTGGATGTTGACGGGCGTCGCCTCGCACAGGACGTCGAACGCCTCGCCCTCGATCATCGCGAGCGCCTCCCCGCTGTGGCCTTCGGGGCGTAGCTCCCCGACGGAGCCTCCGTCCCGTTTGCACTCCAGCACACGATCCGGAGCCAGACCCTCCGCGTCGGCTGCCCACCCCCGCGCGTCCGCTACCGCCACCAAGCGGAGCGCCACACCGTGGTCTTTTCGCACCGTGTCTGCCACGTCGCCGAGGATCCGCACGAACCGCCGCCCCAGGTTCCCCAGCCCCACAACCGCCACGCGCACCGCGCGCTCGTCCATCGCTCCTCCTCGCTTCGGCGCCGCGTTCCCCGACGCCCCGCCTCGTATACTTCTCTTGACGCATCGATGCAACAGGGAGGACCAGCGCGCATGGAACCCACAATGACGCAGTTCGCACGCACCGTTGTATCGGGGATTCGAGCGCTCGACGGCTTCGAGGCACAGCTGACGCTTCGCGCCGGCGAACTCTCGATGGAGGCCGCCGTCCGATGCGGCCCTCGACGGCTCATCGCCGTCTCCTACTCCGCGTACGTGGATCCCCTGGCAGACCTCGAGGATCGACTGAGCGGCTCGCCGGAGTACGTCGGCGAGGACCTCGCGTCGCTCTCTCTGACGTTCGACGGGAGGCACACGTGGCTCCACGATCCCGGCTCCGACGTTGTCGTGCGCAAACGGGGCCGCGTCGTCTACTCCCCACTGCGTGGGGTGGAGCTCATCGGGGAACTCGGGTTCCTACGCGACTTCTCCCATGACTTCCTGCTCGCAGATCGAGGAAGCGAGGAGGTCCACGGGGTGCCGGCACGCACCATCGCCCTGCGCCCTAAACACCGCGCCCGCTCCACCCTGTTGAAGGAGGAGTTCTACCCCGTTCGAGACGCCACGGTCGCGTTCGACACCAAGACGGGCTTCCCGCTGCGCGTCGGCTTCCGTCCCTCCAACGACGCCCCGCTGGCGCTCCTTCTCCCCGAGGGCGAGCGCGTCACAGTGGAGTACAGGAACGTCGTCCTCGCGCCCCCTCCGTCGGCGCGCTTCGAGTTCACTCCTCCCGAGGGCAGCCGCGTGTTCGCCGAGGACCCGATCCCTTGGGCCGATCTTGGCGCGCGGTTGCCGTTCGCCGCGCCGCTCGACACCCTGTCAACAGACGGCTTCGTCCCCGTTGGAAACGCGGTAGTGGCCGTTGACGACGATCGCCGCCGCGGCTATCTGACGGCCGTCCTCCGGCGACGATCGAGCGATGATAGCGGCAGCTCCCAGCGCATCACTGTCCGCGCAGGCAACTACCTCTCGCGGAACATGAGCCGGAGGCGCGCCGTTCTCTCCGAACACGGCGACCCGGCTCCGGTCCCGGCGGAGCGCGCCTGGCTGCTCGACCGAGGCGAGGCGTTCGGTCGCTCCATAGCCGCGGCGCTCGCACAGCCGCTCGTCGAACTGGGATGGGAGAAGGATGGGACGTTCTGGTTCCTCTTCTGCGAGGGGGTCGAGCCGGAGGAGATCCTTCGCCGCGGCCGCGCCCTGCTGAGTGCCCCCTGAACCATGGAACAGCAAACCTGTCGGGTTGTGGTTCCTTTGCGCATCGGGTGTTCGGCTACGAGATCTGTGGCGTCGTCCTCTCTTGGCCGGAGAGCGCATCGTCGACCAGACGATCCTCGCCTCGTTGCGCGATCTGATTCAGCACGTAGGTCCCCACAGCCACGTTCAGCTCTTCGACCACGGATCGTTTGTTGGCCGCCGCGATCACCGCGAGATTCCGCAGCATCGTGTGATCGAGGACGTCATCACAATGTTCCACCAGCGCCTCCACGGGGTTGCTCGAAAGACACACTACCCATACACAACCCGCCCACGCTTCGTCAAGTCGCGCTCACTGCGGCGGCGTCCCGTTGCCCGCAAGCGGCGAGGCCCTAGACAGGCGGCTTCGCGCGATTCGGCGGCGATCGGGCCGTTCACGCGAGCGCCCTACTCAAGGCGAATCGCTGACCCGCAGCGGACGTTCGTCACCTGCGAGGCGTTTCGGGCCGGAGTAGCCATCGCTTGTTCTGTTGCGCATATCCCCTCCTGTGGCACCCGTCCGCGAGGGCCACGTGTCCCGCCCAGTACACGGACAGGAGATGTGCTTCGTCGTGCTTCCCGACCCTTGTGCCTACGCTCACGTGTTCCCTCTGACGAGGCCGCCTTCGCCTGGTCTCCAAGCCGCGATCCCCAGCGGGTCTGTCAGTCGGGCCGGCCGAGCCTCTCCTTGATCTCGTCCAACCGCTCGAGGATGCCGAACATCACCATGAACAGCTCACAGAAGACGCGTACCGCGATCGGCCCCACGAACATCCACACCAGGCCGACGATGACGGACGCCGCAGCCCCACGGGAAGCTGCGATCATCGTCACTCCCAGGATCACCGACACCACGACTCCGACACCGAAGATAACCTGGATGGCCAGCGGCGTGACATACCGCTTGAACGTAACAAAGTCCCACATGCCTCCTCCTTGTCGAACGGGATCGGTCGAGCTCCGTCTCCAGCAACGGATCCGAAACTAGCACGAAGCCGCCGGCCGATCAACTGGCGCCCGCCCACCGACCGCACCCACAGGGGCTTCGCGTCGTGGCTTGACCCCTCCGGTACCCGCCGGTAGCCTAGAGCCCACCATGAGGGGTGCCATCAACCTTGCCCTGTCCGGCGCGATCCTCGCCGCAGATCAGCTGCTGAAAGCATGGATCCGTTCAAGCTTCGTGCGCACCGAGGCGCGCCCCCTCATTGGGGGGTTCGTGCGGCTGACGCGCGTGCACAACACCGGCGGTGCGTTCGGCATCCTTCCGGGAGGCAGCAGCGTGTTCATCGCCGTGTCACTGGTCGTCAGCATCGGTCTGGCGGTGTATCTGCTCCTCGGCCGCGGCGACCGATGGGCCCGGCTCGGCGCCGCCCTCACCCTCGGCGGTGCGGCCGGTAACCTTGTGGATCGCTTGGTACACGGCTACGTCCTCGACTTCTTCGAGCTGCGCGGCTTCTCCGTGTTGAACCTTGCCGACGCGTGCATCACCATCGGCATCTTCCTGCTGCTGGTGCGTTCCATCTTCGGAGGCGATGAGCATCGAGCTCGCGAGTAGACTGATTGTGTTTGAGGGCATCGACGGCTCGGGCAAGTCGACGCAGCTCGAGCTGCTGCACGCACGGCTGCTCCGCGCGGGTCTCACCGTCACCGTGACGCGCGAACCAGGCGGTACCCATGTGGGAGAGCTGGTTCGTGAGATCCTTCTCTCCACCAAGGGCACACGACTCCTGCCGATGTCCGAGCTGCTGCTGTTCCTGGTGTCCCGATCCCAGGTCACAAGCGAGGTGATTCTTCCGGCGCTCGGCCGAGGCGACGTGGTGATCTGCAGCCGCTACCGCATGTCGAGCGTCGCCTTCCAGGGGTACGGGCGCGGGCTCGATCGATCGATGATTGAGCGGCTCAACGAGACCGTCACCCAGGGAGTCCGACCCGATGTGCTGTTTCTCATCGACGTCCCCACCGAGGTGGCGCTTGCCCGGCTGGGCGGCGACGGTGACCGTATCGAGCGCGAAGCGCTGGCGTTCCACGAACGGGTTCGGCAGGGCTACCTCGAGCTGGCGGCAGCAACACCGGAGGCGGTGGTGGTTGACGGCACGCGCCCCGCAGCCGAGATCGCCGTCACCCTGACCTCCCACCTGGGACTGTAGGGGATTGCCGCTGCTCGCGCGGCTTGGGTATCATGCATCAGATGGTAGCGACAAACGGCAAGGGGGAGCGAATGGAGTTCATCTGCAAGAAGTCCGACTGGGTCACCGGAGTGCGTTTGGCATGTCACGCGTTGGGTTCGCGCAGCAGCATGCCCATCCTCGGCGGCCTCAAGCTGCAAGTGGAAAAGGATCGTCTACGCCTGTTTGCCACGGATCTCGAACGGGCGGTGCGCTGCGAGAAGCCGGTCGAGAGCGCGTCGTCTCCCGGAACGGTCGTGCTCAACGGCAGTGTTGTCTCACAGATCGCAAGTCATCTGCCGGAGGACGACAAGATCAGCGTCCTCACAGATCCGGCCAACGACGCCGTGGTCCGCCTGCAGTGCGGCGAGGCGTCGTTTGACCTCCCGACCCTTCCGATCGAAGACTACCCTGAGATCTCCCCCCTCCCGGACGCCAAGATCGCCACGCTCGACGTGGCCGGTCTCCATCGGGCGCTCGACCAGACAGCGTTCGCTGCGCTGAAGGCGGGGGAGACAACGAGACTCAGCCTGACAGGGGTCGACGTCGTCCTCGAGGGCGGCAACGTGAAGCTGGTGGCAACCAACGGCTACCGGCTGGCGATGAAGGTCTCGCCCGCAACCGAGATCCACGAGGAGGGAGAGTTCCTCATAGAGGCCGGTGTCCTTGCGGATCTGGATCGCGTCCTGACACAGGCGGGTGTCACCACCGTGGAGATCCACAAGGGCGAGGGTCGTCTCTTCTTCCACTCCGATGCCGTCACGTTCGTTGCCAAGACGATCGCCGAGGAGTTCCCGGACTTCGAGCGCGTCATCCCGAAGGACAATCCGATCGCCCTGCGCTTTGACCGCCGCGCCCTCCTCGACACGCTGCAGCGCATCGAGATCACCGCTGCCGAGGAGTCGGGGGCTGTCACCTTGCGCGCCACCACCGAGGAGAGCGCCGTACGCCTCACGTCCTCGTCAAAGGACAAGGGCGAGGCCGAGGAGCGCGTCCGCCTCAAGCAGGTGCCCGAACAGGACATCGAGGTGTCGTTCAAGGCTGCGTACCTCATCGACGCCCTCAAGAAGATGAACGCAGCGGAGATCGGATTGTGGCTCGCCTCGAGCGAGAAGGCCGGGCTCATCGAGCCCACCGGGGACGAGATCGATCCGCACGACGCCGGATTCCTCTACGTGTGCATGCCGGTGCGCCTGAGCGGCTAGCTCGCCGTACTCGTGGTTGACGGCTTCGCGCGCGGCTAGCCGCCGAGCGCGGTGCGAAGCGTCTCTCGCGCCTCGTCCAGCGCGCCATCCACGGCCGACGCGTCCGAGCCTCCCCCTTGCGCGAACTGCGGCGATCCCCCGCCGCCGCCGCCGAGCCGTCGCGACGCTGCGGCAACGATCTCCCGCGCCGAGACCGCAGCAAGCGCCGCGTCGCACTTGCAGACAACGGCCGCACGTGCGGCGTTCACCCCCGCAAGGACGACCGCCGCGTGCGGAAGCCGCTCGATGACCTCGTCTGCCAGACGTTTCAGCTGCTCACCATCCACGTCATCGACGCGCGCAACCACCAAGCGCGCGGCCCCCACGGTCTCGGCACCGCCGGCAAGCTCTGCAGCGAGCGAGCGGACTTCCTGCTCCTTCTCCGTCTGCTCGCGCTTCCGCGCGTCCGCCAACTCATCCTCGATCCGGCGCAGCCCTTCCTCGGGATCGGGCCCCAAGCGCTCGCGAAGGCGATCCAGGATCGCCTCCTCGGAGCGCATGCGCGCGATCACTGCATCGCCGGTCGCCGCGCGGATGCGGCGCGTTCCCGCGGCAATGCCTTCCTCAACGAGGATGCGGAACACCCCGATCTCGCCGCTTCGGCGCACGTGCGTGCCGGCGCAAAGCTCCATGCTGAACTCTCCCACGGAGACAACACGCACCGACTCCTTGCCACGATACTCCTCCGCGAAGTGGGCCTCTGCACCGAGGGCGATCGCCGCGTGGAGCTCCTCCTCGCGCGTTGCCACCACCCGATCGGCGCGAATCTCGGTGTTGACAAGATCTTCGACGGCGCGGATCTCCTCTGTCGTGAGGGGGGCGTAGTGCGCGAAGTCAAACCTAAGCTCCGCCGGCGTGACGCTCGAGCCCGCCTGCGTCGCGTGATCTCCGAGAACCCGTTTCAGTGCTTGGTGGAGCAGGTGAGTCGCCGTGTGGTTGCGTTCGATCCGCCGACGACGCTCAGGATCCACTTCAAGGCGACAGCGGTCGCCGACCTCGAACGCCCCGTCGACCTCGTCCAGGCGGTGCACGACCACTCCTTCAGGACTGCGCTCCACACCAACGACACGGGCACGGCCCGTGCGGCTCAGATTGACAATCGATCCGAGGTCCGTCACCTGTCCGCCGCCGGCGGCGTAGAACGGCGACGCGTCGAACACCAGCTGGCGCACGCCGTCCGCTTCCTGCGTGTGACGTACGACCTCCTCCGCTTCCAGGCAGTCGTAGCCGAGGAACTCCGTAGGCGGAAGCCCACTCGGGAGATCGTCCGACGACGACGCGTCCGACGACCGGCCGCGCGATCGCGAACGGGCGCGCTGCCGCGCCATCTCCTCGTCGAACCCGCTGCGGTCGACGGTCATCCCCCGGTCCGCGGCCACCTCCGCGGTCAACTCGACCGGAAACCCGTAGGTGTCGTAGAGCTCAAAGGCGATCCGTCCGGGGACCTCGCGGCTTCCGCCCGCATCGAGCGCCCGCAACGCGTCCTCCAGACGCGACTCCCCGTCGCGCAACGTGCGGAGGAACGCCGCCTCCTCCTGGGCGATGATCCGCTCCGCGATCGGGCGCGCTGCCGCGATCTCCGGGTACGCGCTCCCGAGCGTCGCCACAACAGGCTCGATCAGCTCAACGAGCGCGCCGTCGCCGAGCCCGAGCCGCTGCGCGGCGCGAACGGCACGGCGCAGGACACGGCGCAACACGTAGCCCTGCTTCTCGTTCGACGGACGCACCCCGTCGGCCAACAGCGCGACGACCCCGCGGACGTGATCCGCGACCACGTCCCGTGCCTGACGCCGAGCGCCCTCAAGCGGCTCTCCGGCGAGGCGTTCCACCGTCTCCACGATCGGCCGAAACAGATCCGTGTCGAAGTTGGATGACACGCCCTGCAGCACCGCTGTCGTGCGCTCGAGGCCCATGCCGGTGTCCACGCTGGCCCGCTTAAGCGGCCGGAGCCCGCCCGCGGCATCCGCGTCAAACTGCATGAACACGAGGTTCCATATCTCGGAGAACCGATCGCAGTCGCACGCCAGAAGACGGCACTTCTCGCCGCAACCGGCGTCCTCCCCCATGTCATAGAAGATCTCCGAATCCGGACCGCACGGCCCGCCGTCACCGACAGGGCCCCACCAGTTGTGCTCCTTGCCCAATCGATGGATGCGCTCGGGAGCGAGGCCGATCAGATCCCGCCACAACGTGTACGCGTCGTCGTCCTCCTCGAACACCGACACCCACAGGCGCTCAGGATCGAGCCCGAGCTCCGAGGTGACGAACGCCCACGCGTGGCGGATCACCCCTTCCTTGAAGTAGTCGCCGAACGAGAAGTTGCCGAGCATCTCGAAAAACGTGTGATGAAACGCCGTGGTGCCCACGCTCTCGATGTCCGTGGTGCGGAAGCATTTCTGCGACGACACGGCCGTGGGATACGGAGGGGCGACGCGCCCCGAGAAGATGTCCTTGAACTGGACCATCCCGGCCGACGTGAACAGAAGCGTCGGATCGTCGGGCACAAGCGACGCCGACGGCACATGACGATGTCCACGTTCGACGAAGTACTCGATGTACCGTTGGCGCAGCTTGGCAGCATCCATGGGCGGATCCCCCTCCTGGTGGACGGATTCTAGGGACCGCGCCGCAACCCCGCAACCGAAAGCTCCGTTGTCAGTGCGGTTCCACGTCGCTCGCGGAAGCTGCTCAAACATCCCTTCCCCACGTTCATATCGCGCTTGCTGCCGCGATCGCACCGGCTTATACTGCGGTCACGCGAAAGGGGTAGGATGCCAGTCATCGAACAGATCGACGCACGTTGGATCATCGACTCACGGGGGAACCCCACAGTAGAGGTCGAGGCGTTTCTCGCGGACGGAAGTGCCGGTCGGGCCGCCGTCCCCTCGGGCGCGTCCACCGGGGTCCACGAGGCGCTGGAGCTGAGGGACGGCGACGCGTCACGGTTCCACGGCAAGGGAGTCCTCCAGGCGGTGAGAAACGTCAGGGAGGAGATCGCGCCGTCGCTCGTAGGCTGTGAGGCACTCGACCAGCAAGCGGTCGATGCCCTCCTCATCGAGCTCGACGGCACGGAGAACAAGGCACGGCTCGGCGCCAACGCGGTCCTCGGCGCCTCACTTGCCGTCGCGCGCGCCGCGGCGGAGAGCCTCGGCCTGCCGCTGTTCCGCTACATCGCCGGCACCCGAGAAACGCTGCTGCCGCGCCCGATGATGAACGTTCTGAACGGAGGGGCTCACGCGGACAACAGTGTCGACATCCAGGAGTTCATGCTGCTGCCGATCGCAGCAGAGAGCTTCGCCGAAGCGGTGCGCGCCTGCTCGGAGACGTTCCACGCCCTAAAGAAGATCCTCGTCGGTCGAGGCCTGGCGACAGGCGTCGGCGACGAGGGCGGCTTCGCGCCGAACCTTCCCGACAATCGTGCCGCACTCGACCTCCTTGTGGAGGCGATCTCCGCGGCCGGCTACGAGCCCGGTGCCGAGATCGCACTGGCCATCGACGCCGCCGCCAGCTCGTTCCACGACGAGGATTACCGCCTGACCGCGCACGGCGCCGAAGAGCGGCTCGACGCCGGCGCGCTGGTTGACATGTACGAAGAGTGGGTGAGAAGCTACCCTGTGGTTTCCATCGAGGACGGGATGTCGGAGGAGGACGAGGAGGGCTGGATCGCTCTGACACAGCGACTCCAAGACCGCATACAGATCGTTGGAGATGATGTGTTCGTGACCAACCCCGCTCGGCTTATGCACGGAGTCCAGCACAACGTCGCCAACTCCGTCCTCATCAAGCTCAATCAGATCGGAACCGTTTCTGAGACGCTTCGCACAATGGACATCGCCAAGTCGGCTGGGTACACGTGCGTCGTATCGCACCGCTCCGGAGAGACCGAGGACACCAGCATCGCCGATCTCGCCGTGGGCACCTCCTGCGGCCAGATCAAGAGCGGCTCCATCTCTCGGAGCGAGCGCGTCGCCAAGTACAATCGGCTGCTGCGACTGGAGGACACCTTCGGACTGCGCCTCGCCGCGTGGCCGAAGCGCTTCCAGCCGTAGTCGCCTCGGTGGGGGGCCTTACAGATGGGGGGGAGGCGCCGACAACGTCGCGCCCCCGCCGCCTCGAGCGGCGGGACGAGTGGCCAACGCGGACGGAGAATCGCCGTCGTGCTGGCTGTTGCTGCGGCGCTCGTTGCCTCGATGTTCGTCCTACGCGGCGCACGCATCGCCCGTTTGCGGGCGGAGATCGCCTCCCTTGAGCGTCGTCAGGAAACCGCCTTAGCGGAGAAGATCCTGCTCGAGGAGCAGCTGGCAGCGGCCTCGGATCCCGAGGCGATCGAGGCGCTCGCCCGTCTGTGGCTCGGCTGGGTCCTCCCCGACGAGGAGAAGGCGATCTTCATCCAGGAGGAGTAGTCGGCCATGGGCAGCACGTTCGTGCACCTGCATCTGCACTCCGAGTACAGCGTCCTTGACTCTACCTGCAAGATCCCGGCGCTGGTGCGCCGAGCCGTAGAGCAGGAGATGCCCGCGCTCGCGCTGACCGACCACGGGAGCATGGGCGGCGTGATTCGCTTCTACCGCGAGGCGCAGCGACACGGGATCCAGCCGATCATCGGATGTGAGGTCTACGTCGCTCCCGGCAGTCGCCACGATCGGACGCCTCGGGCGCAAGGGCCGAGGTTCCATCACCTCGTGCTGCTCGCCGCCTCCGAGGTCGGCTACCGCAACCTGTTGACCATCGTGACCCGCGCCCACGTCGAAGGGTTCTACTACCGTCCTCGCGCCGACAAGGAGCTCCTCAAGGATCACAACGAGGGCCTCATCGCGCTGTCCGCCTGCCAGAGCGGCGAGGTCCCGCGGCTACTGCTCGCCGGCGACCGCCGCGGAGCGGCGCGCGTGGCCGGCGAGTACGCGGAGCTGTTCGACAACGGCCGCTACTACCTGGAGGTCCAAGACCATGGAACCGATCGCGACCGCCGCCTTCGGGAGGAGCTGCCGCGGCTCGCGACGGAGTTGGGACTGCCGCTCGTGGCAACCAACGACATCCACTACCTCGATGCCGACGACCACGAGGCGCACGAAGTGCTGCTCAACATCCGCGCCAACAAGAAGCTGGATGACCCGGACAGGATGCGGTTCGACGGTGAGGGGTTCCACTTCCGCACGGCCGAGGAGATGAACGCGCTGTTCGCGGATCTCCCCGAGGCGTTGGAGAATACCGCGGTGATCGCAGCGCGGTGTCGACTCGACCTGTCGTTCGATCGTCTGCTCATGCCCCCGTTCTCCCTGCCCGAGACTGCTCCCAACCCGGACGCCTTCCTCCGCGAGCTCGCCCTCAGCGGAGCGAAGTGGCGGTTCGGCGAGCCGTCGGCGGCCGTCCTCGAGCGGATCGACTACGAACTCGGCGTGATCGCGCAGATGAGCTACTCCACGTACTTCCTCATCGTGTGGGACTTCGTCCGCTTTGCCCGCGAGAAGAAGATCCCCGTGGGACCGGGGCGCGGCTCGGCCGCGGGCAGCATGGTCGCCTTCTGCCTCGGCATCACATCGGTGGATCCGCTGCGCTACAACGTCACCTTCGAGCGGTTTCTTAACCCCGACAGGGTCTCGATGCCGGACGTTGACATCGACTTCTGCGTCCGCGGCCGCGATCGCGTAATCGACTACGTCCGCGAGAAGTACGGCGGCACCGGCTGGAGCACCAAGACATCGCAGATCGCGACCCACGACCGCATGGCGGCGCGCAGCGTCATCCGCGACGTCGGCCGGGTTCTCGGGACTCCCTACGCAACCACCGATCATCTCGCCAAGCTCGTTCCCCAGGGATTCAACCTCCGCGTCGCCGTCACGAAGGTGCCCGAACTCGCCCACCTGTATCGGGAGGATCCCGTGGTGCGGCGGATCGTCGACATCGGCGTGCGTCTCGAGGGGCTCATCCGCAACTGCTCCACACACGCCGCCGGCGTGGTCATCTCCCCGGACCCACTGACCGAGCATGCGCCGCTGATGCGCCTGACCGACGGCGAGATCGTGACCCAGTTCGACATGACCGATCTGGAGACGGTGGGGCTGCTCAAGTTCGACTTCCTCGGCCTCCGCAACCTGACGATCGTGGACGAGACGTGTCGCGCCGTCGCCCAAGCATCGGGAACGCCCCTCGACATCGCCGATGTCCCGCTCGATGACGAGAAGACCTTTGCCCTCGTGTGCAGCGGCTGTACCGCAGGCATCTTCCAACTCGAGGGATCGGGGATGACAACGCTGATTCGCCGCGTCCGCCCGAACCGCTTCGAGGATCTGATCGCCCTTCTCGCCCTGTACCGCCCCGGGCCGCTCGACAGCGGCATGACCGAGGAGTACGTGAGGCGGCGTGTCGGCCAGGCGAGTGTCAGCTATCCGCATCCGAGTCTTGCGGAGATCCTCGAGGAGACCTACGGCTTGCCGATCTATCAGGATCAGCAGATGCTCGTCGCCCAGCGCCTCGCCGGATTCACCCTCGCAGAGGCCGATCTGCTGCGCAAAGCCATGGGGAAAAAGGACAAGAAGATCATGAGCGGGCTGCGCGAGCGGTTCCTCCAAGGGTGCGTCGCCAACGGCCTCTCCACGGAGGCCGCACGCCAGACCTTCGAGGACATGGAGAAGTTCTCCCGCTACGGCTTCACCAAGTCACACACTACCGCGTACGCGTTTGTGTCCTACTGGACAGCGTATCTCAAGGCCCATCACCCAGCCCACTTCATGTCGCGACTGCTCGCCAGCGTCCAGGGAGACACCGACAAGATCGCCGAGTACATCGCCGACTGCCGCGGCATCGACATCCGGGTCCTCCCGCCGGACATCAACGAGAGCGCGCACGACTTCACCGCCGTTGGCGACGACACCGTGCGCTTCGGCCTCGGCCCGATCAAGCACGTGTCAGCTGCCGCGGTACGCGCGATCCTTGCGGCCCGCGAGACCGGGCCGTTCGAGTCGCTGTTCGACCTCTGCCGCCGCGCCACCGACGACGGTGTCGACCGCGAAAGCCTCGAATCGCTGATCAAGGCCGGAGCGTTTGACGCACTCGGGCAGCCGCGGCGCGGACTCCTGTTGAGGCTCACCGACGCCATGGAGATCCTGCAGATCGCACGGCACCAACGGCTCAGCGGTCAACGATCGTTCTTCGACACCGGGACAGCCGCTCCTCCCGAGCCCACCATCGAGGCCACCGAGTTCGACAAGGACGACCTGCTCACGTTCGAACGCGAGCTTCTTGGCCTCTACGTGAGTGCTCACCCGCTCGACGCCCATCGCGACCGCATCGCGAAGCACTGCACACCGATTCACGGACTCGCGAGCCTTCCACCCCGCACGCGGGCAACGATCGGCGGACGGATCGCCGCCGTCCGCCGCGTGCTGACCAAGAAGGAAGAGCAGATGGCGTTCGTCAGCATCGAGGACGGCGCAACGGAGATCGAGGTCACCGTCTTCCCGAGCGTGCTCGCCACCGCCGCCTCACTCGTCCACGAGGACGCCCTCGTTGCCGTCACCCTGACAACCGAACGCCGCAACGGCGAGCCGAGCTACCTCGCAGAGCGCATCATCGCGCTCGAAGACGTCGCCACGTGCGACTACGAGGCGATCGCGCTACCACTCATGGCGACCGATCTCACCGCCTCTCGCATCGCGCACCTTCGACGCATCCTGACCGAGCACCCCGGATCCACTCCGCTGACGTTCCGCATTCGCCAGAACGGCCACTCGGTGGATGTCACCGCCGGCAGCCGGTTCCAGGTCTCCCCATCACGCGAGCTCATCGGCAAGACCCGCGCGTTCCTCGGCGACGAGAGGCTCCTGTTCCGGAGGCGAAACCCGTGAGACACTCGCTGCGCGGCGGCCTTCGCTGGCTGTACCCGGGGATGCGAGTGAAGCGATGGGCGCTGCTCGCGCTCCTGGCAACGGCGCTCGCCGTCTTCGCTCTCCTCGACCTCGCCGGGCAGCTCCCGTCCACCGGTCTCCGCCGTCTCGCCAACGTGGACGGCGCGCCGCGCGTGTTGCTGTTGGTGGCTGCGCTCGCCGTGGCAGTGCTTGGGCTCTCGTTCGGTCTGTCGCAGCTTGTGCGCTCGATCGCCCGCGGCGTCGCCCCCGACCGCGCGGAACGGCCCTCGGCGCTCATCTACCACACCCGCGTCCTCGAGCGCGGCCCCCACGTGGTCGCTCTCGGCGGCGGCACCGGGCTCTCCACCTTGCTCCGCGGCATGAAGGAACTCACCAGCAACATCGCCGCGGTGGTCACCGTGACCGACGACGGCGGCAGCTCAGGACGGCTCCGCGAACAGCTGGGCATGCTCCCACCCGGGGACATCCGCAACTGCCTCATCGCGCTCGCCGCGGACGAGCAGCGGATCGAACGTCTGTTCCAACACCGCCTCCACGGCCCCGAAGCGCTCGCCGGGCACTCGCTCGGCAATCTGATGCTCGCCGGCATCGCCCAGGCCGTCGGCGGCTTCGACCGTGCCGTAGAGGAGATCAGCCACATCCTGAACGTTCGCGGCAGGGTCCTTCCGGCGACACTCGCCAAGACGGACCTGATCGCACGCATGGAGGACGGGGAGCTGCTCAAGGGCGAGACGCGGCTGGCAAGCGACCCGCGTCGCATCGCCGAAGTCCGGCTGACTGCCGACCATGTGGCGCCCTACGTCCCCGTGTTGGAGGCGATCGCCACCGCCGACGTCATCCTGCTCGGCCCGGGCAGCCTCTACACGAGCCTCATCCCCAATCTGCTGGTCTCCGGCATCGCGCGCGCGATCGAGGACGCCTCCGCGGAGAAGCTCATTATCGCCAATGTCATGACCCAGCCGGGCGAGACGGACGACTACACCCTTCTCGACCACCTGCGGACACTGTCGCGCTACATCCGCTTGCAGCGGTTCGACGCGGTCATCGTCAACAGCGAGCTGCCCGACCCCGACCTGCTTCGCGCCTATCGAGAGGAGGCAGCGTCGCCGGTGGTCGATGATCTGGAAGAGCCGAACCCGTACGGACTCACGGTCACGCGGGCCGAGCTGCTGCGCATCGTTCCGATCGACGGCAAACCCACCGTGAAACACGACCCGCGCCGCTTGGCCCGCGCGGTCGCCCAGTCGACACGGGCGTTCTCTCGACCGCTCGGCGATCGCCGCTAGCCTTTGATCACCACAAGCGGCCGCAGACGCACCACTCGCCGGTTGATGCCCGAGATCTCGGTGGCATCCACGACCGCGTCCACATCCTTGTACGCCCCCGGCGCCTCCTCGGCCACGCCGCGAAGGCTGTGCGCACGAAGGAGGATCCCCGCCTCACGCATCGACGAGGCCACCGCCTCGCCCCAGTAACGTTTCGCCGCCTTCTTCCGCGACAACGCCCGCCCTGCGCCGTGGATCCCGCTTCCGAACGCCTTCGCCATTCCCACCGGCGTTCCCCGCATCACCACCGAAGATGTCCCCATACTCCCTCCGACGAAGGTCGGATGGCCGACCGCACGGTAGGCCGGCGGTGCCTCCGCTCGCCCGGGGCCGAACGCGCGCGTCGATCCCTTGCGATGTACCAGGAGCTCGCGCTCCACGGCGCCGACCACGTGTCGCTCGCGCTTGACCAGGTTGTGTCCGATGTCGTACACGGTGCGAACCGCGGCCGGCCGCAGCTCGAACAGCTCGCCAAGCACCTCGCGCACAAGGTGGGCGAGCACCTGGCGGTTGGCGAACGCGCAGTTGGCGCCACAGGCGACCGCCGCAAGGTACCGGCGTCCCTCGCTGCTCGCGATCGGGGCACACGCCATCTCCCGCTCCGCGGGCACCACGCCGTGGCGACGGCCCGCCGCCTCCATCACCTTGAGGTAGTCCTGGCCGATCTGGTGTCCAAGAGCCCTGGAGCCTGTGTGGATCGACACAACGATCTGCCGCTCTTCGAGTCCGTAGGCGCTCGCCGCCGCGGCGTCGAAGATGCGATCCACCCGCTGCACCTCCAGGTAGTGGTTCCCCGACCCGAGTGTCCCCACCTGGCGGAACTGCCGCTGCTTTGCGCGATCGCTCACGGTCTGCGGATCCGCCCCCGGGACGCAGCCGCCTTCCTCGATGAACTCCAGGTCTTCGGGGAGCCCGAGACCCCGCCCGACGACCGCGGCCGCTCCGTCGGCGAGGACCTCATTGATCTCAGTCGGCGACAGGCGCAGGCTCCCGGTTGAGCCGAGCCCCGCGGGCACGCGGGCGAACAGCGCGTCCGCGAGCCGCTCGAGGTCGGAGACGCTCTCCACGCCCAGCGGCGTCGCCAGCATCCGAACGCCGCAGTTGATGTCAAAGCCGACCCCGCCCACCACCACCACGCCGTCGGCCGGGTCGAACGCCCCCACGCCGCCGATCGGGAACCCGTAGCCCGGGTGCACGTCCGGCAGCGCCAGTGCGTGGCCGACGATCCCCGGAAGACACGCCATGTTGTGCAGCTGCCGCAAGGCGCTCCATCCACCGGCGGCGTCTTCTCCCTCGAGTCCGCGAGCCATCTCCTCGTCGGCGAACACCAAGCCGGGAACGCGCATCCCCCCGGATCGCGGCAACAGCCACTCCCCCGGACCGACTCGCTCCAGCCTCAGCTCATCGCCCACGACGGCCTCCTCGGCGCCCTGTCACACGTCCACCACGCAGCTTGCCTCCCAGCCGGCGTCCGTACGCACGCACCGGAGGCCGGCAAGGCTCACCCCCTTGACCTCGATCCCGATCGCGTGCCGAGCCGGATCCAGCGGCTCACCCCACGCCGCCCCACGCAGCGCGAGCCCCCCCTCCGCCCGCACGCGGACCGCCGCCTCGAACCGGCAGAACAGGATCCCGACGAGGTCCTTTTGCGCGACAAGCTCCGCCAACCACTCGACGAGCAGAAGCTCCTCGCTCCCCGCCTCGACAGCGATCTCGACAGATCGCCGCGGGAGCAGCTGCCCTGGGCGAACCATCAGCGCGAACACGCCTTCCGCCATCGCGCACATCGTCTCCTCAAGGGTGGATCCCGATGCCGACACAGCGACATCTGCGCTGTGGTCGCGATAGGCATACGGCATGATCGACCGCCCTCACGTGGCCCGCCCGCGAAGCGGAACGGAGAACGCTTCCGTGTACACGGCGCCGTGCTGCGTCAACCGGCTCTCCATGAGCACCAGCCTCCGTGCCGCCAACCGCCAGCCGCCGTCTCCGAGTGCCGTGAGCCGGTCGCGAAGCGGCGTGTCGCCTGGCCCCTTCAGCCGCGCCAGGGTGATGTGGAACGTCTCCTGCCGACGGTCGCGACGAAACCCCAACCCCTCGAGGCCCTCGCCCAGCAGGCGACAAAGCTCGCGGAACGGGGCCGGGGCGTCCCCGCCCGCCCAGATGACGCGCGGGCGCTCCTCGGAGGGAAACGCCGACAGCCGATCGAGCG
>Ga0272441_10008110_pt1 | contig 16789 bp, 13 predicted proteins | sample SSMProp6N_FD_193582 | JGI IMG/M metagenome (GOLD analysis project Ga0272441, IMG submission 193582) | Marine sediment archaeal communities from Little Sippewissett salt marsh, Falmouth, MA, United States - SSM-Prop-6N | ecosystem: Environmental > Aquatic > Marine > Wetlands > Sediment ...
GATTGTCCCGCCAGTCATTTTCTTTTTTTAATTTTCCCCGGCCTTTTCTTCTGCCGGTTCTCATACTCATCAATTAACGCCTGTAACCTGTTCTCCGGGGGTGAAGCAACCGTCTGCACATAATCTCTTTTACTGATTTTGATAACTTCAATCTCTTTTTTTAATAACTGCTGGATCTCGTCAAGACGCGCTTTCTCATCCTTACTGCAAAATGAAATGGCAATCCCTTTTCTGACTCCCCGCCCGGTCCTTCCCACTCGGTGGACATAGTTTTCCGGATTTTCGGGCAGGTCATAATTGACGACATAATTCACATCGGGTATATCAATTCCCCGGGCACTGACATCCGTTGCGATCAGGATATTACATGCTCCGCTCTTGAACTTCTGCATCACATCGGTTCGCGTGTGCTGCTTCTTATCACCATGAATCGTGACAGAGGGTATTTGAACCCGCTCCATTGCTTTTGCCACCCGTTCGGCGCGAACCCGGGTCCTGACAAATACGATGATCTTGCTGTCCGGGTTATCTTTGACAAAGTTTTCCAGGAAAAACCGTTTGTCATCCATTTCAATAAACATGACAAAGTGAGAAACATTTTTCGCGACGGGATCTTCAGGAGAGAGCTGAATCCGTATCGCGGAACCTTTAACCTGCGAATACGCAAGATTTTTGATTTCCTTATTGATGGTTGCAGAGAAGAAAAGCGTCTGATGCCTTCGGGTCAGCATTTTCTTGATATATTTAATATCGTCGATAAACCCCAGGTCCAGCATACGATCGGCTTCATCGAGAACCAGAAATTCAACACTCCCGAGATTAATATACCCCTGATTGATCAGATCAAACATACGCCCCGGCGTTGTCACAAGGATATCGATTCCTGCCTGAAGCTTTTTGACCTGCGGGTCCTGCTCAATACCGCCATGAAGCGCGAAAACGTTTACTCTGGTATGCCGTGCAAGATCTTTAAACACGCCGCCGATCTGCTGTGCCAGTTCACGAGTCGGAACCATGACGATACATTTAATACCGACAGCCCGTTTACTGCTTTTTTTGCCGTGGATTCTGTCAATGAGCGGAATGGCAAAGGCAGCCGTTTTGCCCGTTCCCGTCTGGGCAATGGCGAGAACGTCCTCACCTTTCATGATTGACGGGATTGATTTAAACTGTATATCCGTCGGTCTTTTAAAGCCGAGCTTTGCCAAATTCTTTTTTATCTCGACTGAAATAGTGTATTCTTCGAATTTCATAGTCCCCTACAAACCACCAACATCCCTTAAAAACGCTCGTTTATAATCAGGTCGTGAAAATGGCTTTTTCTCCAAATCACTCAATACTGTTCGAATGCAAGGCCCCCGAAATCCTGAATCGCGAGGCCTACTTGCTCGTACGTTAAACGATGACAATTAAGGACAATTACTACATTTCGGGACATACGAATGTTTTTGACCAGCATCTAAGCATACGGTACGTTTAATTTGTGAACTCGCCGACCCGTATCACCCCGAAGCAGAAGACGGTGTCCCTATGTATTTTCATTATAACTTTTTACACTACTTGTTATGTCAAATTCAGGGTGGTCAGCAGCTGTCAGATGGGTTTCTCGGTTTCAACCGGCAGGCGGCACCCGATCACGCAATCAATGAGTCTCCCTCTAATACGCCACTATCGCACTATCCGAATGCATCGTGATGAAACGAGTGTATGGACAGAATGTGTCTATGCGATGATTAAACAGAGCAGCGCTTCTATCAGAAGATGACCAGTCTGTCAAACAATATGGAGGTCGCGCATGAATGAGGGTTTAGTTTTGACCTCCTCTGCTGCGAGAACGGAAGTCATACCGGTGAATGGCGAGTAATTATCTATGGCGTCCTGATACTTTTAGAAATCTCTTGCAGTGATTGAAAGATACGCTGTATAACACCTGGCATGCGAATTGCGCAGACACCGGTCCTGAATGCGAATACGGGGTCGCTGAATCTGAAGTTGTACGACCGGGAGAAACTTCCCCAGGGGTGAAGATATGCGGAAGATGAGAAGGCGGAATCCATTGTACTGTTTGTGTGCCGTCCTCATGTGCGTAATGCTGGCAGGATGCAGTGCGCCCCCGTTGATGAAGGCCGCAAAATCAAACGACATGAAAGGAATGGAGGCCCTTTTCAATAAAGGTATCGATGTCAATGAGGAGTGGCTTGCAGGCTCCACCGCACTGTATGAAGCGGTGCGGGCCAATGCGTCATTGGAAACAGTCCGTTTTCTCATCAAGAAAGGTGCCGATGTCAATAAAGGCATATCCAATGGGTGGAAGCCGATCCATGTGGCCATCGATAACGGGAATGCAGGGATGGTGAAACTCCTACTCGATAACGGTGCGGATGCAGCGGTTTTGAATCCCGACGGCGAAACACCTCTCAGGATTGCCGAAGAAAAAGGGTATGCGATGATTGCCCGTCTGCTCCGGGAGCACGAGCAGAAGCAGTATGAAATACTATATACGGCAAAGAACGATCAGTCGGCTGTTCCCCCCTCCCCAAATCGTCGTATCGCCACACGGGGAAATGCGCCGAAGGCGTGGCTTGGGGTTTCCATACAGGACGTGACCCCGGATCTGGCAAAGGTGTTCAAGATGCAGGAGGCAGCCGGCGCACTTGTGGTCGACATTATGAAACAGTCTCCCGCCGAACATGCGGGCCTCCAAAAGGGAGATATCATTCTCCAAGCCCAACGAACAAAAATCGACAAGGCGGCAGATCTTCCCCCCACCGTCGCGCCGCTGAACCCGGGTGATGATCTGCTCCTGCTAGTCAAGAGAGATACGAAGCAATTTTATGTCGTTGCGAAACTCGGTCCTCCTCCCCGGGCTATGGCGAAAAAAACGGCAGCACCCCCTGCCTCACCGGGCGATGTGTTTTTCAAAAGTGACTTCGGCACGAATGCTTTGATCTCCGATGTCGACGATCTTCCACAAGTGAAGGCACAGCCGAGGAAGCATGCCTACGCCATCGTTATCGGCATCGAAAAGTATCGGCAGAAACTTCCGACGGCCGATTACGCCGAACGTGACGCCCGGACGGTGGCGAAATACCTATCCGGGGTCATGGGCTATCCCGCGGAAAATATCGTGACGCTTCTCAATGACCATGCAGCCAGAAGCGATATGGAAAAATACTTTGCGAAGTGGCTCGCCAACAACGTGGAGACCGACAGCTCCGTCTTTATCTATTACTCGGGCCATGGCGCCCCGGACCCGAACACAGGAAATGCCTTCCTGGTACCCTACGACGGTGATCCTTCGTTTATCGAGGAGACGGGCTATCCCCTCACACGGCTCTATGCAAAGCTCGAAGAGCTCCCCGCCAAAGAGATCGTCGTGGTCCTTGATTCCTGTTTCTCTGGCGCCGGGGGGAGAAGCGTGCTGGCCAAGGGCGCCCGACCCCTCGTCATGACTATGAATACGGCGCCCGTGCGGGGCGACCGCATCGCTGTCCTCTCGGCATCATCGGGGAACCAGATCAGCTCGACCTATGTGGAAAAAGGACACGGCCTCTTCACCTACTTCCTGCTCAAGGCGATAAAGGAAGGCAATGCTGAGCTTGGAAATTTGTACAGTTACCTGAAGCCGCAGGTGGAGCACATAGCGAGGAAAACATATAACAACGAGCAGACTCCGGGAATGATTGCTCCAAAAGGACTTGTGAACCTGAGACTGTACAACCGGTAGCTGCTGGAGGCGGATTGTGAAAAAAATAGTTAATCCCTTTGTTATTATATTGTTATTACTCTTGCTGGCGGGATGTTCACCGGCCTTGTATAACGCAGCATCTGTGGGAGACATGGAGACGGTCAAAATGTTGCTCGACCGGAGTGCCGATGTGAATGAAAAAGGTGGGGGCGGATTATTAAATGACAGCAACGCGTTAGACGCTGCAAGCTCGAATGGCCACTTGAATGTTGTAACGCTTTTACTGAACAGAGGTGCGGATATCGATCAGCCAACGGGGACTATGGGGTGGACGGCCTTGAGTTCGGCAGCATGGAAAGGCCATACCGATATAATAAAGTTGCTAATTGACAGGGGCGCTGACATTAATAAGGCGATCGCAGCATTGGACCGAGGGGTTGGGACCCAGAATGCCATAGAACTCCTTAAGGAACAGAGGCGAGAACGTGCAACTGTCAACGCTGCAATGGCCAGGCTACAAGCAGAAATTTCTTCTACCCCTGCAGCAATCAAATCAGACATTGATGAAATTCCTCCGACAAACGTCAAGCCCAACAAGAATGCCTATGCCATTGTCATTGGAATAGAGAATTACCGCCAGAAACTTCCCCGGGTTGATTTTGCGACGCAGGATGCCCGTCTTGTTGCCGACTATGTCATGAAAACGATGGGCTATCCAGAAGAAAACGTCATTACGCTCTTGAACGATCATGCATCAAATGTCGATCTGGCAAAATATTTTGAGAAGTGGTTAGTAAACAATGTTGAGAAAGACGACACGGTATTTGTGTATTATTCGGGCCATGGCGCGCCGAATACCCGGACAGGTGATGCCTATCTTGTCCCCTACGACGGCGACCCCTCGTTCATCGACCAGACCGGGTATTCCTTAAAGAGAATGTACGGTGCCCTCGGCAAACTTCCGGCGAAAGAAATCATTGTTGCCTTGGATTCCTGCTTCTCCGGCGCCGGCGGGAGATCGGTCTTGGCGGAGGGGGCGCGGCCGCTGGTGATGAATCTGCAGAGTTCGGTTGCCTTGCCGAAGAACATCACCGTTATCGCGGCGGCTGCCGGTGATCAGATCAGTTCGACCTATAAGGACAAGGGCCATGGGCTCTTTACCTACTTCCTGCTGAAGGGGATCAGGAATGAGGATATTGTGAACCCCGATGGGTCTCTCGACATCAGCAATCTTTTCAGTTACATAAAACCCCGGGTGGAGCGCATCGCGCGGAAGAAATACAACAACGAGCAGACGCCGCAGTTGATTGTGCCGGACAGTCTATAAAACCGCAGACGAGGGCGATAACGCAATGAACCCTGTGAAGCACATTTTTGTAATTGTCATCTTTTTGTTACTCTTTCCAATTTACTCCGCTGCCACCGAAACACCCGTGTGGGTCGAGGCGACGGGAGAAGCCTATCTCGGTGAAATCGACACCCCCAAGGAAGTAAAGGAACGAGCCCGAAGAGACGCTCAGAAAAACGCACTGGAGAAGGCGGTGGGGGTCTTCATCAAATCCCATACCCTCGTCTCCAACAGCCAGCTTGCGGAGGATCTCATCTATGCCTCCGTCAGAGGAAAGATTGAGAAGGACGAGGTACTTCATGCGGGATGGGATAAGAAGGAGAGGAATCTCTACCGGGTAACCCTCCAGACACTTGTCAGGCCGGTGTATCCCCACAGGGGAGAGGGGCTTTCTCTCAAGGCATCTCTTTCCAAAACGGAGTTGAAAGAGGGCGACGAAGTCAGGATATTTTACGAGGCGAGCAGCGATTGCTATATCTATATCTTCTCCATTGCCGCGGACGGCTCGGTAACCCTGCTCCTGCCGAACTCGAACCAGAAAGATAATTTTATCACGGCAGACACGGTCAATGAATTCCCCCCTCTCGGCAGCTCGATTCAGCTTCAAGCCATGTTCGTCCCGGATTTCAAAGACACCATTGCGGAGGAGCGGATCAAGCTGATCGCCACGAGAGAACAGGAGGACATCTTACCCCTCGGGTTCCAGGAGGGAATGTTAAAGGCCTACGACGCACGGTCTACGGGCATGATCAGCGATCTTGTGAAGAGACTGAACAGGATAGATCCGGACAAGTGGGTTGGGGCAACGATTGTGTATACGCTCAGAAAATAATTTCGCCGCAACTCACTTTTCCGTCATAAATGGCTCACAATGTGACACCTCAGCAGAAAAAAAGCAGGGCCGATCTGACCCTGCTTTTTGTTTTGATACCTCTCGTTCCATCTTAGTGTTTATACTTCTTTCTCATGCCAGCAACCCCGGAAGAAATATCGACAGAGCGATATGAGGGTCACAATTTCAGAGTCAAACGTTTTCCGATATTCTTTTAATAACATGTGCCCTTTCCTGGGGATAAAGGGAATTGACACCTTGCCGCTGTCAAAATTCACACACTCCACGACTCTCTCCTTTATGGGCTGTGGATGAAACGTTATATTTTTAAAGAGCCGTGAAATCTCCTTCAACTGTTTGAAAAAAATACCTTTTGAGACGAAAATATCAAGGGATTGTCCCACGAAGTGAGGCGGGGAGGCGTTTATCGTGTTTCGGGGATCGGGAAGACGTTTTGATGGTGAGTGGTTAGGGATGAGTGGGCAGTGATACAAAACCACGACAACTGTGCGGCAAATGGAATCAAGTCTCCGTTTGACCCTTGCGGGAAAATCACATCAGTCAAACGGAGACTTGATTCCCTCTACTGGAACGATTATTGTTCGTGAGCAACATAAGGAAGATGCCACGTTCGCCGTCGCTGTATCGCGGCACACCGATGATCTTTTCGATCGTCCAGTCGTCATGAACCAGCTCGCTTTTGAGGTCGTTCAGATCTTTAAAGAAATACAGTTTCAGGCGGTGTTCGGTATCGAATATCTTCTCGAATTCCGGGTCGACTCTCACGCTGCACACCAGGGTGTCACAAAGGGTGAGCATTCGTGAGATCATTTTAACCGCCCTCGTGGGCGGATAATACTCCAGGAAGGAAATGGCCACCCCGCCGTGAGGCGTTTCGCCGCGGAGTGCTTTTCGGACTGTTTTCATACGAAGCCTTTCAATGTCTGCTCGCAGGTAGAGGTCATTGGGAAACCGGTTTTTGTGAATTGCAACCATGGTGCAGGTTTCTTCCTTGTGGAGGGTACAGGCTTCGGGGGAAATGTCTATATTGAGAAACCTCGTCGGGAACCCCTCATTGAGGTGCAATACCCGGGCATTGAGTTCAACGGGGAAGGGGCCGCAGCCGAAGTTGAGTATTACCCCGTTTCTCGCGTGATTGTCCCGCAGTAAAAGAAGCGAAAAATCGTACAGCCTGGGTACGATCTCGTGCGTTGATTCGAGCACGTTTTCCTTGAGGTATCGCCTCAAACGTCTGCTGACCCTCGGGGATGCCATGGGAATCTCCCGCCGGCGAAAGAGCCGCCGGTGCTGTGTCGCTTCTCAACCGGTTGTTGTGAATAGATACCGTGGCGGGGGGGAGCATGTCACTGCGTGCGATGCCGCGATGGGCAATCGTCACGAGCCCCCTTTCAACAACAAACCCCGTGCTCTTTTTTGAGACACGGGGCTGTATCGTCAGTCACGCCATGGTTCCCTCCTTTTAAAGACTGCAAATGACGGATTATTTATAATGATAAGTGATTACTATAGTGAGAGAATCTCTCTCCACCTCTGTAGTGAGAAACATACTTCATATATGAGGTTTGTCAAGGGAAAAGGTCTGCGGCAGGCAGAGGCAGTAACCAAGGAAAATGATCCAGGGATAAGGACCTTGCGTGTGGTTACTGGTGCGAAGTGATCGGTGAATAATGGTACAAGACCACGATGACAGCAGGGGAGGGCTCTGCCGTTGTAACGCCCACGCGGCTCGCTTCTCAATGACTTGCGAAAGAGACCTCTGACGTACAATGGTCTCAATCCGGACTAACGGCGGTCTTGCACCTGTTGCAGCGCTGAGCGCCGCGGAAGAGCTTGTTGCCGCATTGCGGGCATAGATAACGCCGTTCCTCGTCGGCCATCCATTGTTCTGTCCCGACCTCCCTCCAGTATGGTATTGTCCTGAGGATGACTTTTTTCGCCACGGGGATGGGGAACTCATCGATCAGTCGGCAGGAAAAATCGGAGCATTCATGACATCCTTCGTACCCCTTCTCTTTTGTGCATGCCCGGATGGAACACTGCGCGCAGTGGAAGAATAAGTCGTCCGACAGGCAGCCCCGGCAATGAATGTCCTTCGCAGTCAGGTTCTCGCTGTTCGGGAGTTTTCCCTTGAAAAGCTGCACAAGGGATTCCTTCAGCTGCCGGTTGTTTGCCCTGTCCGCAAGTTGAATGATGCACACCCCGCAGTAGAGTCCGCAGGGCGCTGCAAACGCAGAATTCATTTCCATCTTCATTCCTTCCATAATAAAAGTTTCAAGTTGACAAGCTGTATTGAATCTCCCCATCAACAAGTTGCGGGGAATGCGCTCGCTGTTCAGTTCAAGAAGTCATTGCGATTGAGACATGCTCGCTTTCACCTCCCCAGCAGCTGAAATCGTCCCGACTCGATCAGTTTTTTCATGGATGCCACGAAGACCCCGGGGGCCTCGTAGTCGGGGTGGTTCCGAATGAGCATGGCCGCCGGGGTCAGCCCCAAGATGACGGCCAGGCGGAGCTCCCGCGTGAGGCACAGCAGCAGGTGCTGAACACAGGCGCGCCTGGTCTCTTCCACAATCAGGTTGTCCTCGGCTTCGGTGAAGGACTGCTCTCCCGCTTCCCGGGTTCCCTCTTCGATCATCTGCTCACATGTTTCGAACGTCAGCTTCCATCGCTCGGCCCGGCATTTCCGTGTCGTCAGCAGATGGTTGGAGGCGATCCGGTAGACCCAGGTCTCGAAGCGGCTCTCACCTTTGAAGGTACCGAGATTGGTGATGACCTTGACGAGAATTTCTTGGGTGGCATCCTCCGCATCGGCGGGAACAAAGAGCATCCGTACGGCCAGCCCGTAGACGTTATCCTGGACCCTTCGGACGATCTCCTCAAGGGCATTCTTGTCGCCCCGCTTTGCCCGCTCAACCATATCCGCCATCGTCGGTTCGACGACATTCAATTTCTTCCGCATCGATCCCACCTTTTTTCTATTAGACACTTTTTGATGCCCCTGTGTGACAGAAAAAATGAAGGGGAGATTTTATCCACGTCAAGCAGTGCCAATAGGTTCACCTGGAGGTCAAGTAAAAAAGACAAAAAATGAGTTTTTTGTGGTGGAGAGGGTTGTTTTCTCCTGACCTTACCTTGAATGGGAACCCCACGTTTCCCATAAAGATTTTTCTCATATTATTCCGTATCGTAATCGTTTTTCCTGAACCGTATGCATTTTTCCTGTCGGCCCGAGGACGGTACGGGATGAAACGAAGAGGACCATCCGGAAAATCGTTGATATGCCCGACCGGCAGATCGACCGTTTCATTCGCTTCTGCCTGCACAACAACGGCCGACTTTCCGCGAGGAAACAGGCACGTCACGTCGCTTTCCCGGCAGATGCAGAAATCGCCCGCATGGAAGAGACAGACACATGGTTCGCGAAGCCGGCAGCAGGAACATGACACGGAGTAAGGTGTGGGGTGTTGGGCATCGTTTGTGAGTGCCAGGTGCAGAGTAATGAGCGGATAGTGGAGTCACGTCTCCGTTTGTTCGGTGTGATTTCCCGGCAAGGGTCAAAGGGAGGCGTGACCCCAGTTCCCTTCACTCCGGTCTTCAGTGGTCTTCGACCGCTTATCCCTTAAACATGAAATCAGCCCAGATCCCGCAGCGATCCTTGTAATCGAAATGCCGTCCATGATCCTCGAACCTCCAGAACGGACTGTGGCAGGCCTTCACGTCCGACAGCATGGGGAGGACTTGGTTTTCGAGGCGCACGGGCGTGGTCCCGTCTGCGCCCCGGGACAGATACTGTTTCATCTCCCCGAAGGGCATGGAGAAATGGACGGTGCCATTTTCTTCTTTAATGTCGATCGGGACATATTTGACGCCGAAGGTTTTCTTCATCAAAAAGCCGCCGATGCTTTCGACGACCAAGGTGTCGAGCACCGCGCGCTGTTCCGGGGTAGCGTTATCGCTTACATAGATCCCTCCCTCCGATCCGAGCTTCATCAGCTCGTCGAATGACGGGTGGGGGATATCACCCAGATACATCGTCGTAATGCCGGCAAGGTCGACATCATTTACTTTGCCTTCCTGAATTCGAAACACCATAAAATACCGGCATCCGTTTGCGACATCTCTGCCGAAATAGTAAGGACATGCTCCTTCCGCGGCACATGCCTCGTTATAGGTTCCCTTTATCTGCCAACCCGGTTTTAATGCTTCCATGTGTACGCCTCCTTTGATGACTTCTGTTAATTCATGCTTCGTTTTGCGAGACAGCCCCTTCGGACCTCTCCCTTACCTGGAAGACGATCTCCGGGGCACACCGTTATCCGTAACACACAGGGGGTAACGATCGACGGCGGCCCGTGACGATGAATGAGGCACCGCCCCACGACGCTTCCGACGTGGCGCGTTCTTTTCCCTGTCTGTGCGGTGACAGCGGAGAGGAACTTGTCTGAGGAAAACGACAGAGAGGTGTTCAGTTATGTGTTCCTGTGCAACGGGTACTGCTCTGGGGGAAAATCGTGGTGGAACGTTTTATGACAGCGACAACGGGACGGGACGGTAACATCATGGGGGAAATAGAGTCAGGGTGTACTTTTGCCACCTGTCCGGATCATCCTAAATCCTAAAAAAACCCGCTCTCCTTTCCGAGAAACGGTGTTTTTCATCAATTACGCTACGGCTCCCTCCTCTTAAAGCCTCCAAATGACAGGGTAACTATGTATATATGAGATTACTATGTAGTAATTATCCCTCCATTCCTATAGTAAAAAACATACTCCTTATAGATACTTTGTCAAGGGAAAAGGTTCGCCGCAGGCAGACACAACCGCACGAAGCCAGTCCGATAGATGGCGATATGGCTGGGAAGTATCACTGAAAGTGACGGACTCTGTTTCAGGTAATTCCGGTGATATTGCCCCTGTCGTCGATATCGATGTTGTAGGCCGCTGGTTGTTTCGACAGGCCGGGCATCCTGAGTATCTCGCCGGTAATCGGTATGAGGAATCCGGCCCCGGATGCGACCTTGATATCCTGGACGGTGACGATGAAGTCCTTGGGACGTCCGAGCAGATTCGGATTGTCGGAGAGGGACTGCTGTGTTTTTGCAATGCAGATCGGCAGCTTGTCATAGCCGATCTTCTTTATGAGATCGAGATTGCGCTGTGCCCGCGGCCGGTAGTCGATGGAAATTGCGCCATAGATCTCGCTGGCAATCTTGAAGATTTTGTCCTCCACCGGTTGATTCCACTCGTAGAGGGGACGGAACGTGCCAGACGAGTTTTTCGTGAGTTCAACGAGCTTTTCCGCCAGTTCCAGGCCTCCTTCGCCTCCCTGGCGATAGACGTCGGCCGTGACGATATTCATCCCGTCATACTCCGCGGCATCGGTGACAGCGGCGATTTCTTCGTCCGTATCCCCGGGAAACCGGTTCAAGGCGATGATACAGGGGAGCTTGAATTTCCCGATGTTTTCGTAGTGTTTCCTCAGATTCGAGATACCGAGCACAGCAGCACGGGGGTTTGGCTCGTCAAGTTCGTTGCGCCCGACACCGGCATGAAATTTCAATGCCCGCACCGTTGCCACCAGGACAACCACACGAGGATTCAGATCACCGTATTGCGCCACGATGTCGAAATATTTTTCCGCTCCCAGATCAAAGCCGAATCCTGCCTCGGTAACCACAAAATCAGCCAGCCGGAGGGCCAGATCGGTACTGATAATACTATTGGTACCTTGTGCAATGTTGGCAAAGGGACCGCCATGGATAATGGCCGGCACACCTTCGGTAGTCTGCACCACATTGGGGAGGAGCGCATATTTCAAGAGCGCAGTAATCGCGCCCTCGACCTTCATATCGCCGGCGATGACCGGCTGGTCATCAGAGGTAAAGCTCACCAGGATCCGGCGTATCTTATCTTTTAACTCCGAGTACGAACGCGAGAGACAGAGGATTGCCATTATTTCACTGGAAGGAACAATATCGAATCCGGTCTCACGGGGAACACCGTTGGTGGAACCACCAAGGCCGATGACAATATCCCGGAGATAGCGATCGTTCATATCCACGACCCGGCGCCACGTAATTTTGCGGGAATCGATATTCAGGGGATTCCCGTGAAAGATTGAGTTGTCCACAATGGCTGCCAGGAGGTTATGGGCGCTCTCCACGGCCGCAAAATCATTGGTAAAGTGGAGGTTTATGTCCTCCAGGGGCAGGACCTGGGAGAGTCCGCCGCCGGTAGCCCCCCCTTTCACGCCGAAGACCGGGCCGAGCGAAGGCTCGCGCAGGGCGCAAATCGTTGATTGACCCAGCCGGTTGAGGGCCTGGGCAAGACCGATAGACACCGTGGTCTTTCCCTCACCCGTCGGGGTGGGAGTCATTGCAGATACAAGGATGAGGCGCGAATCGGCTCTGCGATCATAGCGCCTGATCGCGTCAAGACGCACCTTGGCCTTGTAGCGACCGTAAAATATCAGTTCATCTTCACTCAGTCCGACGGATTCGGCAATCTCGACGATCGGCCTGAGCCCGTTGCCGACAGGGTTCGTATTCAACATCTCCATAATCCTATCTGTGGATCACCGCATCGAATTTGATGTCCAGATTGTACTGCTCGCTGATACGGTCGAGGTCCTTCTTGAGTCCGAAGATCCCGACTGTCGGCGGAAGGAAGAAATAACAGCTCATCCAAAAGACATTGGTCCCCGTAATGGGATTTGAGTCGACATTGGTCGATATGTCGTCCATGCTGATCCCTTTCTGGTAGAGCACCTTGCAGATCTGATGGACAATCCCGGGGTGGTCAATGGAGGTGGCGATAAGCTTATAGGGGATCGACGGCTGAACCTCCCGGCGACCGGGGGCCTTGGTCTTGCGGACATGGATTTCCAGACCGGTTCGCTCCCGCAGGCCCTCCACGTCATCAATCAGACGTTCGACATCCTCGGTCTTTCCCGAGGTGAGGATGATCATGCCGAATTCATCTCCTAAGACACAACCGCGAGTCCGCTCGATATTCATGCCGCGAGCAGTAAAGAACTCGAAAAACTCATTCGCAAGCCCGGGCCGATCAGATCCCGTGGCTGAAAAAACGACAAATGATCTCATATGGCATCTCCCGCATCATCGTAATGTTCGGTACCGACAGCACCGGCATATTTTTCTTCTCCATATCATTGTAATTGCAGAAAAAGTCAAGAAAAAGTTATCATACTCGTCGCGTGACACGGTTGATGGCATCGTGTAACTCTCCCCGTTGTGTGAATTAACGAGACACAGCGTTTTTTTCTGCCCCTTATACCCGGCAAAATATCTGAGACAAAATGAAACTTGGCAAGCAGCTCAATTAGGAGGGGTATTCATGAAAGAAACGGGATGTTTGACCTTAGGGAGCCATCTGTTTCTTACAGTGCCCCCTTTGACCCTCAAAAGTACGGTTCAGGACCCGAAAACACCTATTCATAGAACATATGTGCTGATATACCAGCATGTTAACTTGATCCGACCCCAAATTATCTACTAATCCCAAAGAGCCATGGCCCTCGCAGTCATGGCTCTTTTTTGCTTTACAATAAAAAACGGACGGGATATTGACGGGTGAACCCGGTCTCGCAGGTGTGATACCGAAGCGACAGGGAAAAAAAGGAGACGGAATGATCAGATTAAAGACAAGCATTTTCCTTACCCTTGTCATTTTTGTTTGTATTGCCTGCTCCTCCGGATATTATTTACACCAGGACGATTTAAGGGATGACCTGTATATCCTGGGAGAGGCCCGGAATGACGACGACTCGGTCAAAATCTGCAAGATAATCGAAGCGATTATATCAGTCATCGATGACAAACATGAATATTCCCCAATCCGCGTTACCAATCCTCTTCACGGCGCCCTTTTCCCCATTGACATTGCATCACCGGTCATAGAATGGACAGACACAGATTGCGGTGCATCGCTATGGTTGGCACAGGTTACCTTCACGGGAGAGGAACAGACTGTCAATTACCTCACCGGTGGAACAACATGGACCCCGGATCGAAAAACCTGGGAATTGATCAAGAAACATTCTCTCAATGAACGGGCGGTTCTTTCGGTCTACGGAATAAATACGGAAGATGGCATCACGATAGCCGGCAGGGGTCGGGTTTCCTTCTCCACCTCCGCTGATTCTGTGGGCGCGCCCATCCTGTATATGCAGCTGCCCCTTCCCTTTGCTTTTGCCCAAAAACACCCCGATCTGTTCCGGTGGTTGCTGGCAGACCTTTCGTCCTACGAAAAGCCTCCGGTGGTGCTGAAGAACATGCCCGTATGTGGAAACTGTCACTCTTTTTCTCGGGACGGCAAAGTGATCGGTATGGATATTGACTATAGAGGAGACAAAGGTGGCTATCTGCTGGCAGATATGGGAAAAACCATGAAGGTGACCCCGGAAGATATTATCAGCTGGAACGAGTTACAAGGATCAAATACGTCAACCCTCAGTTTTGGATTTTTCCCGAAGGTATCGCCCGATGGCAGGTATGTCATTGCCACGGTAAAAGAAAAATCTTTTTTTATCAGTCTGAACGATCCGGCTTTTTCACAATTCTTCTTTCCCGCCGCAGGGGTGCTTTCCTATTATGTGTCGTCAGATAAGACATTTCATCTTCTTGCCGGCGCCGATGATCCTGCCTTTGTTCAGACCTGCCCGGACTGGAGCTATGACGGAAAGTATATTGCGTTTTCCCGGACGCGCGTAAATAATGATCTCGTAGACCTTGTGGTAAAGAAGACCCTGAACAATGTCGACCCTGACACCCCCCTTTCGGTGCTGAATGAAAAATATCAGATCCAGTATGATCTGTACCGTGTTCCCTTCAACAACGGCAGAGGGGGCATCCCCGAACCGATTCCCGGGGCGAGTGGAAATGGTATGAGTAACTACTTCCCCCGTTATTCGCCGGATGGAAAATGGATAGTGTTCTGCAAGAGTAAGAGCGGAGTGGCTCTGCAGCCCGACAGCCGCCTCTACATCATCCCTGCAGGGGGCGGCACCGCCAGAGAACTCACAGCGAATCGCCATGTCATGAACTCCTGGCACAGTTGGTCGCCCAACGGACGGTGGCTTGCCTTTTCATCGAAGGAGAAAGGCCCCCTTACCGTAACGTACCTCTGCCATATCGATGAAAAAGGGAACGACAGCGTACCGGTTTTGCTGTCCAGATTACAGGACCGTAACCGTTCCAACATGGTGCCTGAGTTTGGGAATATAAAACCGGACACATTCCAGCATCTCCGCATCGGGGAATTCTAACAATAAAAGCTCCCCGCGGAAATACCGCTGGGGGAGCTTTTATTGTTATTATCTTTCACGGCATTGCCGGCTATCCGGCGTAGCCATTTAGCACTGTCTTGATTGCACCGGAAGAACCCTTCAGAGAAAAAGTATCCTCCACAACCCGGGACTGTGTGGAATATTTCACTCTCACTTGGGCGCCCGCCATCAATTGGGTAAGAATCTTTTCCTTGAAAGGGGCCTGAAGCCCTGTATAAAGACGGTAATGAACCACGTTCCCCATGTGCTGATACCTCGTCAGATCGGTCCCCCGCGGTCCGACAAGATACCGCTGGAGATTAATCGGACTCGACTTTCCAATACGTAATTTAAGAGGGACATCCGTAACCATCCGTTTTGCCGGGAAGAAGGAGAGCCATAGAGCGCCCCTCGTTGAATCAACCGATATAGCAAGGAGACTGCCGCGGGAATTGATCGTATAGATATATGGGATTACCGGTTCCCGGTCGGAATTTTTTTCTTCTTTTTTCAGTATACCGGATAAATCTTTGAGCACACGAGAGAAATTCGATCCTTCAGGATATTTTACTACGGCCGATTTCCATCGATTCTTGACCCTTGGATTAACGGGAGCAACGGCGCTATCAAAGGGAAGCGCTAGATTCAGACCACTACGGTTCCGAGCCTCTTGGAGTGTCTCCCGGTCGAAGGTCCCGAACATGGCCACCTGCCGTTCATATCGGTGATGCAGGGGCTGTTCCTCACCGGGCATGTAACTCACCTTGAAATAGAGGGGTTTTTCATCCTGGAGCTTAAAGGTCCCTGGTAGTACGGTAACACGCCAACCATGGTAATCATAGTAGCGGGATGCGTCGGAATAGCCCCTGGATTTAGTCTTTGTATCATCGACCTTGATTTTAATGTTCGATGTTGGCGATACTCGGTCCATCACGAAGGCGAAGACATAATACATATCAGGGCCCGCGGGAAGTCTGTTCGGTTTTCCCATGGCAACGGCGTTTTTCGCCGCGAACCGATAGAGTTTTTCAAAGGAATTAAATAACCTCCTTGTGTTTTTAGGCATTTTCTTTTTCGGCACGACGAACGCGACAACCTGGGGATCATCGGGAAAGACCGGCATAATGCCGAACTGTGTGATCACGACCCCCTTACGTTCAACGCGATAGGTGGCTGAATAGAAAAGGATCAGACGGCGCCCCATCACATCCTGAAAATCGAGAGAGCCGGAAAGTTCCATCATGCGAGTGTTTTCCGGTGACTGGCCGTATTGAAGAATCTTGTGTTGCGCCAGGAAAAAGGTGGCGGGAACGCGGTCATTCCAGGTTTTTTTTATGGCCCCTTCCAGCCTGACACCGGAAACCTTCTGCGGATCGTCACCGTAGGCGGAAAGCCCCACTGCCGCCGACACCAGCTTGATATCGGTCGGAATCGACTGGTTGGGGAGGTAGATCGACCGGGGTTCCTCTTTTGGGGATAAACCGGGAAGGTTCTTTGTCAGTTCCACCATCTGTTTCTTGCAGCCGGCGAGAGGGAATATCAGAAGAATCATCATCACCGCCATATATACAGAGAGGATATGGGTGTTTCGTTTCATTGTGTCTCCTCCGTGTTC
>Ga0272441_10008111_pt1 | contig 16788 bp, 6 predicted proteins | sample SSMProp6N_FD_193582 | JGI IMG/M metagenome (GOLD analysis project Ga0272441, IMG submission 193582) | Marine sediment archaeal communities from Little Sippewissett salt marsh, Falmouth, MA, United States - SSM-Prop-6N | ecosystem: Environmental > Aquatic > Marine > Wetlands > Sediment ...
AACGGTTGAGATCCAGAAGAAAAAACGATAAAGCGACAATCCAGACATAGGGATTCCTGAGAGTCCGGATAACATTATGGGCAATCGTCCGGCGGCTCTCTTCGGCGATTCCACGTTCGGCATGATCCTCCGGTTCGATCGCGGGCAAGCCTGCATCTTCAGGCGTATTTCTTATATAAACAAAAAAGACAACCCCGATGATTGCAAAGATACCCGCCGGTACCCAGAACGCCGCACGCCAGTCCCCTCCCATTTGCTGGACATAATACGTGACAATAAAGAACGCCAGGAACCACGAAAAGGCCGCGCCGAATTGATAGCACGTGCCCATGAAGCCCATGACTTTGCCGCGGTTTTTCGAGCTGAACCAGTGCGCCATGATTCGAACCATCGGCGTCCAGCCCATCGCCTGAAAGAAGCCGTTGGCGCCCCAGAAGAGAGCGACCAGCAACAGAATCGTCCGGGGATTCATTGTCTTGGGCGACAGCAAAAACGTTAGCAGGAATATCGCCGTATTCATGGATACCGAGCCTAACACACCGAGACTCGCGATGAGCCGGCTGCCGAAACGGTCGGCGAGCTGGCCGTTGATGAATTGGCCGACCGCATACATCAGCGTGAGCGAGGAGAAAACGATTCCCATTTGAGACTTATCCCACGAGAAAGCGTTGCACATTTCTCCGGCGACCATCGGCATGTTGTAGCGGCAAAGATAGAACGCGAAGTACGTGATCCAGACCGTTGAAAAGATCCTGATCTGCCACTGTTGGAGGTTTTTGGCCGAACTCTTATCTAAGGTGTCCATCCGCTGATTCCAAAAGTGTGTTCCGGCGAACCCAAAACAATCGTTGATATTTTGTCGAGAGTATCGGAGATAGGACGTGCCACGTCAAGCGGAATTGTGAAGTAAAGCAAGAAGTCGTGCCGGAACGATTACTATTTGAGCCATCGGTTGATCTGCGATAGTATAGTATAGCTTTGTTGAGAAGTTCAGATTCGAGAAAAATCATGACCGATGTCACACGTATCTTGAACGCGATTGAGCAAGGTGATCCTAAAGCTACAGAAGAATTGCTTCCACTCGTCTACGATGAATTGCGTCTTTTGGCGGCGCAGAAGCTTGCAAAGGAGCCATCCGGCCAGACCCTCCAGGCAACGGCGTTAGTCCATGAGGCCTACATCCGTCTGATAGGAACAGAAGCCCGGAATTGGGATCGTCGAGGCCATTTCTTCGCGGCCGCGGCAGAAGCGATGCGACGTATTTTAGTCGAAAACGCACGTCGCAAGAAAAGTTCCAAACATGGCGGTAAACAGCAGCGGATTGGTTTCGACGATGTTGATTTTGTAATCGATGAACCTTCAGATGATCTTATTGCTCTGGATGAAGCGTTGACGAAGCTATCTGAGACGGATCCTGCTGTGGCTGATCTGGTGAAGCTCCGTTATTTCGCAGGTCTTACGGTCGAACAGGTCGCTCAGTTCCAGGGGATAGCGCGTCGTACGGCGGTTGATCGCTGGGCTTTTGCTCGGGCCTGGTTACGGAGGGAGATAAGCAAAGGCAGCGAGTTGGATTCCAGGTGATCTTTCAAGGCAAATAAATTTCCGGAACAAAAGCTCTTTTCTAATTTCAAATTTTGTTCTGCCCTTTTTGATCTCGTTTTTCGCATTGTATCATAGAAGAGTTACTGATGTTTGAGGACGTCATGGGCAACAAAACAGAAGAAATCAGGTTTATCTTTTCTGAGGCCTATAAGAAGAAGACATCTCAGGAACGAACGGATTATCTTAACAAGACGTGTAGGGGTGATACGGATCTGCGGGAAGAAGTTGAATCACTGTTGAAAGCCTACGACAGTGCAGAGGGATTTCTTGACGCTCCTATTTTTGATGCGGATGTAACTCTGGATGATACCGCCGTTTCAGAAGCGCCAGGTACGATCATCAGTCGATATAAGCTTTTGGAGAAGATCGGCGAGGGAGGCATGGCGGTCGTTTATATGGCCGAACAACAAGAACCGGTTCGCCGGAAAGTCGCACTGAAGATCATTAAATTAGGAATGGACACCAAGTCGGTGATCGCTCGATTCGAGGCGGAACGCCAGGCCCTGGCCATGATGAATCATCCGAATATCGCCAAGGTTCTTGACGCCGGGGCGACCGAGACGGGCCGGCCGTACTTCGTCATGGAGCTCGTCAAAGGGGCCTCGATCACCGACTTTTGTGATGCGAACAATCTGAGCACCCACGAGCGACTCAATTTGTTCGTCCAGGTCTGCCAGGCCGTCCAGCACGCCCACCAGAAGGGCATCATCCACCGCGATCTCAAGCCCACGAACGTCATGGTCATGTTACATGACGACGTACCGGTTCCCACGGTGATCGATTTTGGCATCGCTAAGGCTACTGCTCAGCGTCTTACAGAGAAAACAGTGTTTACACGATTTGCCCAGATGATTGGAACGCCGGAGTATATGAGTCCTGAGCAGGCAAAGTTCAGCGGATTGGATATTGATACGCGTAGCGATATTTATTCATTGGGTGTTCTGCTGTATGAACTTCTTACCGGAGCCACACCGTTCAATGCCCAGATCCTCCGTCAGGCAGGTTACGCCGAGATTCAAAGGATTATCCGTGAGGAGGAACCCGATAAACCATCCACAAAATTAAACACCTTAGGAGAAGCACTCACGGATATTGCTAGGCATCGCCACACTGAGCCGAATTCGCTGACAAAACTAATCAAAGGTGATCTGGACTGGATCGTGATGAAAACCTTGCAGAAAGACCGTAGCCGCCGGTATGAGACAGCCACTGAGTTAGGAATGGACATTGAGCGTTATCTTGGCAGCGAACCTGTGCTTGCCGGAGCACCGACGGTGGCATACAAACTGGATAAATTCATTCGGCGTCATCGTGTCGGTGTAACAGTCGGATTGCTGCTTGCTATAACTATCGTAACAGGTTTCGTAACCACCAGCATAATGTACTTCCAAGCCGATTCCGCTCTTGAGCAATCGCAATATTGGTTGTATGTATCCAATATAAAAGCGGCTCAAAACGCTATCGAACATCCTGTTATAGCATCACCAAAAGACTATCTCAATCGCTGCCCCAAAGAGTTTCGTCATTGGGAGTGGCGTCGATTGAACTGGCTGGCGGATCGAAGTATCCGGACTTTTCGTGGATATGAAGGATGTAGTGTTCATTCAGTGACTTTTAGCCCAGATAATGAATATATCTTTTTGACTGGAACTGATAATAGAACAAAAGATCGAATTGCTAAAGTATGTGATGCGAATACGGGTGTAGAACTGGTAACTTTAAGTGGAAAAAAAGATGATATTGGTTCTGCAGCCTTCAGTCCGGACGGAAAGCAGATCATCTTGACGGGACGTAATATTTTAAAAGTGTATGATGCCGTCACGGGCGATTTAAAGACCAGTTTTAACACACACTCGATTACCGGAAAAATTAATATTACTTCAATAGCTCTCAGCCCGGACGGAAAGCGAATTGCGGCGGTTAGCACTGGTATATGGGGTAGTTCCAATTTAGGTAACCGCCGTTTTTTTGATCCTATTAAGGTGTTTGATGTATCCACAGGTAAAGGTCTGTTGACCCTTACGGGGCATGAAGATTTCGTTTTCACAGCAACTTTCAGCCCAGATGGTCAGCGGATTGTATCGGGCAGCAATGACAAAACTGTAAGAATATGGGATGCGTCCACGGGTGAGGAACTGATGATCCTTGGTGGACATAAAAGTGAGGTTACTTCAGTAATCTACAGCCCGGACGGTAAGCGGATTGCCTCGGGCAGCAAAGATAAAACCGTCAGGCTCTGGGATGTGGACACAGGTACGGAATTAATAACCTTTCGCGGGCATGAAGGCGAGGTGAGTTCTATAGCCTTCAGTCCGAATAATAAAAGAATCGTCTCGAGTAGTTATGATAAGACCATTAGAATGTGGGATGCAACTACAGGCAAGGAATTTATGACCTTTCTTGGACATGGACATGCGATAACATCTGCGGCCTTCAGTCTGGACGGAAAATATATCGTGTCGGGAGATTGTGATGGGATCATTAAAGTATGGGATACGGATACCGCCAAAGAACCGATGATTCTTGGCGGACATGAAAGTCCACCTAATTCCCTCGTCTTCAGTCCGGATAGCAAGCGAATAGTCTCGGGTAGTTATGACAATACCATCAGGCTATGGGATACAAACTCGGGTGAGGAACTAATGAAACTTGGTGCAGATAAGGAAGCGGTTTCGTCTGTGGATTTCAGCCCTGACGGCAAGCGTGTCGTTTCAGGCGTTGGGAAGACTGTCAGGATATGGGATGTAGACACTGGTGATGAACTAATGAAACTTGAGAATGAAAAGAAAATAACATCAGTAGCGTTCAGCCCGGACGGCAAGACGATCATTTCAGGTGGTTGGGAAAAGAATATCAAGATATGGGATGCAGCTACCGGTGCGGCATTGAGCAATATTCGGGGACATGAAGAATGCGTAACTTCAGTAGCCTTTAGCCCGGATGGTCAGCGGATAATCTCGTGCAGTGATAGCGACATTAAGATGTGGGATATAGTAACAAGAAAAGAATTGTTTTCAATTCTTCGCAACGGGGAAAAAAACGTGCAGCAGCCAACTTTGGCTGTTAGCCCAGACGGCAAGCGGATTGTGTCGGGAATTCTAAATTATAAGGCTTTTAAAATCAAGTTGAGGGACGCAATCACGGGTAAAGAATTATTTCCTTTCAGTAAGTATGAGGGGAGGGTTGCCGTTTCATTTGCCTTCAGCCCGGATGGTGACCGAATTGTTTCAGGTGGTTTGGGTGACATTACAATTTGGGACACAGCCACGGGTGAAGAACTCATAAATCTTAGTGGACATGAGGGTATAGTTACTGTTATAGCTTTTAGCCCAGATGGCAGGTACATTTCATCAGCCGATGAAAGCAATGTCATTAGAATTTGGCGGTGCAATCCTTAAAAACAAACAGACTTGATAAAAAAATAGAAGATAGCCAATCAGATGTTGACCGGGAGCCAGGCAGAAGCAAACAAAGAAAGGAGGTGATGCCATATAAGAATCGTCACAGCGGATCGAGAGCTTTGTTTGCTCAAAAGACTATTGGGATATTGGACACTTTTATAACTCGTACGCGAAATAACAAGTAGTCGCTATAACAAAAAAGCAGCCGGTGAGCGCTATGCCGCCAAGCAGTTCACTCACCGGCCCAGCTTGACCCGGGCGGATGGTTTGCGCGCCCGAGTCGAGGCTCTCATCATCTTACTGCAAACCGAGAAACAAAACAAGAACGGAGGTATCAATCATGTTTTGGAATAGGAAGAAAACCTGGGATGTGATCAAACCTGTATCAAAATCGAACAAGTGCATCGTGAGAAATGTGAACGCTCATCTCATTGTAGTCGCTGCATTTTTAGCAACCGGAGCCGGACGGGCGCTGGCAGATTTCACCTTCGGCACGCCCGAGAATCTTGGGCCTGTAGTCAACAGTTCCGCTTACGACGCTACCCCCTGTGTTTCGACCGACGAACTATCCCTTTATTTCACATCCGCCCGGTCCGGCGGATCCGGGAATTGGGACATTTGGGTGTCCACGAGAGCCACAATGGATGATCCGTGGGGAGAACCGGAAAATCTTGGGCCTGTAGTCAACAGTTCCGCTAGAGACTTTGCCCCCTGTATTTCGGCCGACGAACTGTCCCTTTATTTCACATCCGACCGGCCCGGCGGACTCTGGGGGTGGGACATTTGGGTGTCCACGAGAGCCACAACAGATGATCCATGGGAAGAACCGGAAAATCTTGGGCCTGTAGTCAACAGTTCCGCTTACGACTCTGCCGCCTGTATTTCCGCCGATGGTCTGGAACTGTTTCTTTGCTCAAGACGGTCTGGGGGTTTAGGGAGCGACGACATTTATGTATCCACACGGGCCACAACAGATGATCCATGGGGCAAGCCGGTGAATCTATCGTTCAATAATTCGGCTAAGGAGGGTTACCCGAGTATCTCATCAGACGGGCTGACGTTGTTCTTTAGTTCCTTTAAAAATGGGGGTTTAGGAGAAGATGATATCTGGATGACAACACGTCTAACAAAAGATGATGATTGGGGGATCCCTGTGAATCTCGGATTACCGGTTAACACTTCGGGCCACGAAGGTTCCCCAAGCATATCAGCGGACGGAACGACTCTTTATTTTTATTCCGACCCGCCCGATGGAATCGTCGATGTGGGCCTGTGGCAAACATCTATCGAACCAATAGTAGACCTCAATGCCGACGGCATCGTCGATGCTCTGGACATGTGCATCATCGTGGATCACTGGGGCACAGACGAGTCGCTTTGTGACATCGGCCCGACGCCTTTTGGCGACGGCGTCGTCGACGTCCAGGACCTGATCGTACTCGCCGAGCATTTATTCGAGGAAATTCCATGAGCCAAATAGATCGTATATTAAAAAACGAAAGAACCAGAAAACCACATTAGAAATAAACCAAACGCCCAATATCGTTGGAGGGCTGGCAGCACTATAAAGCCTCCCATAGGGATTTGAGAGTATTGCCAGCCCTTCTATTTCTGACAGTGGTTATCGAACCTTGATCGATATACAATCGAGATTCTCAGATCGGCCGGGTTCGCCCATCGCTTCTGATTTTCTTGAGTAAAGTGGCCAGTTCTTTAACCTTCTCAGGATGGTCGGCGGCAAGATTATGTCTCTCACCCAGGTCATTGCTGAGATTGTATAGCTGCGGCTTGCGGTCATTGCCCAGCTCGATGTTGACGTTACGGTTAATTTTTGCTCTGTTACTCGGCTCGATATACTTCCAGTGGCCCTTGATGATTGAAAGGGTGCCGGCGTGCTCGACGAGATGATCCCGACCCCTTGGCGTTTTTCCGAGTAGCGCCGAAAGGACGTCGAAACTATCCGGCGCAGCGTCCCGGCCGATTTCTTGCCCGGTAAACGACGCCAGAGAAGCTGTGAAATCAATCTGACACATCAGCGCATCCGATTGGCCCGGCTTCACCTTCCCGGGCCAGCGAACGATGAACGGTACGCGCGTGCCGGCATCGAACGCGCTATATTTGCCCCCGCGCAACGGCCCGGACGGCTTATGGCCGCTGAGTTTCTCGACGGCCTGGTCCTTATAACCGTCATCCACAACGGGACCGTTGTCGCTGGTAAAGATGACTATCGTGTCCTCAGTTAGGTTCAGACGATCTAAGGTTTTGGTTATCTCGCCGACGCACCAGTCAAGCTGTAGGATCACGTCGCCGCGAGGTCCGAGGCCGCTCTTGCCGGCGAACCGGGGATGAGGCACGCGAGGCACATGGATGTCGTGCGTCGAGAAGTACAGGAAGAAACGCTGGTCTTTGTGCTTTTCGATGAACTCCTTGGCTTTCTCGGTGATTGTGTCGGCCATGTCTTCATCGACCCAGCGGGCCGCCTTGCCCCCGCTCATATAACCGATCCGGCTAATACCGTTGACAATCGTCTGGTTGTGGCCGTGGCTCGGGTGCATTTTGAGAAGCTCGGGATGGTCCTTACCCGTCGGTTCGTCGCCGATCGGTTTGCCGAAACTGACCTCAATAGGATCGTTCGAGTCCAATCCGACGACCCGACGGTTTTCGACATAAACGCACGGCACACGGTCGCCCGTAGCGGGGATCAGGAAACAGTAATCGAAACCGATATCGAGCGGTCCGGGCTTGATGTCGCCGTTCCAGTTCAACTCACGCCCCTGTGCACCGAGTCCGAGATGCCACTTGCCGACGACCCCCGTCGTGTAGCCGGCCTTTTGGAGAACGGATGGTAACGTCGTCCGGCCGGGCTCGATAATCATGCGGGCGTCGCCCCGCGCAATGCCCGTCCCCTTCCGTCGCCAGGCGTATTCCCCGGTCAACATGGCGTATCGCGAGGGGGTGCAGGTCGCCGAGGGCGAATGGGCGTTCGTGAAGCGCAGCCCCTGAGCGGCGAGCCGGTCGATGTTCGGTGTGTGGACCTTTGTCGCACCATAGCAACTAACATCGCCATAACCGAGATCATCGATATAAACCAAAACAATATTGGGCCGTTTCCTTTCGGCGGCCCTGAGCTTGACGGGCACCATTGTCGCGGCTACGGCCAGACCGAGAGATTTCATAAACGAACGACGGGATAGAATCGAGGAACTCATGATTACTCCTATTGTCATAAACCCTATAAACTGAAACAATCTACTGATCTAAACAATACTGAAAATGCTCACCAAGGTCAATTGTCCTTTCACGCAAGATCATGCCCCATCCACACGTGAAACTTCATCGCGCTGGGTCTTTTCCCTTGACTAACCGATGTTCTCACGCTATGATAAGACAGTGATGAATTGTTTGAGGAGGAGGTCTGTGGTGATTCACGAGGACCCCTCTTCGAGTAACATTCTTAAAGTTCCTTTTAAGTTAAGGAGGTTCTGTGATGAGACTTTTAAAAATAGCAACCTTGATCCTTGCGATTGCAGGTCTATCCTCGGTTGCTTCGGCGAGTGTTTTCTTCGAGGATTTTGAGTCCTACACCGCCGGAAGCGCCCTGCACGGCCAGGGCGGATGGAAGGGCTGGAACAACACGCCGGGCGCCGGGGCGCCGGTTTCCAGCGATTTTGCCTATAGCGGTACGAACTCGGTCGAGATCGTACCCGCCGCGGACCTGGTGCATGAGTTCGACGTAACCGGCGGGCTGTGGATCCTGACGGCTATGCAGTATATTCCGTCGGGCACATCCGGCACGACCTGGTTCATCTTGCTGAATACGTACAGCGACAACGGTACCCAGGACTGGTCCGTCCAGACCCAGTTTGCCCTGGACGACGGGACCATCACGTCCTCCTACGATAGTGGTACACTGGGCACGATCATTTATGACCAGTGGGTCGAAATCAAGTGCGTTATCGACCTGGACAATAACACAGTCGATGAGTACTACAACGGCGAACGTATCACCACTCACCAATGGGACAACGATCAGCACGATACGCTCCAGGTCATCGACTTGTACGCCGACGGAGCCTCGTCGATCTATTACGACGATATCCAAATCGAAGCGCCGACTCACGCGCACAACCCTGAGCCGGCGGATGGGACCCTGTTCGAGGCGACATGGGCTACCCTGAAGTGGACGCCGGGAGGGGAAGCGGTTTCCCACGACGTGTACCTGGGCGAGGATTATGACGCCGTGAATGAAGGGGCCGCCGAGACCTTCCGAGGCAACCAGATGACGAATTTCTACGTCGTCGGTTTCCCCGGATTTGCCTATCCGGAAGGCCTGGTTCCGGGAACGACCTACTACTGGCGAATCGATGAAATTAACGAACAGCACCCGGACAGTCCGTGGGTGGGCGACGTCTGGAGCTTTACGGTTCCTCCGCGCAAGGCGTACAATCCCGATCCGGCCGATGGCGCCCAATATGTCGTTCCGGATGACGTAACCTTGAGCTGGTCGCCGGGATTCGGCGTTACCGTCCATTATGTCTATTTCGGGGATAATTTCGACGAAATCAACAATGCCACGACGGGCGCCTTCCAGCCGGGCACAACCTACTCGGCCGGTCAACTCGAGATGGGCAAGGAATATTACTGGCGAATCGACGAGTTCGACGGGCTCAACACGATCAAGGGCGATGTCTGGAGCTTCAAGACACTCCCGAACATAGCCGTTACAGATCCCAATTTCGTCTGCTGGTGGAAGCTTGACGAAGGGCAGGGCTCGACGGCCGTCGATTGGTCGGGCCACGGCCATAACGGCACGTTCCGAGGCAGCCCGGAGTGGGTACAGGGCTATGACGGCTCAGCGCTGCATTTTGCGGCGGAAACCGATTTTGTCGTGCATTCTCTGGGGGCTGCGACCGACTGGGCCGCAGGGACCATTTCGTTATGGGTCAAACCGGACGCTGTCGGGCAGAATCAGTACAGCAGTGTCTTCAGCAGTCACGTGCCGAACAGCGCCGGGTTCCAGTTGGACGTCGACGGCGGCAATCCGGGCGTCTATCGAGTCAACCCTCCCGGCGGCCAAACACTGGTCTTTGGAATCGTCACAACAGACTGGGTCCATTTGGCCATGACATTCGATGGGACGTCGACAAACTTGTACTACAACGGCGATTGGACATCGAGCGGGACCCTCAACGATACGACATTTAACCAATTTGCCATTGCTCAAAACCGAAACGTAGAAAACTCGATATTTGGTATCATCGACGATTTCCGCGTCTATGACAAGGTCCTGACGATCGAAGAAATCCAGGATACCCTGCGAAGCGATCTGCTCGTCGCCTGGGAGCCGAGTCCCTCGAACGGTTCAACACCGGATATTGAGAACGCCCTGCCCCTGACCTGGTCGGCGGGCGATGAAGCCACCCAGCACGACGTGTACTTCGGTGTGGATCAAGACGCTGTGGATCTTGCCGATACATCCGACACATCGGGGATTTATCGAGGCCGTCAGAACGCCGTCAGCTACACGCCTTCGGAAGGGGTTGAATGGGCCGGCGGACCTTATTTCTGGCGAATCGACGAGATCAATGCCGACGGGACCGTTACCAAAGGCCGACTATGGGCCTTTACCGTCGCCGACTTCATCCTTGTGGATGACTTTGAAGGCTATACGAACGATGATGCGGCCGGCGAAGCCATCTGGCAAAGCTGGATCGACGGCTTCGGCGTGGCCGACAACGGCGCGCAGGTCGGGAATCTGGTGCCTCCATATAGCGAGCATACGATTGTCCACAGCGGCTCGCAGTCCATGCCGCTCATGTACAATAACTCACTCGGCGTCACGAATTCGGAAGCGGTTTTCGCCTTTGCCTCCTCCCGCGACTGGACTCAACATAATCTCGCCAACCTTTCGCTCTGGTTCAGAGGGGATTCAGCAAATGCTCCGGAGCCGTTCTACATCATCGTCGGGGACAATGCCGGTACGGGAGCGATTGCGGTCATCAGCGATCCGGGCGTTACGCAAATCACGACCTGGACGGAATGGACTCTCCAGCTCAAGCCCTTCGCCGATATCGGAGTCGATCTGACCAATGTGGGCGGCATTATGATTGGTTTGGGTACGAAAGGCAATCCGGCCGCGACCGGCGGTTCTGGAACGATGTACATTGACGACATCCGTTTGTATCCTCAATAACATCCGTATCGCAGATTCAAATGAACCGGAGGCCTATACCGATCGACTCGGTATGGGCCTCTTTTTGTGTACCGAGCATGTTCGGCGCACAAGAAAGAGCTTGGAGGCACGGTTTGTACCTCCAAGCTCGTAAAGTTAACTTACCCGTTATACGAAAAGCCTTTTACATACCTGCAAGCTTCGCAATTTCCGCCGCCGGCAAGGCCACATCGTAAATCCGGACATCGTCGAGCAGACCGTTGAACATTTCCGTTCGTCCGTCGGCGTTTCCGTCATTGCCGATATCCATCACGGTGTTCAGCGTATCCAGACCGGCGTATTCGCCCGTGGCCAACTCCGCCCCGTTGACATAGACGGCATAATTGCCGCCGTCCCAGGTCAGGGCGAGGTGATACCAGGTTTCGGTTTCCAGAACCTCGATATCTTTGTGCCTGTTATGTGAATCGCCCAGGCCCAAATCGAGCACGGTATCAGAGGCATCCATATAGAGCTGGATCCGATTCTGCCAGGCCGGTAACGTGGTGTGGCCGTAGAAGTATCGGGTTTCGGGTGCCTGCGGTTCCGGTGCGAGCTGACCCCACAGAGCAATCGTCCCTGCTGCGGTCGAAATACCCGTGGTTGAAATCTCAACATAATCCGTACCGCTGGCCGCTCCGTCGAAACTCAACGCACCGCCGACCTTGCCGCTCGCCCAGGCCATCGCCGCGCCATTGAGCACGCCGTCGTTGCCGCCGGTACGACTCGAATCGGCCGCGACGGTCCCATCGGTCTCATCGAGCGTCCAATGCCCTACCGGTACACAGTCCGGAAGGAGCTTGACGCTGTTGATGGTCAGCGTGCCCGTACCGCCGGCGGTAGGATTGTCCAGGTCACCAACGACCAGGGTAGCTTTAACCACGGCCGCCCGATCGATGCTGTACTCGTCCAGATCGATGATCCACTCGGCGCCGACAAGCTGTGTGGCCTCGGGAACCGGGTTGAGGGCCGCTGAGGTAGCGCCGCTCGCATCTTCGAGCACCATGTACATCGGCTCGGCCGAATTGGATTCCAGGCCGATCTCCGCAAAGTTCAAAGAACCTGCGGCTACACCGCCTGTAGAACTAACATTCGAGAACACCGCTGTCGCAGAGTCCGGGGAATTAGCCGCCACAACCAAACCGATATGGATCGGCAAAGGCGTCATGGGAATGACCTGAGGAGTTAAGGTCGCCGGCAACCACGTCTCTCCGTCTGTGGAGTAATAGGCGCTGATCATCGGGAACGACCGCTCGATCTTAAGCCAAACCGGTGCCGCCACTGCCTCAGCTATCGGAGAGGAATCATCAACAGTCGCCTGGCCGGTTGTCGCTCGGGACTGGAAGAGGACGCCGTTGGCGCTGCTTACATAAACCGACGCGTGCGCGGAACCAGGATCCAGACTCTCGCGGATCATGACGCCTACCCGGGTGAAATCGTGGGGAGCATCCAGGCTTTCGACTTTCACAATCATTGAGCCGTCACCCGCGAGCGTCGTATGGGCGTACTGGATCTCATCAGACTGATTCCAGGCACCCATACCCCGGCCAACGAGGGTATAAATCCCGTCGGCTTCCGTGAGACTACCCGGACCAGCCAGGCCGTCATACGAAACCGAAACGGCGCCAATGCCGCCGCCGCAGCCGCCCGTCCAATCCTGAGCGGGATCCAGGTCCAGTGCAATCTCCGAAAGGAACGGATCGGCGCTGTTATCGTACGGGAAGGGCGTTACTTCGTCATAGAGAACGATCTCGTCGGTCGTCGTAAAGCTCCAGATCAGACCGGCTGTGATCGCGCCGTCCTCGGCCACTTCGTCCACTCGCCAGAAATACCTGGTCGTCCAGGCAAGACCGGCCGGGACGATCATCGTTTCCGCCTGACGTCCGAGGTAAATGCCTGTTGCATCGGACGCATCCGCGGCGACCACGGCGGCCAGATCGGCGGCGAGATAGATATCATGCTCAACCGCGCCATCACCGGCCTGCCAGCTTAACGCCGTCCAGATGGGCGTATCCTTAAGATTACCCGGCTGCGGATCCCAAGCCTGGGCCAGGTCGATTCGCATCGTCTGTTTGACCTCATCCGCACTCAATTCCTTGTTGTAAAGACGGAGATCGTCAATCAAAACGTCGAAGAATCTTCCGCTGGTATGGCGACGAGCGATGGTGACATCATAGCCGGGGGCCATATCAAGCGGAGCCGTTCCTCCGGTTGAGGGATCATTATCGACTTGGCCGTTAAGGTAAAGCGTCACGTCCGGCTCAGTGATTATGGCGTCCGCTTTTACCGTAACCGCGACGTGGATCCATTCATTGTCGGGTAACTTAGTGAGACCCTGGACATTGCCGGAGCTCTCGGCGCGCAATTCGTCTGCGTCAGGCCGGAATTCAAATCTTGTGGTCCCGCCAGCGGTGCTACCCCAGCCCATGAGCGTACCTGAATTACTGCTGGTATTAATCCACGCAGTGATGCTAAATGGATTTGGGCCCAGAATGCCCTTGTAACCGTCGAGACTAAGATAATCTGAAGAGCCATTAAAATCCAGGGCGCCGCCGCCATAACCGTCTATCCACTGCGGATCGCCATGGATCGTAGCATGGTGGTCATAGCCGGAGGAGTCGACGACGGCAACGCCGAATCCCTCATTGTCCATCTTCCACCATCCGATAAGATTCGGATCGGTAATTGGTATATTGGTCGGGGTTTCAAAGCTCCAGACATCGCCTTTATGCAAAGTCGTGCCGTCGAATTCATCGACCCGCCAATGGTACATGGTCCCTTTTTCAAGCACGCCGGCGTCATAGGTCGTCTCCGTCTGGGGCACACCGCCGGTGGCGCTACTGACCGCGCCGAAATCGTCCCCAATGTACACCGTGTGTTCCGTGGCGCCGAAACCCGGTGTCCAGCTCAGGGTCACTGCGGGACCGGCAAATTTAGCGCCATCGGCCGGGCTGGGCTCCATGGCCTCGAACGGGAGTAACCAGAGGCTCATAACTTCGCTCGTCCAGGGACTCTCGGGATTGACGTCATTCACTGCTTCCACTCGCCAATAATATGTGTTACCCGGTTCAAGGCCATCGGGGATCGGACCGTCCGCAGCGCCGGCGGTGATGCTGCCTAAAGGCGCGTCGATCGCGGGTACCGTTCCGGCCGCAACCGCGTCCATATCGGTGCCCATATACACCGTGTGCGACGTGGCAAAATCGCCCGGCCGCCAGCCCAATACGGCGGTCGTCTCGGCGACCTCGCTGCCATCGGAAGGATTGAGGAACAGAGGCTCACCGACGGAGAGACCCATCAACACATCCAGGGCACCTTCCGACATCGGATCATTCAGAATCCAAACCTCGTCCACCATACCTTCAAACCAATGGCCGGCATCGGCGATCATATCGTGGAAGATCGTCTGGCCAATGACCGTCCCGACACCGTTATCATCCGAGCGGCTCTGCAATTGACCGCCGGGCCCGACACCGATCAGCTCGCCGTCCATCCACATCTCGAACTTGTCGTCTTCCTGGCCCGGCCCTGCGTCTCGCAAGACCGCGATAACGGCGACCCATTCATTGGAATTGATCGGCGCCGAGAGAAATGTACCTTCCCATTCCGGCGTATAATCGCTCTTGTCCCATCCTCCGGCATAAACCATACCTTCATGGACATAGATGGTCAATCCGCGGGTACTGCCGCCCTCTTCATAGACGCATTGATGCTCCGGTTTGTTCACATCGACGCAATTGAATATCGCAACCACCGTATGATCCGTGTGAGTGCTCGTGTTGATCCCCGGTGCATCCGGGAGATGAACGCCATCGTCAACGCCGTCGAGCTGTAACGCTTTACCGTAGAGACCCTCGACGATCAGGGGATCCCCGAGGATGGCTCCGGTATTGATGTTGGCCGAATCGTCCGGGACATTCGTGCCGTTGACATCTTCAAACAGATACACATGACCCGCTTCGATAAGAGCCGGGTCGAGTTGGGCTGAAGCATTACCGACCAACCCCAGCACGACAACAAAACACATTAAATACAATAGTTTCTTGGACATAATCCTGTCCTCCTTCAATAAATTGAGTTATTTATTTCAAGTGCTTCGGCCACACACCAAAACACACGTTATTCACACCAGGCACCTCAGACTCAGACGGATACCCCTCTCGGACCAGAATCAAAATGAGACCGCATCGGTATGCACCGCCCCTCAGAGCAGTGTCTGTGCAGGACATTCGGGGATATTGAACCATCTTCTGCATCGGAATTAGCGTCTCCCCAACCAGGGATCGGGCGCGACCCAAAGAATCAGCCGCAGGTCTAACGCGTCTATTGCTATGACGATTGTCAAGCCCGGTCGCTTCAACATCCACTTTCTCGTTCAATGTCTTCGCCCGTGTATTGCGAACCGTTTAATCCGGGGTGGAAATGAGTTTCAACCTGTGGTATCCCGGTCCTACGGTTCAAATATCTGTTTCGTCGGTCGATTCGACCTCTCGGTTCATCATTAAGCGGCTTAATTTTTCTCAATGTCACCATAAGAACCTGAATTATCGACCAGATCGCAAAAAATTCTTTATCATGAAATAACAAAAAAACGCAAACAATGCATTGTTATAGGACGTTGTGCGCTTATTTAGATTACCTCCATCCATGAAAACGTCTTGATTATTGGCAGCGATAAAAGTTTGTCGCCAGAAGCGAAAAAGTTCGCTTGTAGGATCTACACTGTGTTCAATCGACTTTTAGTAGTCTTTGTAATTTCTCATCCACTGTGGCCAATCACTCGGCTGAACCCCGCCGGCCTTCGTCCAGGGACCGTTCACCGGGTATTTGCGATGCCATTTAAATGTCCATAATTCCTTGAGCCCGACGCTCCGGACCGACCAGTCCATAAAGAGCATATTGGTCCCCGTTTGGTGCCGGCTGAGGGTAAAATGCATCATTTCATTGGCGTAACCGATCCATTGCCCGTCAAATTGTGGCGGCGTGATACGATTGAAACTGGCAGACGGCGAAGAGGAATCACTGGTCCGATAGCACGGCCCGCCCCCGCGCCACATCGTATCGGCAAAAACGGGAATTCGGCCTGGCTGTTTAACATCCTTCGTCTTCCAGTTCCAGGGGATCGGGCGGCCCTGAATGGCCCCCGTACCTTCGGCGTAATAGAGCCAGTTGTTACCGCCGTAGCTGGCCTCTTCCTGCGAGTTCAAAAGCCCTCCGGATCCCATAATATAAGAATGGGTCGAATCGCCCCACGCTTCGATATTACCGGCGGCGTTCGGACGTCGTTTTACCGCCGACGGGCATAAAAGAATCTCCGATCGCGTTCGATAGGTCGATCGAAACGCGATGACCCACGTCCCGCGGAGCCAGCCAAGGTCGCCCGCTTCACAAAAGCGCCCGTCGTTATCGTCGCAATACATGGACCAAATCGTCCCCCACTGTTTAAGCAGACCCTGACAGGCCACCGACCGGGCTTGCTTTTTCACACGCGACAGCGCGGGCATCAAAATCCCCATCAGAAGAGCAATGATCGCAATAACCACAAGAAGCTCAATCAAGGTAAATCCTCTTCGACGC
>Ga0272441_10008112_pt1 | contig 16787 bp, 16 predicted proteins | sample SSMProp6N_FD_193582 | JGI IMG/M metagenome (GOLD analysis project Ga0272441, IMG submission 193582) | Marine sediment archaeal communities from Little Sippewissett salt marsh, Falmouth, MA, United States - SSM-Prop-6N | ecosystem: Environmental > Aquatic > Marine > Wetlands > Sediment ...
GTCCAGGTTCATACTCCCGTTATTGCTGTGTCTGTTAACAGGCGGTCTTTCGGCCTGCGGTCCGGATGCCAGCGAGCTCAATACAAGCGGTCTTGAAAAACTCAAGCAGAAAGATCTTGATGGCGCCTTTGAGGACTTCAGTAAATCTATCGAAAAAGATCCTTCGTTTCCCGAAGCATATCTGAACCGGGGTTTTGTCTACGGAAACCGTGGTGAACTGCAGGACGCGCTTGCGGATTTCAATAAAGCCATCGAACTGGATTCAAATTATATCGAGGCTTATTTCAATCGTGGTTTTATTTACGGGTATTTTGAAGAGTACAAAAAATCCGATGCCGATTTCAGCAAGGTCATCGAAATGAATCCCGGTGATTCAGAGGCCTTTATCAACCGGGCGCTTATCCGTTCACGGATGGGGGATAGCGAGGGGGAAATTGACGATCTCAAACAGGCAGCTCTTCTGGGTGACCCTGGGGCGCAGCACTGGCTGAAAGAACACAATGTCTCCTGGGAGTGATGGTTCATGGGTTCTCTGACGATACATTCTGATTGATTGAGGCGTGATCCTTTTTCTCAATGCACCTGCAACGAAGCCCAACCGGAACCGCAAACTCTGGGCCGGCTCAACGGCGTTCATCATCCTGCTGCTGTCGGTCTGGTTTGTGCTCAACCCCTCACCCTCAGCGTCTCCTCCCGGTCAGATCGCACGCGAAACAAGCTGGTCAAGAGCGGCAATGATGGCCGAACTCATGATTTCGGCTATAGAAGTCGTTCCTGCGGTCCCGGCAAAAGATCGTCCGTTTACCGTCAACGTGTTCATTCAGAACATCGGCATCATCCCCTCAGGAAGCTATACCCTTCACCTTGTCATTAAGGGTCCTGATGGTCGGGAAGTTTTCCGTACCCTTTCAGAGCACAACACCGCACTCGAGCCGGGCCAGATCGGTGCAGGACTCTCTGCAGCGGTTGACCCTGTAGCCTATTCAGGAACCTATAGCGTCACAGTCGATCTTCAGCCAGAAGACTTTGAGGACGACAATCTCTCCAACAACCGCTCAACGCGATCGTTTCAGATAGAATAAAAGGTACCCAGCAAGAAGGCCGACCGGCAACAGCAGAAGGTGCGGCCCCCAAAGAGCAGCCCCTCCGAAAAGAACCATCAGTTGAACGACCATCAGCAGCGTAGCCGCAGCCATACGTCCTGGCCGCCGGCCTTTTATCACAAGCTCTCCCCAGTCAAGCAGCGTCAGCCAGACAATAAAAACGGCCAGCGCATAATAGGCTAAAACATCGATAATCATCAGAGCAAAGTTGTGGCACCAGAAAATCCTCTTCACTCTACCAACAATCCTTATTCGCCCTCAATTCCCTTTTGAAGAGGTGAATGGTGAATGGTGAATCGTTACCCGTTATCCGTTATTCGTTACCAGTTGGCGCCGCGGGCGCAAACGCGTCACGTGTCACTGCCCAAAGGGCTCCCCGCGCCGACAGGCGCACCCCCTGCAACTCTTCGCTTTCATTCTTGCGCGGAACTGCTATATTGCAGTACGAAACATCCCAACATCTTTTTTGAACGTGACTTGAACGTGTTCGTCAGAAAAACACGTCGACAGGTCTTTTGCAACTGAGCAATACACACATTTATGAAAAAAACTGCACTGTATGCCTGGCATGAAGCTGCCGGGGCTAAAATTATCGATTTCGGCGGTTATCTGATGCCGGTTCAGTATAGCGGAATCATCGCTGAACATACATGTGTCAGAACGTCTGCCGGTCTGTTTGACGTCTCACATATGGGGAACTTCATGGTCAAGGGGAGAGGCGCAAAAGCGTTTCTGCAGCATATGACCTCAAATGATGTCGACAAGCTTTCGGACGGCCAGGCCCAGTATACCCTGCTGCTCTATCCTGAGGGAGGCATCGTTGATGATCTTATTATCTACCGTATAGATGCCGACACCTGGTTTATGGTGGTCAACGCAAGCAACATGGAAAAAGATTATTCCTGGCTGCAGGAACATCTTGGATCGTTTGAAGGGGTTCAGCTCGAAAATCACACGGAGGAACTCTCTTTGATAGCCTTGCAGGGTCCTCGATCAATGGAGATTCTCGATCGCGTTTTTACAGGAGGTGAATGCAGTGGGATCAAGCCGTTTCACTTCCGAACCGTGCCGTTCAACGGCAGCGAGGTGATCGTCGCTGCCACGGGATATACCGGAGAGCGTGGTGTTGAGATTTCCGTTCCCAACGACGCGGCAACAGCACTCTGGGTCGCGTTGATGGAGGCCGGCAGTGCTGACGGTATTCAGCCTATCGGTTTAGGGGCGCGCGATACGCTTCGCCTCGAAATGGGCTACCCTCTCTACGGCCATGAAATCAATCGGGAGACGAGTCCCATCGAAGCGCGGCTGAAGTGGGTGACCAGGCTCGACAAGGGAAATTTTGTCGGCAGGGAGTCCTGTGTTGCTGTCGACATCAATCCGCAACGTACGGTTGTCGGTTTCATGATGCATGAACGGGCAATTCCCCGTCAGGGCTTTACTGTCTACAATCGCGACCGTAAACCGCTTGGCTCGGTATGCAGCGGAACGATGTCTCCGACGCTCAAACAGCCGATCGGTACCGCTGATGTGCCGCGCGGCTATATGAAGAGCGGAACACCGCTCTATCTGGAAGTCAGGGGAAAGTTCTATAAAGGAGAGGTTGTCAAACTTCCATTTGTCAACAGAGCCTGACAGCATACGCCTGTCGGGCAAGGCTTAACGATTGATAGGGACCAGATGGATAACGCACACTATGTCAATGAACAAGGAAACGATTAAAAAAGAATTTTCAGGTATTCTTCTCGGCGTCATCGCTTTTTTCTATATCGGATCCCTGCTGTTTTACTATCCCGGTGATGCCGGCCATCTCTCCGAGCTCCGATGGTTTGAGTTTTTCGGCCGTCAGGCCATGGAGGTTGTCGGTGACTTGAAGAACCCCTTCGGTATTTTCGGAGCCAGGCTTTCTGACCTTCTGATCTGTAACTTTCTCGGCTATGTCTCCATTATTCCCGGGCTTGCGATCGCTTACTGGGGATGGTCGATGGCCAGGCTGAAAAGTCTCAAGCCGCCGCTGTTTTTTACGATCTATACCGTTTTCATGGCACTGGTGCTCGCTACCATGTTCGGGCTGTCGACAGCCCCCTTCGGGGACCTTATGGCTGGAACCGTCGGCAGAATGCTTGCCGCGTTTCTTTCAACTGTTATAGGGTTTACCGGTGCATGGATTCTTCTGATCGCACTCGGTGTCGGAGCCAGCCTCATAGCGGTCAGACTTCTCGGGGAACAGATCCGTCATCTGGCTTCATCGGTTGGCGGAGCTGTGAACGCCTTCAGGGCAAGGTATGCCAAACGCCCGGATGAGCGGCGAGGAGATCGCTCTGTTGCAGCATCGAACCCGCGAAAAAAGCGACGTGCCTCGCAGAGCAGAGCGTCTGATGCGCCGCTTTCTGCCGAAGTACCCGAACCGGTCTATGACGATGGTGAACTTATCATGCCTTCTTCACCCTCATCCATGCATTACGTGCAATCAGAGCCTGAACCGGTCAATGGCTCCGAACAGGATGACGAACCTGAGATCACCATTCGTGAAGCGGTCCATGAAAAAGAGGCCGATCTTGACAAACGCCGTCTCAAGGTGCGAACCAGGGACCAGGTGCCCTATCGTTTTCCGTCGATCGATCTTCTCCAGCGCACACGCGATGAGGATGAATACGTCGATCAGAGCCTGCTCGACGACAGTAAAAACAAACTGCTCGAAAAGCTGCGCATCTACAAGATCGAAGTGCTGAGAATATCGGCAACCGTCGGGCCAAGGGTCACCCTCTTCGAACTGGAACTTGCTCCGGATGTCAAGGTCAGTAAGATAACGTCGCTTGAAAATGATCTTGCCATGGCTATGGCAGCCAGGGGCATCCGTATCATTGCTCCGATACCGGGGAAAAACGCCGTTGGTGTCGAAATTCCGCACGGTAAGCCAAAAACTGTCTGGATGCGGTCCGTGCTGCAGGTTGAAAAGTTCAAAAATACCCGACTGACTCTCCCCGTTGTTCTCGGGCGCACCATTGCCAACGAAGTCTATATTGACGATCTGGCGGCCATGCCGCACCTGCTGATTGCAGGCGCTACAGGAGCGGGTAAGTCTGTCGGCATCAACGTCATGCTGACAAGTCTCCTCTATTCCTGCAGTCCCGACAAGATCAAGCTGGTCCTGATCGATCCTAAACGAGTCGAGCTTTTTCACTACCAGAGCCTGAAAAAACATTTTCTTGTCAAGTTTCAGGGCCTTGATGAGCAGATTATCACCGAACCGGCCAAGGCGGTCTATGCACTCCGTTCGGTAGTCAAGGAGATGGAACTGCGCTACATGCGTCTCGAACAGGCAGGTGTTCGCAATATTGCCGATTTCAACCGCAAAATTCCCGATGAGGCGTTGCCGTACCTTGTGGTGGTTATCGATGAACTCGCCGATCTGATGATTACCGCAGGCAAAGAGGTCGAGGAGCCGATCACCCGTCTGGCTCAGCTGGCCCGCGCCGTCGGTATACACCTCATTGTCGCAACCCAGCGACCTTCGGTTGATATTATCACCGGCATCATAAAGGCCAACTTTCCGGCAAGAATCGCTTTCCAGGTTGCCAGTAAGGTGGATTCCCGGACCATTCTCGATGGTTCAGGTGCCGATCAGCTGCTCGGTAACGGCGATATGCTCTACCAGCCGGCAACCCAGCCCAAACCAGAGAGGATTCAGTGTCCCTATATCTCTTCAGCCGAGGTGGAAGCCATTACCAGCTTTATCGGCAGTCAGGATGGTTTGAAACAGCCTTACGAACTCCCTAAACCCGATGTCAACGAGAAAATCAGCTCCTTTTCCCCTGGAGGCGCCGGCGACAGGGGAGCGCGCGACGCTATGTTTGAAGATGCAGCAAACCTTGTCGTTATGCATCAGCAGGGAAGCGTCTCATTGCTGCAGCGGCGCCTTAAGCTCGGTTTCAGCCGCGCCGCCCGTATTATGGACCAGCTTGAAGCCGCAGCAATCGTCGGTGCAGCCGACGGCAGCAAACCCCGCGAAGTGCTCATCGACAACCGCGACTCCCTTGAACTTCTTCTCCGAAATATTGATGAAGAGTAGATGGTGATTGGTGAGCGCCGTTGGCGCAGTGACGCGTGACACGTGACACGTGACGAGTGAAGAGGGGAGACCGGAGGCGCCGCCGGCGCAAACACGTCACGCGTTACTTGTCACGCGTCACTTGTCACGCGTCACCGCGCCGACAGGCGCCAGGCGCTTTAAAATGCAAAAACCCCGGCATGACCGGGGCTTTTGTATTCTTGTGCTCTTTCTCAGACAGACTCTACACGGGCGACTTCAGGAATGGCTTTTTTGACAGCCTGTTCCACACCGGCGCGAAGGGTCAGGGTGCTCATCGGGCATGAACCGCATGCTCCAAGGAGTTTGACATCGACAACCATATCCTTGGTAATACCAACAAGCTGGCAGTCGCCGCCATCTGCCTGAAGGTAAGGGCGGACATCTTCAAGGGCATTGATGACTCTGTCATACAACGGATCAGTATCCGGGAGGTACTGTTTACTGGTGCTCATAATGTATTGTGGTTCTAATCGTGAAAAATATTCCTTACAATGCTGCTAAGCAATAATATGAAACCTTGTGCAGAAAAGCCAAAAAGTTTTATTCGGATCCCACCCGCGCCACAGGCGCAACTGGTAACCAGTAACCGTTCACCAGTCACCGGTCACCAGTTCAATCTCTATTCACCGCTCCGACAGGAGCACCCCGTGGCGTTGCGAATTGATATCTGTCGGGCAACTTCCCTGGCTGCCTGGAGGAACGCTGCTGCGGGTTCACTTTCAGGGTGTTCGATGGCTACGGGTTTGCCGCTGTCGCCGCCTTCACGAACTACTCCGCCGATGGGGACTGAGCCAAGGAGCGGAATTGCCTGGGCTTTTGCGAACCTTTCTCCTCCGCTTCTACCGAAAATGTAGTCCTTCGATCCATCTGGCAGGAGGTAATAGCTCATGTTTTCCACCAGTCCGAGCAGCGGGACATCGACTTTTCTGAACATGGTGACTGCTTTGGAAACATCGGCCAGAGCGACATCCTGAGGTGTGGTGACGATCACGGCGCCGTTTACAGGAACGGTCTGGACCAGTGTCAGCTGAATATCGCCGGTTCCCGGAGGAAGGTCGAAAATCAGGTAGTCGAGTTCACCCCACGCAACGTCGGTGATGAACTGCTTGATCGCGGTTGACGCCATGGGGCCTCTCCAGATGACAGGGGTATCGCTTTCGACGAGGAAGCCGATAGACATCAGTTTGACGCCATATTTTTCGAGAGGTATGATCGATTTATTGATGACCTCAGGCCTTGCGTTTTCGAGCCCGAACATCGTCGGAATACTGGGCCCGTAGAGGTCGGCGTCGATAAGGCCGACGCTTGCACCGGTTTTGGCGAGACTGACGGCAAGATTGACGGCAACTGTCGATTTACCGACGCCGCCCTTGCCGGATGCGACAGCGATAATGTTGCGAACGCCCGGCAGCGGGTTATCGCGCTCGCCGTGATGGCCGCAGCTTCCGCCGGAGGTGACTTTTGCCGGAAGGTTGACGGTAATGGCCGCTGCTTCCGGTATATGATTTTTGACAGCGCTGATGCAGGATTGACGAATCCGGTCTTTCATCGGACAGGCCGGTGTTGTCAGGACCACACTGAATGAAATATTGTTGCTCTCATCGATGGTGATATCCTGGACCATGCCAAGCGAGACGAGGTCTTTTTTCAGGTCCGGCTCCATAACCGTACGTAATGCTTCAATGACTTGTGATTCTTGTATCGTCGACATAGCAAATTTGTTAATGAGTTGATATGTTGTATCCTTTGCGCCTTCAGCGCAGATGCTTTTCCTGCCTACTTCTGCATAAATCGCAGGGAAAAAGGAACGCCGCTCAGATTATAGTTCTGTCGAATCCTTTTTTCGAGAAAACGCTTATAGTTGTTCTGCAGGAGCTTCGGATCGTTGCAGAAGAAAGCGAAGACAGGCCAGGGGGCCCTTATCTGTGTCATGTATTTGATTTTCAGTTCCTTTCCGGATTTCGAGGAAGGAGGTGCCTGCAGCAGCGTATCCTGAAGAAATCTGTTGAGATCGCTGGTCGTGATCTGCTGAGAGCGTTGTTCCTGTATGTCGAGAGCTGCATCGATCGCTCTGTAGAGATTTTTTTTCGTCATGGCAGAAATGAACTGGATCGGTATCCAGCCGAGGTTTCCCATATCGTCGTACATCCGGTCGCTGTAGAGCTTGCTCGTTTTCGAGTCTTTCTCGATCAGGTCCCACTTGTTGACAAGCAGCAGCACCCCCTTTTTACGTTCGGCAGCCATCTCGATAATTTTCATATCCTGTTTTTCGAGGCCCTGTTCCGCATCGATCAGCACAAGGGCAACATCGCATCGTTCGATAGCTCGTTCGGTGCGCAGGGAGCTGTAGAATTCGATTCCGGCATCGATTCTGGCCCGTTTACGCAGGCCGGCCGTATCGATCAGGACGATCTCTCTGCCGTTACGTTTAAAGCGGGTATCGATCGCATCTCGGGTTGTTCCCGGCTTGTTGGAAACAATGTTACGGTTCGTGCCGAGGAGGGCGTTGACGAAGCTCGATTTCCCGACATTTGGTCTGCCGATAATTGCCAGACGGATGCTGTCGTCTTCCTCTTCCTGGCCGCTTTTCTCTTCGAACGAATCAACAACAGCGTCAAGAAGGTCCGCAACGCCGCTGCCATCGCGGGCCGAGATGAACCACGGTTCGGTGAATCCCGTTTTGCGGAAGCTTTCCCCTTCATAGGCAAGCTGGGGGCTTTCGACTTTGTTGACGGCAAAGTAAACAGGTTTATCGTTGAAATCCCGCTTGAGCAGTTTTGCCATGTCGAGATCCAGATAGGTCAGGCCTGATCGGACATCGACCAGAAAGATAATGACATCGGCTTCACCGATGGCAGTCAGTGTCTGTTCGAGCATTGCTTTGCTGATGCCGTCACTGTCATGGCAGTAGCCGCCGGTATCCATGACGAGAAATTCCTTGCCGATCCATTCAGCAGGCATGATGTGGCGGTCGCGGGTGACGCCGGGTGTACTGTCGACGATCGCGGATTTCTGATGCGTTATCCTGTTGAAAAGGGTCGATTTTCCGACATTCGGTCGACCGACAAGCGCTACAAGTGGTTTCATTGGTATCTGTCTACTCTGGTATGAGAATCGTTCATGCTGCAGCAGGGCCAGGCATTCAACTGAAAATAAAGAGCTGACTCAATGCTGTCCGCTGCTCCGCACCGGTCTCACTGCCGAAAAAAAGTCTGCCGCGAGCCATTCCCGTTCTGCAGTTTTTGTCTTGTAAGGTATTATTTGACATTAAGATAAGTCAAAAGCCCCGGGAGCTTGCCCGCTCTCAGGGAACATCCTTACAGTGATTAAGGTATAATGTTTGTAGAATTAAGTGAAATAAATTACATTCTTGGACTTATTTTTTTTGGGAATGTTCTGATTAAAAACAACGTACGAGGATGAGTAACACGCTAAGTTTCAAAACATATTCAGCCAAGCCGGGTGAAGTTGTGCGCAAATGGTACATCGTGGATGCTGAAGGAAAAGTTCTTGGCCGGCTGGCCAGTGAGATTGCAAAGGTTCTGCGCGGTAAGCACAAGGCCCAGTTCACTCCGCACATCGATACCGGTGATTTCGTTATCGTGACCAATGCCGAAAAAATCGGCCTGAGCGGCAAAAAAATGGATCAGAAAACCTACTTCTCCCACTCGAACTACCCTGGTGGCGTGAGAATTGACAATGTCAAGGACGTGCTGCAGAAAAAACCGGAGCAGGTTATTGAAAAAGCGGTCTGGGGTATGCTTCCGCATAACAACCTCGGAAGACAGCTGTTCAAAAAGCTGAAAGTCTACAAAGGTACCGAGCATCCTCATGCTGCCCAGTGCCCGGTTGAAATGAACGTTAACTAATAATTAAAAGTATGGCGATGAAAGATGCTATAGATGCAGTCGGCCGTAGGAAGACCTCGGTTGCCAGAGTTTTTCTTGCTCCGGGAAAAGGAAATATTACGGTCAATAAACTGCCGGTTGAAGAGTATTTCAGAGAAGCGAGCAAGCGGCATGAGGCAGTAAGGCCTCTGGTACTCGCTGAAAAGATGGAAGATGTCGATGTCAAAGTCAACGTTCATGGCGGCGGCATGACAGGTCAGGCAGGTGCGGTATGCCTTGCAATTGCAAGAGCGCTTGTTGAAATGGATGAGGAAAACCGGTTGACGTTTCGTAAAGAGCGTCTTCTTACCAGAGATCCTCGTATGGTTGAAAGGAAAAAATACGGACAGAAGAAAGCCCGTAAGAGATTCCAGTTCTCCAAACGATAAGAATTTTTCTATACCAGTATTTATAAAAACGCATATTCTGTTAACCTGTATACAGGGGATGTTGCGTGGTAGTGTCCGGTGTTTGTGCACCGGATTCTGCGCGACCGGGACAGGATAGAGGCACAACTATTATTGTATTATGCAGACACAGACAATGTCACGATTCAGCCTTGAAGATATGCTTCGGGCCGGTGTACACTTTGGTCATCTCGCACGCCGCTGGTGCCCGAAGATGAAGCCGTTCATCTTTATGGAGAAGAACGGTGTTCACATCATCGATCTCAAGAAAACCCTTTACATGGCAGAAGACGCGATGAAAGCCATCGACGCCATCGCCCTGACAGGCAAAGAGATCATGTTTGTCGGTACCAAAAAACAGGCAAAAAATATTATCTCGGCAGAAGCTGAGCGCGCAGGCATGCCGTTTGTCTCTGAGCGCTGGCTGGGCGGTATGCTCACCAACTTCTCCACAATCCGTCAGAGCATCCGCAGGATGAACGCTATCGACAGGATGGAAACCGACGGAACGTTTGACATGATCACCAAGAAAGAGCGTTTGATGCTCATGCGCGAAAAAGACAAGCTCTTCAGAATTCTTGGCGGTATCTCCAATATGACCCGTCTTCCGGCTGCCCTTTTTATCGTCGATATCAAGAAAGAGCACATCGCGATAAAAGAAGCCCGTTCGCTTGGTATTCCGATTTTTGCTCTGGTCGATACCAATTGCGATCCGGATGAGGTCGATTACGTTATTCCTGCCAACGACGATGCTATCCGTTCGATCGAACTTATGGTCAAAGCCGTTGCCGATTCCATTCTCAACGCTCGTCAGCAGGTGATCGAGGCAGAGGCTATGGAAGAAGCCGAAGAAAAGGCAGTGAACGAAGCCGCAGCAGAGTAAGTATATTCTATTATTAAACAGACAGAATTGTCATGAGTCAGATATCTGCAAAAGATGTAAAAGATTTACGCGATAAAACAGGCGTCGGTATGATGGACTGCAAGAAAGCCCTGGAGGAAACCGGGGGCGATATGCAGAAGGCCATTGAATACCTTCGCAAAAAAGGTGCTGCGCTGGCAGCAAAGCGTGCCGGGCGCGAAGCAAGTGAAGGTATGATTGCTATCAGGATCAGCGACGACAACACCTCCGGCGTCATCATAGAACTCAATTGCGAGACGGACTTTGTTGCTCGCGGCGACGATTTTACCGGTTTCGCTGCTGCTATTGCCGATCTGGCTCTTGAGAACGGTATTGCTTCAGCCGAAGCGATGATGTCGCTCAAGCTTGGCGAAGCCTATGGTAACGAGAGTGTCGAAGATTCGATCAAGACAATGACAGGCCGGCTTGGCGAGAAAATTGATCTCAAGCGTCTCTCTCTCCTGCAGACCTCGACTGGTATTATTGCCAGCTACATCCATCCCGGATCACAGCTCGGCGCCATTGTCGAACTTGCTACCGATAAACCGGCGGAGTCAGCAGAACTGGCTCGCGATATCGCTATGCAGGTTGCAGCATCCTCCCCAATCGTTGTCGATCGTTCAGTCGTACCGGCTGAGAATATCGAAAAAGAGAAAGAGATTTTCCGTCAGCAGGCACTCAGCCAGGGTAAACCAGAGCAGTTTGTTGAGAAGATCGTTACAGGAAGGCTTGAAAAGTACTATCAGGAAGTTGTGCTTCTTGAACAGCCATTTATCAAAGACAGCAACTCCCGGGTGCAGGGAGTACTTGAAGAATTCGCTCGTAAGAATGGTGCTGCCGTCTCGGTGACTCGATTCGTGCGATATCAGTTAGGAGCGTAAATATGAAAAAGCCTCGTTTTTCGAGGCTTTTTTTTTAGCACGATTCTTCTTGTTGTGTCATACCTCGCTGCTAGAGCTTTGTGCTTTGCAGTGTCGAGACCATTTCGGGACGAGCGTGCTTCATGGATTGCGTTACAGAGAGAGAATTTTTCTAAATCACCGGAGGTTCAGATATGCTTAAATACCGACGCATCCTACTCAAGTTAAGCGGCGAATCTCTTGCCGGAGAAGATGGTTACGGAATCAGTCCTGCAATGCTTGATCGGTATGCAGAAGAGATTCGTCAGGTACTTGAGCTGGGCGCCGAAATCGCACTTGTGATCGGTGGAGGAAATATTTTTCGCGGAATGTCTGCTGCTGCCGAAAATATGGACCGGGTTCAGGCAGACCAGATGGGTATGCTTGCAACGGTGATCAACGCCCTTGCCCTGCAGGATGCACTTGAGCGCAAAGGGATCTTTACCCGCCTGATGAGCGCCATCAAAATGGAGCAGGTTGCTGAGCCTTTTATACGCAGGAGGGCAATCCGTCATCTTGAAAAAGGTCGTGTCGTTATTTTCGGCGCAGGGACAGGAAACCCCTACTTTACCACTGATACGGCAGCATCCCTTCGCGCTATCGAGATCGAGGCTGATGTTATCATCAAGGGGACGAGGGTCGATGGCGTGTACGATTCGGATCCTGAGAAAAATCCCGCTGCCGAGATGTACAGCAATATTTCTTATCAGGATGTGCTCACAAAAAATCTTCGTGTTATGGACCTTACCGCTATTACCCTCTGTCGGGAGAACTTGTTGCCGCTTGTTGTCATGAATATGAACATCGAGAACAATTTCTCCAGACTGGTTACGGGTGAAACGGTCGGAACGCTTGTCCATCGCGGTGCCGATTCTGACTGAGCCAGGCTTCAGTTTGTCAGGAGCTCATCGAGCGTTTGTCGAATAGTCTGACTGTCGAAACCTCTGTTGACGAGGTGCGTATGCAGTTTTTTCCGTCGATGCTCCTGGTCACCTTTCAGGAATGGCATTTTTTTCAGCGCGGCATTGAGGCACTGTGCCGCGCTATCATACTCCCTCAGCGCCTCCTCTGCGATATCGTCCGGCACCCCTTTTTGTCGCAGTTCATATCGAAGTTTATACAGACCGGAAGGTTTCACTCTGGTTCTGCTCCTGATAAAATTCCTCGCAAAAGAAAGATCGTCGAGCAGATTGAGCGTATCGAGTCGTTCGAGGACTTTTTCAATGGTTTCATCCGAAAAGCCGTTGCGCTTGAGCTTTCCTCTGATTTCCTGTCGGGAATGTTCGCGTATGCCGAGATAGCCAATAGCCCGATTAAGTGCTTTTCTGGTGTCCGAATCGCTCATGATAAACAGGCAGAGATAGTGGCTGACAGACAGCCCGGGGCCGGGCACTTCTGACAGCGGGTTGTCGATGTATGATGCCGGGGGCTCTGCAGCAAAGCGGGGGATTGCGTGCTGCCGGAATTTCTTTTACTTGATGCCCTGGAGTTGAGCCGGGCTCATATGGTTTTCCTGTTCGAATGTCGCAATCTGTTTTTTCAGATGGGTTCTGAATGCGATGCTCGTGACCAGGTTGATCAGTTTTCTCGGGTTATGATAGGTGCGCGAGACGATATATCTCCAGGAATAGACATCCACATAGCTCTTAAGAACCTTGTACTGGAAGATAAGGGGTTCATATCGCTCTGATTTGATGACAAGGTGGAGCGCATTATATTTTTCCCAATCTTCATTGGTAATCAAACCCTCTTTTTTATAGTCCCAGTACATCTGCGTACCCGGATAGGGGGTGATGATCTGGAAAATCGGCATGAAGATGTTGTTCTTCTTGACGAACTGCACCAGTTCATCGATATCTTCAAAGGTATCGAGCGCCGGATTGAAGAGGAAGTTGCATTGAATGTTCAGTCCGGCCTTACGACAATCGTCAATGATTTTGGCATACTTTTCCGCGCTGTTGACATGGCCTTTATTATAGGCCTCCAGGGTGCTCTGTTTGATTGATTCCAACCCGGCAAGCACAAAGTTGCATCCTGCATCGACCAGTTTCCTGACGGTTTTCGGATCTTCAAGAAAGTTAATCGAAAGAAAGACGCTGAACGTGATGTCGCACTCTTTGAGCAGATCCAGCGACTCCCAGAGCTTTTTCTTGTTGATGCCGAGGTTCTCGTCGGTCAGCATGAACCATGGTTTCGACGTTTTACCCTTTGGATTGAAGAAATACTTTTTTGCTTCCTCGATCTGGTGTTTCAGGAGTTCAGGCTTCTGTGTCCGGTATTGCTTTCCGGTGAAGTTCGGTGTGACACAGAACGAACAGTTGAACGGGCAGCCTCTGGTGAGATAGATAGGAATGGACTTCGTACCGTCAACCTTTACCCGTTTCGATGCTTTGGCAATTCGGGCATAATCAAGCGGAGCAATCTCTTTGACCGGCGGAAAATCCTTTGAGTTGTATTCCGGTTTCAGGCGCTTATTGGCGACATCATCAAGGAGGGTCGTCCAGAGATTGTCAGCCTCGCCGACGACGATACAGTCTGCATGCTGTTTGGCCTCTTCAGGGTTGAACGAGATATGCAACCCCCCGAGAATGACCGGCTTGCCTTTCGCACGGAATGCGTCAGCAATTTCGTATGCCCTTGTCGCTTCAATGGTGCGGCTCGTAATACCGATAAAATCATAATCCCCCTCATAGTCGATCTCATCATGAAAATGCTCATCGATGAGTTCTATTTCATGCTGGGGAGGGGTGAGACTCGTCAGAACACCGAGTGCCATATGAAATAATGGCTTCTGGTTGCTGTCTTCGTCCAGCTTTCCCTGTGGTGATACGAGAAGGATTTTCAGCGGAGTGGTTTCTGCAGGCTTGATACTTTGCATTCGGTTACAACTTACAAGAATGGTTAATGCTGACTCTGAACACCTGTCATCTGAAAAGATATCAATATTGAAAGTATACAGATTGGTTCTCTAAAGCAAATACAACGCTCAACTAAACACCCTGCCATACGCCACAACTACGGTGACGGCGGGGGATCTGAACCTGTTTTGCTTGCGGCTCGCATTCTCGGCAGCGTTTTGTCCCGGGAGCAAGTTTCAGCTGCTCCCGGATCGTGGCCGTGTTATACTTTTGTCATCATAGCAAATCAATAGGGTGACACCTTTTTCCGCTTTTAGCTTTTTACTATATTCATTGCTTCGTCTTAGCGCATACTGCGCAAAGCATTCTCTAAACTTTGAAAACGCGATCGATAATGCCCCGATATACACCCGAGCAGCTTGCCAAGCGTAACGCATCTATATGGACAGATATCCAGATTATTCTCGCTCCGCTGCAGTTCTTTATATTTCTTATCGGTGTGACAGTCACGGTGCTCTATGCCAACGGCTGGTTTGTTACCGATATTTACTGGGTCAGTCTCGCGATTCTCTTTAAGACACTCTTTTTCGCTCTGCTGTTTATCACCGGCGCCTTTTTTGAAAAGGAGATTTTCAACAAATGGGTCTATTCGAAGGAGTTTCTGTGGGAGGATGTGGGCAGCACGGTCGCAGCTGCGTTTCACCTGCTCTATTTTATCATGGCCTTCATGGGGTATGACAATGATGTCCTCGTCTGGGAAGCCTTTATCGCATATTTTACCTATATCCTCAATGCGCTGCAGTACCTTGTCAGGATCATTCTTGAAAAACTCAACGAACGAAAACTCAAGCTGCAGGGTGGACTGTAAGTGTCTTTCTTCAGCAGAACGATAATCAACAACCCTATCATGTTATCATACAGCTTCAAGACACTCTGGAACAGAACATTTTTCTTCGTAGGCCCCGTATGGTTTGTGCTGGTCTTTTTTATCTGGGCGTCAGGACAGCTTGTCACGCCGCAGGACAAAGTCATATTCCTCAGCATCGTTATTCCCGGCTTTGTCGCGATTTATTTTTCCGGATTTCTGATCGAGAAGTGGCATAAAAAGAAAAAAAGCGAAGGCCGTTAGTCAGACGCAACAGCAATAGTCAATGTGTATCGTCATGCCTTGGTCCTGAAAAGGCTGAGGAGCTCATAGAGCTTTTACTTTATAATCGACACCGGCGACGGTGTGAGAAGTTACAATAGTCATGCAAAACCTCTGGGATACTTCAGGCTGCGTCTCATGTATCGAAGCGCTTTGTTCGGGGACCGAAATACCTCGTGAGCTCTGTGAACTTGTCTATGCGTCACGTCTTCTCGGTCGCGAAAACAGGCTGGTCATGCATGGCGGCGGTAATACATCGGTCAAAAGCGAGCTTACCGATGTTCTGGGCAACAAGGCCAATGTGCTGTTTATCAAAGGCAGCGGAGTTGATCTCAAAGAGATTGTTCCGCACGATTTTACTCCTGTCCGGCTTGAGCCGATGCAGAGATTGCTCAAGCTGATCCACGAGGGGAGGGGCCATAGTGAAGAGGATCTTCGTCGTTTTTCCAACAAGGAGTTCAAGAACTTTCTTTTTTTGAACCTGTTCAGCCTGAACGACAATATGGTGCAAAAGGGTTTGACGCCATCGATCGAGACCCTCTTGCATGCATTCCTTCCCCATCGCTATATTTTCCATACTCATGCACAGGCATTGCTCACCTTGAGCAATCAGCCGGATGGTGAAGCGCTCTGCAGGGAGGTGCTTGGTGATCGTATGGGTATTGTGCCCTATATCCGGCCCGGTATCGAGCTTGCATGCTCTGCCGAGCGGGTCTATGCCAACCACGCTGACATAGAAGGCCTGGTGCTGCTCAAACACGGTCTGGTGACGTTCGGCGAGAGTGCAAAAGATGCCTACGATCGAATGATCTCTGCTATCAGCACAATGGAGGATCGCATCGACAGGGCCGGTCGGAAGGTGTTTGCGCAGACGGAACTTCCCGGATCGCTGATGGCGGTCGAGCATGTCGCTCCGGTTATTCGCGGTGCATGCGTTCAGGAACGCACGCTACGCAGCAGAGACTACGATACGTTTATTCTCGACTTCCGTACGTCGCCCGATATTATCGAATATGTCAACAGAGCCGATCTGGCACAACTCAGCGCCAAAGGCGCTATGACCCCTGACTTCATCATCAGGACCAAGAACCGGCCTCTCGTGGTTCCGGCACCTGATGCTGCCGATCCCGATGCATTCCGTCGCGATGTGCATGAGGCTGTTGACGCCTATAAAAAAGAGTATACAGCCTATTTCGAGCGCCAGAAGGCGGCGAGCGGCATGGACGTCGAGATGCTCGACCCGCTGCCCAGAGTTGCGCTGGTTCCCGGTCTCGGGCTTTTCGGTCTGGGCAGGACTCTTCGCGACGCCCGCGTGAATGCCGATATCGCAGAAAGTTCTGCCGAAGCGGTGCTGAAGGCCGAAAGCGTCGGTTCCTTCGAGTCCATCAGTGAAAAAGAGGTGTTCGAGATCGAGTATTGGGAGATGGAGCAGGCTAAAGTCAAAAAAGTCCGTCACGATGTCTTTGCAGGCCGTGTTGCAATGGTTACCGGCGCT
>Ga0272441_10008113_pt1 | contig 16787 bp, 14 predicted proteins | sample SSMProp6N_FD_193582 | JGI IMG/M metagenome (GOLD analysis project Ga0272441, IMG submission 193582) | Marine sediment archaeal communities from Little Sippewissett salt marsh, Falmouth, MA, United States - SSM-Prop-6N | ecosystem: Environmental > Aquatic > Marine > Wetlands > Sediment ...
ACCTGGCTCGAAAAGTAAAAGATACAGATGCAAATATCGGATTGGCTTTTGACGGTGATGGGGATCGGTTAGTTGCCGTGGATGAAACCGGCGCAGTTCTCACGGGGGATCAGGTGTTGGCTATCTGTACCCGATACTTGAAAGAAAACGGACAGTTGAAAAACAACACGGTGGTCAGCACGGTCATGAGCAACATGGGGCTTGGAAAAGCCTTGCAAGAAATGGGCGCCGAAAACGTAATAACCGGTGTCGGCGACCGCTATGTGATGGAGGAAATGCGCAAGCAAGGTGCTATTTTAGGTGGGGAAGAGTCCGGCCACACGGTCTTCTTGGAACATCAGACCACCGGTGACGGTATACTGACCGCCTTGAAGCTTCTCGAAATCATATCAATTGAAAAAAAACCACTATCCGAGTTGAAAAAGGTAATGACGGTTTTTCCTCAGGTGCTTATCAACGTCGATGTCAAAAGCAAACCACCCCTGGAGTCGCTCCCGGGGGTTATGGCCGCTATTCGGCAGGTGGAAAAAGACCTCGCTGGAAAGGGAAGGGTGCTGGTGCGCTATTCAGGAACCCAGCCCCAGTGCCGGGTGATGGTGGAAAGTCTGAATACTGAGGATACACGGTTTTTTTGCGGTAAAATAGCCAAGGTGATTAAAGAGATCATGGGAAGTTGACCTTCATAAATTAAAAAATCGACTCAATCAGGAATTGCCGCGTCTGCGTCAGGAGTATGCCGTTCGGTCTTTAGGCCTGTTCGGTTCTTATGCCTGGGGTGAAAACCGCAAGGGGAGCGATCTCGATGTGCTGGTAGAGTTCTTCCTGGTTCCAGGGATGCTGCGGTTTCTTGACCTCGAGCGTGATCTCGCGGCCATTCACGGTGTTAGCGTTGATTTGGTGCAGAAAGAAGCCCTCAAACCCTCCATTGGCAAGCGGATACTATAACGAGGTTCTGCCCGTATGAGAGAGCCTCGGCTGGTTCAGGATAGGATTATGCAATACTTTTCTATATCGCCAAGAGAAATGATAAGAAGCCTCTGGCACAATAGGAATCTTATTATTACGATGGTCAAACGCGAAGTCGTTGGACGTTATCGTGGCTCATTTATAGGTATCGCGTGGTCGTTTTTCAATCCGCTTCTCATTCTGGCAGTTTATACTTTTGTGTTTAGCGTTGTCTTCAAAGCCCGCTGGGGCGGTGGCAGTGGTTCGAAAACTGAGTTTGCGTTGGTATTGTTTGCCGGTTTGATTGTATTCAACCTGTTCGCAGAATGTATCAATCGGGCGCCGAGCCTGATTCTCGCTAACGTTAATTACGTCAAAAAAGTTGTTTTTCCACTGGAAATTCTACCATGGGTGGCCTTAGGATCTGCCATGTTTCATGCTGTAATAAGTCTTGGTGTGTGGTTGACTGCGTATGCCCTTTTCTTTGGTTTGCCGCATGTAACCGCACTGCTGCTGCCTTTGGTCTTTTTGCCTTTGGCGCTATTAATCATGGGCCTGTCCTGGATTCTGGTCTCGCTAGGGGTATATTTGCGCGACGTGTCGCAAATTGTGGCTATTCTTACAACGGTGTTGATGTTTCTTTCCCCCATTTTTTACCCTATCACCGCGCTACCTGAAGCATTCAGATCGTTTTTGTTGCTTAACCCGTTGACTCCGGCCATTGAACAAACCAGAAATGTGCTGTTCTGGGGCAAAATTCCTGGGGTGACCATGCTGGGGGTATATTTCCTATCCACAGCATGTATTGCGTTTATAGGGTTTGCCTGGTTTCAGAAGACGCGGAAGGGGTTCGCCGATGTCCTCTGAATTTGCCATCAAGGTCGAAAACCTCAGCAAGTGTTACCAGATTTATAATTCTCCGCGTGATCGGTTGAAGCAGTTCCTTGTGCCTAGAATCAAACATGTACTGGGTGGGCAATCAAAAAACTATTTTCGTGAGTTTTGGGCACTCAGGGATGTTTCATTCGAAGTTCAAAAAGGCAAAACCGTCGGCATCATCGGACGCAATGGTAGTGGCAAATCCACTCTGCTGCAAATGATCTGCGGCACGCTCAGTTCCAACAGCGGCTGCATTCAAACAAATGGCCGTGTCGCAGCTCTTCTGGAGCTTGGATCAGGCTTTAATCCAGAGTTCACCGGACGCGAAAATGTTTATATGAATGCCGCCTTGCTCGGTCTGAAGAGGGAAAAAATTGATAAGCGATTTATTGACATCGCAGATTTTGCGGACATCGGTGATTTCATTGAGCAGCCCGTGAAAACTTATTCCAGTGGCATGATGGTTCGCCTGGCATTTGCTGTCATCGCACATGTAGACGCTGACATATTGGTGATTGATGAAGCTTTGGCGGTGGGGGATGCCTTCTTTACACAAAAATGTATGCGTTTCCTGCGAAAATTCATGAAAACCGGAACTATTCTATTTGTCAGTCATGATTTGAATAGCATAAAAAATTTGTGCGATTACGCTATCTGGCTTGAAAGAGGAAAGGTGTTGCATGAAGGTGTCCCCAAAAAGGTATGTGAGCTATACCTTGAGGCTTTTTACGAAGAACAACAAGGCAAGAGTAGCACGACTATGTTTCGCACTATAAAAAAAACAGTCGAGCTCGCACCAGCTAAGGACAAGCGTTTAGATTTAATTAATACCAGTAACTTGCGCAATGATTTAAAGCTTTTTAATTTTGATCCTGATGGAGCATCTTTCGGAAAAGGGGGAGCGCAAATTTACCTCGTCCGACTTTTGGATGACAACATGCAACCGCTCGCTTGGATTGTAGGTGGCGAGAAAATCACTCTGCGAATAATAGCCCGGGCGCATCAAGATCTATATGCGCCAATTATCGGTTTCTTTGTCAAAGATCGTTTAGGCCAGATTCTATTTTCGGACAACACGTTTTTATCTTACATTGAAAAACCTGTTCATTGTTTGAAGGGAAGTGAACTGCAAGCAGATTTTGTTTTCTATATGCCGTTACTTCCGGCAGGTGATTACAGCATTACAGCCGCTATTGCTGACGGCACACAAGTAGAGCACGTTCAACATCACTGGATCCATGATGTCGTTTTTTTTAGGTCAGAATCAAGTAGTGTCGCAACGGGCCTCGTCGGGATTCCAATGCTTGATGTGAAACTTCAAACTTTGGAAGCGTTTTTATGAATCAGAACAACTTAATTTTTGCCGCCTCATATATGCCAAATTCCCTTCCGTTTCCAAGTGCTTGGATTGGACATATACCGTTTGCGGCATGGTTAATCAAGGAAACAGTGCCAAAACTCTTTGTTGAACTTGGTACGCATTGGGGACACTCGTATTTTTCTTTCTGCCAGGCGATTGACGAGGCAAATATTTCTACTAAATGCTATGCAGTGGATACGTGGAAAGGTGATGGACATACCGGCTATTATGGCGAAGATGTTTTTGAATGGGTCGATGCTCATAATAAAGAGCATTACGCAAGATTCTCTCGCTTGTTGCGCATGTCGTTTGATGAGGCAATTGTGTATTTTTCAGACAGATCGATTGATCTATTGCACATAGACGGTATGCATACTTACGAAGCTGTTAAACATGATTTCCAAACTTGGTTGCCTAAATTAGCGCCCGGGGCAAAAGTACTGATTCATGACACAAATGTCCGTGAATATGGCTTTGGTGTATGGAAATTTTGGGAGGAGATCCAGGTACAGTACCCTCTGAATTTAGATTTTACGCACTCACATGGATTGGGGGTGCTTCAACTTAATGATGCGGAAGGCGGAAAAAATAATCTTTGGCTTAATTCCGGGGCGCTCGAACAAAAGGTGTTGAAGAATTATTTTGCTGCACTTGGTGCACGTCAAGTTGAACGTTCTGAATTGACTGAGCTGCGTAAAATCGTGAACAATAGAGACTTCCATATCGACGGCCTCAACCAGGCCTTAGCCGAACGCGACGAGAAGATCGCATGCCTCAGCCATACTGTAGCCGAACGCGACGAGCAGATCGCATGCCTCAGCCATACTGTAGCCGAGCGCGACAAACAGATCGTCAGCCTCAACAATACCGTAGCCGAGCGCGAAATGCAGATCGCTGGCTTTGCTCAAACTGCGAGGGATCGCGAAGGTCAGATTGGGGAATTACTCAGGACTAGAAGCTGGCGGTTTACCGCACCTCTCCGGGTGATAAGTCGTATATTAAGATGGATAATAAAATTTTGGCACTTACTGTCGCAGGTTATTCAGCGTGGAGGCGGCAGTATCGATACGGTTCTTAAGACTTTCGAAGTTTTTAAAAGCGATGGCTGGAAGGGGGTCATGCAGCGTTTTATTGCTGTTCAGCGTTCAGTGAATCAGACTTCCATCATCGTTGTGGACAGGCAAGGAGTGGATTGTAACGACTACGAAGAGTGGATTCGTCGTTACGACACCCTTTCAGCTGAAAGTCGCAGCAGGATGCTCGAACGGATCGAAGGATTTGAACACAAGCCACTCATTTCGATAGTTATGCCGACGTATAACTCAGAGCTCAAGTGGCTGGTTGAGGCAATCGAGTCCGTACGAATGCAGATTTATACCAATTGGGAGTTATGTATTGCCGACGATGCCTCGACAATTAAAAACGTTCGGCATATTCTTGAAGGCTTTGCAGAAAAGGATGTTAGGATAAAGGTATTTTTTAGAGAAAAAAACGGCCACATTTCCGCATCGTCTAATAGTGCAATTGAATTGGCTAAAGGAGAGTACATCGCACTGCTTGACCATGATGATCTTTTGGCGGAAGATGCTTTATTCTGGGTCACGGATGCTATAAATTCTAACCCGGATGCACAACTTATATATTCCGACGAAGACAAAATTTGTCAATTAGGACGGCGTTATGACCCTTATTTTAAATCAGACTGGAATCCTGATTTATTCCTTTCGCAAAATTTGATTTGCCACTTAGGTGTTTATCGGATTGATTTAGTAAGAAAAATTGGGGGATTTCGAGAAGGTTACGAAGGGTCACAGGACTACGATATGGCTTTGCGATGTATCGAACAGCTTGTGCCCCAACAAATCGTTCATATACATAGAATACTTTATCACTGGCGTAGTCACCCAGGAAGCACTGCACAGGCAGGTAGTGCAAAAAAGTATGCGCTTTTAGCTGGCGAACGAGCCTTGAACGATCACTTCGCTCGCACCGGAGTTTCTGCTAATGCTGAACTGCTTGAAATTGGCATGTACCGGGTTCACTATGATGTTTCAAACCCTGCACCGTTTGTTAGTCTGATCATTCCCACACGCAATTCTCTGAGTCTTGTTAAACAGTGCGTGGAAAGTATACTTGATAAGACAACCTATGAAAATTACGAAATAATTATCGTGGACAATAATTCGGACGATACCAAAACCTTGGAGTATTTCGACAGCCTTGTTAGTGATAATCGAATTCGTGTTCTTCGAGATGAAAGACCATTCAATTTTTCGGCATTGAACAATACAGCTGTCCTGCAAGCGCAAGGCGAGTACATTGGATTGATAAACAACGACATCGAGGTGATTACTCCTCAATGGTTGGACGAGATGATGAGTTTCGCTGTGCAGCCAGGCGTAGGCGCTGTCGGAGCGCGTCTGTGGTTTCCAAATGATACTCTTCAGCATGGAGGCTGCATTACGGGTATAGGTGGTGTGGCTGGCCACCTTCATAAAAATTTACCGAAAGGGCATTTAGGTTATTTTGGTCGTGCACAGCTTATCCAGACATTATCAGTTGTTACTGCAGCTTGCATGGTTATCAAAAAAAACATTTACCAAGAGGTCGGAGGGCTGAATGAAATTAACCTCAAGATCGCATTTAATGACGTTGATTTTTGCTTACGTGTTCGTGAGGCAGGTTATCGTAATATTTTGACACCGTATGCAGAACTTTATCACCACGAATCGGCGACGCGCGGTTTTGAAGATACAGCAGAAAAACAAAGGCGCTTCCGAAACGAGGTATATTATATGCAAAAACGTTGGAGTGATACCCTCTTTAACGATCCTGCTTATAATCCCAACCTTACATTAGAGCGAGAAGATTTTTCTCTTGCTTGGCCACCAAGAGTGAAGTGTGTTGTGGTTTAACTGAGAGGAGCCTCCCAAATATAATACACAGTCCTTTCAGCGGCCGCATGGGAGGGAGCTGCAGGTTATCGCTATGTTGCGAATTAATTTTTGAAGAGAATAGTACAGGTAATATAGACGCTACATACTGTGTGAACCGGTAGTGAGTGAAAACTTCCATTGATCCGGTGGCTTTAAAAAAAACTGGCTTTCTAAAACAACGGCACAAAAGTATAAATAGAAATGGATCGCAAAGAAAAGATACTGAAACATATTGATAAAAACGGATATGGCATCGAAATAGGTCCGAGCCACAATCCTGTAGCCCCAAAAAGTGATGGATATAAGGTGCACATTATTGACCACATGAACCGTGAACAGCTAATTGATAAATATAAAGATCACGCTGTGAACACAAAAAGTATTGAGGATGTTGATTTTGTCTGGCGTGGAGAAAATTACCAAGAATTAACAGGAAAATCAAAATACTACGACTGGATTATTGCATCACATGTAATTGAACATACACCAGACCTAATTGGATTCCTCAACAATTGCGATAGCATACTTAAAAACGTCGGAGTAGTATCACTTGTCGTACCAGACAAGCGATATTGTTTCGACCACTACAGGCCAATCACTAATATTTCGAAAATTATTGATAACCACCATAATAATTGCACCAATCATACAGCGGGCTCAGTAGCAGAGTATTTTTTAAATGTGGTTTCCAAATCAGGAAACATTTCATGGGGTGCTAGTACAAATGGCGAGTATAAATTTATTCATTCAAGAGAAAATGCGCTTCAAGGAATGAAGTCGGTGATAAATGATAACGCCTATCTTGATATTCATGCTTGGTGTTTTGTCCCTCATTCTTTCAGACTTATTGTTTACGATCTTTTTTGCCTTGGACTTACATCTTTGAAAGAAGTCTGTTTCTTACAAACAGAAGGATTCGAGTTTTTTGTAACTCTAGGACGAAGCGGTCAAGGACCAAACATATCAAGAATTGAAATGCTGGAAATTATCGAATCTGAAATTATGATGGGATCAGAAAACAATAAACAGGCTGGCAAACCTCTTTTTAATATTGGCAGCCTCATTCAGCGCCTAACGAATAAGGATAGATTGTGAGAGCGAAGCGAACCACGATCTTATCCTGTAGTAACGCTCAAGGTCGTTCCGAGGATAGCGCCCATCCACTGGACGCGTTTACGCGCACCCCAGTATCTCTTTCAATAGCTTTTTCATGAGTGTCACTATTTGTGACACTTAGGCATCGGTTCGTTGGCCGACGGTCGCCAAACGGTGGGAGAAACTCCGGTCGTCCTGCAGACGCCCTAAGTTTTTCCCACCGTGGTAATGGTATCAGTTTTATCATGTCATGGGTTTATTTGTGGACTAAACCCTCTACCTCTGGCATAGAACACAGAAAGGCTCATCCGTTCAGGCATGAAGTAAAATAGATTTTACCTCCAGGGATGTTCACAAGGAGCGGAACAGTAGGAAGAACCTATGCACTATTGGCAAAGCCTAACGCATGTGATAGGGGATTGCAGAATCCGTGTGGTAAATGTTCAAATTTATCAAGACAGGCAGATCATTTTGATAAAACAGTAGAGGAAAAATGGATATTTTAGATGCATATGTTCTATTAGAACCTAGCAATCAAAATGTGCTCGATATATTCAAGGGAGAATGGTCATCTCGACTTCCTGAGCACCTTGGGTTGGCTACAAAGCCTGGTAAAGCCGGATTGTTCGATGACCATAGAGTTATATGGGCAGAGCAAGCACTAGGAAACTTTTCTAGCTGGGAAATACTTGAGCTAGGGCCTCTTGAAGGCGGTCATTCCTATATGCTTCAAAATAGAAATGCAAAAAGGGTTATATCTATTGAAGCCAATACGCGTGCATTTTTAAAGTGCTTATGTATTAAAAATATATTAAATCTTGACAGAGTAGAGTTTAAACTAGGCGATTTTATGTCTTTCTTAGAAAAGGAAGACTTACAATACGACATGGTTTTTGCCAGTGGTGTTTTGTATCACATGGAAGAGCCTATTAAGTTGATAAAATTAATATCAAGAGTTACCGACAGATTGTTCATATGGACTCATTACTATGACCGAGAAGTTATCTTAAACAGAAAAGACTTAAGCCATAAATTTAGTCCTGTAATCACATCAGAATATGATGGGGTTTCATATGAGTACTCGACACAGTCGTATAAAGATGCTTTAGCTTGGTCAGGTTTCTGCGGTGGTTTTAAACCAGTCAGTAAATGGTTAACCCGAGATAGCATAATAAAAGCGTTAACGTATTTTGGATTTTCAGATTTAAAAATCAATTTTGACCAAATAGATCATCCAAATGGTCCCGCATTTGCCGTATGTGCCAAAAAATAAATGATTATCAACACCAATAAGAACTGCTAACGACACGCTCGTTTCTTTCAACAGGATACTTGTCCTGAATTAGTGCTTTACAGGATTTCATTTGCGGTAGTCTCTTGGATATCGTAGAATATTTTGTGGATAATTGGCTTAAACTTCTATTCTTGCTCGCGTCTGAATGTGTGTCCCATCGTTACCTTGGTGAGTAATCAAAAATTTGGTAGTTGTCAATTAGGGTTTATAGATGATATGAGAGAAGTAATCAAGAAATATTGCAACCACATTTACGAGAGTTTCAGGAAAGGGAAAACTTCTACAAAACCCTTGCGCAGAAAGTACTACCAAAAGAGATATGATATGTCTCTTCGCCAATGGCTGATTTACCATCAGAGAGAGATTGTATTCAATCAGGTTACTTGGATGGGAACACCTACTTTTAAAAACATACTTGATGCCTGGATCTACCAAGAGATAATTTACGAGATACAGCCAGATATTATCATTGAGATAGGAAGTAAATATGGAGGGAGCACGAAATATTTTTCCAATTTATTAGATTTACTTGGCAAAGGGATGGTTATTTCAATCGATATAGATCACTCGATTTTCAATCTAGTCCATAAGCGGGTAAGGCTACTGACAGGGAATAGTTCAGATCCGAAAATCATCTCCAAAGTTTCTTGCATATGTAAAGGCAAGACGGTTCTGGTGATCCAGGATGGGGATCACAGAAGGAAGCAAGCATTAGAAGACTTGGAAAACTATTCAAAATTTGTAAGTCTTAATAGCTATTTTATTATGGAAGATGGGATAGTAGACTTGTTTCATCACGGTGACGGACTTGGATTTCAAGACAAAGGCCCACTAGACGCTATCGAAGATTTTCTGAGTCGCAATTCCCACTTTGTAATTGACTACGCGCGGGAGCGGTATATCCTTACCTATAATCCAAAAGGTTTTCTGAAACGTATTTCCTAATGTGTTTATGACATTTTCATATTTTTCTGTACTGATAAAAATATGAGACACTTTAGATATTGAAGGAGTGACCCAATTTGGAAGGGATGGATCTTTTTTGTCGAAGCGGCACTGAAGAGGTATTCCAAATTGTATCGAATACAGATTTAACTTCCTGCTAGGTAGAGGGTTGAGATGCATCAGAGTTCCATGGATAAAATGCTGGCGTTCAAAAATAAATTTTTGGATTGTAAGAAGAACGAGCCATTGATGATCATGGATCTTGGGAGTTTAGACGTAAATGGTTCCTACAGGGAGTATTTTGATATTTTTCCGTGGACTTATCGAGGGATGGATGTAACTCACGGGAAAAATGTGGATATAGTACTAAAAAATCCTTATTATTGGAGGAACATAAAGTCAAATACGGCCGATGTATTGATTTCAGGGCAGGCCTTTGAACACATAGAATTCTACTGGATTACTATGACAGAAATAGCAAGGGTCTTAAGGCCCGGGGGACTATGTTGCATTATCGCTCCATCAGGTGGTCATGAGCACAGATACCCACTAGATTGCTGGCGGTTTTATCCGGATGGGTTTGCGGCCCTTGCGCGTTTTGTCCGGCTTGAAGTGATGGAGGTATTCACACAGTGGGAATCTGATGATCGATATACTGAACTCAGCAATATGTGGCGTGACACAGTGTTGGTCTGCAGAAAGGCTCGCTTTACAAGGTTTGGTGCCTGGCGATACAGGATATGGCTTGGTTTGCGTAGAGGGTTGACCTTGGACTTATGAAGATGCTTAACAAACTGTCATCATATTTCACAAAGCAAGTTTTAAAATATTCCGGAGTTGATTCAGAGGCTGGCCCTAAGTATGCGGATCAAAATGTTATTCCAACACCGCTTAAAAGATATGAAAAAATGATCTTCAGAATTGATCTCCAGGGAAAAGGACTTGAGATAGGGCCGAGTCATAGTCCAGTCGTTCCAAAATCACAGGGGTTTAATGTTGAAATTCTTGATCACGCTTCTGCGTCTGAATTGAAAGAAAAATATAAAGACTTAGGTATTCCAGATGATAAACTACAAAATATTGAAGAAGTTGATTATGTTTGGTCAGGTGAATCACTTGTTGAACTGACGGGAAAACAAAGCTACTATGACTACATCATTGCCTCACACGTTATCGAACACACGCCAGACCTGGTATCGTTTCTATTGCAGTGTCAAGTCATGCTAAATGACTGTGGTGTTTTATCATTAGCAGTGCCTGATAAAAGATATTGTTTTGACTGTCTGCGACCGAATACGACAACAGGTGATGTTATTCAGGCTTATTATGACAAGCGTACTCGACATACTCCTGGAACAATATTTGACCATTTTTCTACCATAGCATTCAGAAATGGTTGTCCTACGTGGGCAAAAGATGACGCAAGCCCATTGGCATTTGTGCATAGTATTAAGGAAGCTAAAGAGATGGTTGATAAGGCACTCGAATCATATGAGTATTTAGATGTTCATAACTGGGTTTTTGTACCACAATCTTTTAAATTAATATTACATGACTTGAATGCGATAGGGTGGATAGATCTGTACGAAGATTGTATTTTTGATACAGAAGGATTTGAATTCCACATCAGTCTAAAAAAAGGGAAAGATAAAAGTTCAATAGATAGAATGTTTCTTTCGAAAGATGCAGCAATTGTCATATAGTATGTAATGAACGCAGCAGAATAGTTGGCAAAATACTGGAGGATAAATGCCTTATGCAGAACCTTGAACGGGGTTGTGAGACGGTTAAGTATTACTGCCATAAGCGGGAGGCAAAGGAAACCATGGCATTCTTTCACCAAATTGAAGGGTAAACAGGGACCGGTATTTTTGCGTGGGCTGGTTAGGTCGTCAAGAAATTACTAGGAAGGAGCGGATCTGAAGAAAATACTTCTAATTTCTGGGTGATTTGGGGGGAAAGGTCCTCATGGACCTTTCCCCATTCACTTATGGGTTAAAAAAATACCAACCTTTTTCCCAAGCTATCCCAGGGTTTGAGGGATTAGTACAGTACAGGAGTACGCCACTTCCGAAATCACGTTGGATACTCCATAGAATTGCCCATGCATTTGTACTACCCATGCCCGTAGCAGACAGATTAATGTATCTAACCTCATAGGGATTAAGGAATATTTGAATAGGAATTTCACCACCTGGATTTGCTCCAGTGGGCACCACATAACCGTCTATTTCAATTCTGGTACTCACACTGTTGTTTGTCACTACGAATATACTCCCCCAACCTTGATCGTAAGCATTTGTGACCAGATCATACAAATAGCCCCACATTGCTTGAGGGGCAGCCTCTCCTTGTATCTCGTAATAGTTATCGATAAGCTCGTCAACTGATGGCCTGTCACTCGCCCACACCGGTGAGACAAGCAATCCAAGCATAGCTACCATGGCCACTACAATTGCAAATCTTTTCATGATTCAATCCCCCCTTGTTGTAAGTTCAAAGTTCAATTGTGCCTCTGTAAATAAAACATCTAACTCATAAAAAGTTTCCTTTTCATCACCTCCTTTTAGGTTAAGTTAAGGTTAGTTTCCGTTCGCCGATCCGCTTCTCGGTACGGGCTACGCTAAAAAGGGCAGGTCTCGGGCCAAAGCAACCGTATTGAAAACTCCAAAGATTAAACATTGCCCCCCCTATGGCTTTAGAGGACTCGGAGGAATCTGCAGTCTTTTGGGATCATTAAGAAACGGTGGTCTGGGTTTTCCATAAGCTGCATACCAGATGTCATTTATTCGCACCCACGGATCCGTAAGTGTCTGGCTGACAGGTTCCATTTCTATCGGAATAAACCCCGGTTGCAATTTAAAGGTCCTTTTAACGCGTGCCGAAGCATGGTCACCCTCCAACATGGTGTCTTCTATCTCGTAACTCAAAAAAATGAAATTACTCATGCCTGCGATGAACCGACTGCGATTTTGCGTTTTCTGGGCTTTCGGCTCAATAAAATTAAAAGCTTCTTCCAGATCACCCGCTATGAGCGTTTCCCAGTAACCGGCGACTCGTTTTCGCAGCGCTTCTTCGGGTGTGAGGCTCTTTTTCGACAAATGACTGCATGCATTGAGGTAAGTGAATGAACATATAATGGCAGCAAAACAGAAATAGTCGAACAAAGATCGTTTCATGTATAGAGTCTCCTCATCTGGCTAAGCGCTCACAAATAAAATTACTTCCATTTTCAACGCCGCTGGGCCGGGATCATTGTGAAACCACCCGGTTGGGCGTTAAAAACAATGATGTCAACTCCAATATCCTTTTCGCTTTCCACCCATAATAGATTTTCATTGCCAGTGAGGCCGTAATCTTTGAGATTTACGTAAATCACCTCCCATGGATATAAGACCTCTGTTTGCGGCTCGATCACGTAAGATCCGGAGGGTCCTGCAAATACACGGGCATTCACTGTTTCCAAGCCGTAATTGCACAGAATCAAGTAGGAATCCCAAGGGGATTTGGCAGGAGCAAAAGGCAAATGATAACGATAGGAAGTGGTGCCAAACAGAACTTCATTGCTCACTCCTGAAGCATTGTGCACTTTAATAGCATTTCCATCAGCAGAGACATTAGTCCCATGCGGGATCAAACAGACAATCTGGGTATCTCCCCAGTTCGTTATCGTTGCCTCCATGTCACCAAACGTCACACGAGATTCGGGAGTGTTGCCGTCTCTAAAACGGACACCCGTAATCGTAACTTCGCTGCCGGGCGAACCGCTAATTGGGAAAACACTGAAAATGAATGGACCCCGGAGGTCTACCCTCAATGCATTGAAAACATTCAGCCGGCCATTGCTGAAAAGCCGGCCGGACAGATAGTCGTTCTGATCCACCCCTCGAAGAATACGTTCCCTGGCTTCTTCGACGCTCCGTGGCTTTTGTGCATAGAGTAAGGCCAACGCACCACTGACCTGAGGGGCAACCATAGAAGTACCGCTCAGGGTATCATAACTCCCATTCAGATAAGTGCTCAGAATCTCAACCCCGGGAGCTGCGATATCGACGGAATGGAACCCATAATTGGAAAAGAAAGCGAGTCTATCGTTGTTGTCGGAAGCGGCCACGCTGATAATATTCTGAAGAGCATAGCTGGCTGGATAATTATTTTTTAAGCCATCTAGATCACTTGCAACATTGCCGGCTGATGCTGGCATCATGATCCCGGCAGACATTAAAGATTCGATGGCCTCCTTCTCGAAGAGGGATGATGAAGAATCGCCAAAACTGGCATTGACCACGCGAACAGGTATCCCTTTTTCCTTTTGGTCGAGAATATATGAAATGCACTCGATCTCATCCGCAACTGAACCATATGGGTCAAGGAACTTCAAGGCCATAAGCTGAACATGCCACGTGACACCCGTGATTCCCACGCCATTGTTACCAACAGCGCCGACGATACCAGCGACATGGGTCCCATGTCCAAGAGTGTCTATAGGATTACCACTTTCGTTTACCGCATCTATGCCGAAATAATCATCAATGTAACCGTTATGGTCGTCGTCAATCCCATTATTGCCAGGGGTATCTTCTGCCGTCCAGTCCTCGCCGGGATTGTGCCACATATTTTTCCGGAGGTCTGGATGCGTGTAGTCAATACCAGAATCGAGAATAGCAACCACCACATCAGAATTTCCTGTAGTCATGTCCCACGCATCGACGGCTTGTATATCGGCCCCCGGCGTTCCTCCCGATTGGCCTCTATTGTCCAGGTGCCACTGCGAACCGAACATCTGGTCATTCGGGAGTTTCATTGGATAACGTCTGTAATTGGGTTCTGCCCATTCCACCTCGGGTTCCTCACGAAGTCTGGTAAGAACCTGTTCCATTAGGACCTTTCCATCAGATTTTTTTAACTGCCAACGATGGATGCCAAAACGTTCAAAATGGCGAATCGGTTTAAAGCCATGGGTGGTGGAGAGAGCCCGTCGTCGATCAAGGGAGGCACCTACTTTATAGCGGATCAGGATCTCGGTGTCCGCAGGGTAGTTATCGCTGAGTTTAGGTAGCCCCACCATTGCCGTGGTTTTGCCAGAATGGATGATAGCGCAGAATAGAATTAAGATTAGCCATATGTGAACACGCGTTGACTTTACAAAGATCAATAATATGATGGTAGCAAGAATTAACAACTTTTCCATAATCATGATCAACCGAGATGGGTCTGGGTCAAAATGAACAAACGGTAATCGTTAAGCAGCCGTGAAGCAAGATTTGTAGCGAACCTAAGGCTTGCTATCGCCCGCAACCCAAGATATGTGAAAAATTACCAGCACAAATAATCCTCGCAAAACCATTTCTGGTGCTGATTTACAAGAATGTCGAAAAATTTCTTGTTTTTTTTGACAACCTTTCAGGGGTAAGGCACTAAAATAGGCTCGTATTAATGTCCCCACTTTTTTAGCCGTGTTTCATAAGGTATGCAAAAAATATACTAAGCCATCAAGTATGTATTGTTTAAAAAGTTATTGTTTTTTTAGTAGCTTATGTAGACTTCTCTGCTTCAGATCCAAAATCTATGAAAGTTATTGCCTAAAATTGCGAAATATATGTTATATATATTATGTTAACCTCTGCGCTGCGCTTCCTGAACAAATCATCACCTCGCAGTGACTCTCCACCACCTGCATAACGGGCGGTATCAGTTTGCCGCCAAAAGGTTGCAAGTACGTCGAGAGAGGCTCGTTGGGGTTAGTTCCGTGTTTCTTACAGATCCGATTTCAATATTTCCCCTTCAAGTGGTCCAGCGGCTTTACCGTCTGCTGGACGCACCTATCTACCCTATGCGGTGGCAACCTTCGGTATCTTTAACCCCTTCCTGATATTATGGGCGACCTGATAGATTGAATAAACATTTGGGCTTAGTGACAGTCGTAATTGTGAACTGGAATGGTGGGATATATATCCGGGAGTGCTTGAATAGTCTCGAAAAACAAACCGTTCCTGAATATTCAATCATCCTGGTTGACAACGGATCAACCGACGGCTCCCTTGAGTTGGTTCGTGAAAGTTTTACCAAGGTTCAAGTTATATCTCTCGGGAAAAATTTGGGTTTTTCCGGAGGAAATAATGTTGCCTTAAATGAGATTTCCACAGAATATGTGGCACTTCTTAACAACGACGCCATGCCGGATAATTATTGGCTGGCGAAATTGATCAGTGCCTTAGAAAACCATCCGGATGCCGGTTTTGCCGCCTCGAAAATGCTTTTTTATCACAAGCCGGACCAGATCGATCGGGCGGGCGATGTTTTTACAACTGCTGGTACGGCCTTGTTGCGGGGGCGAGGTAAAACTTCAGACGCCTACAATGAGAAAGAATATGTTTTTGGTGCCTGCGCCGGGGCGGCGCTGTATCGGACCGAGATGTTACGGGACATCGGGTTGTTCGACGAGGGTTTTTTTCTGCTTTACGAGGACGTGGATCTGAGTTTCCGCGCACAACTCAGTGGATACAAGTGTATCTACGTGCCGGAGGCTGTCGTGTATCACGTCGGCAGCGGCAGCATTGGGGAGGACACGCCAACCTCCATCTATTACAGCCATCGAAACCTGGAATGGGTCTATATCCAAAATATGCCGGATGGTCTTATTAAAAAAACTATTTTTGCCCATCTGGCATACGATCTGGCTGCACTTATTTTTTTTGTAGCAAAGGGGAGGGGAGGGATATACTTGAAGGCGAAATGGGATGCAATTAAGGGTATTCGAAAAGCGTTGAAAAAACGTCGTAAAATCCAAGAAAATAAAAAAGTTCTTGACGATTATATTTTTAATCTCTTAGATAAAGAAAAGTTTATACCTCGATTGACCCGTCGATTGCGAGTGAATCGCTCCAGTTAATGATCTCAATCTCATTATGATAATTGAATCAGATCTCTCGCAATGATATCTGATTGCGGTTCGCATATAACCCTACAACGAAATTTGGATTTCTAACCTCAACATATTGATTGTTTTGTTATTTCAATATCAATTTTATAGGATAACTGTTCAGCCGTCCTGCTTTAGAAGGGCTATCAATTATGGTTGATCTTCTCATTGTCAATTACAACAGTTCCGAACTCCTGAATGACTGTCTTGCCTCGATTAAGTCCTCATGCAATGGCGCAAAGCCAAATGTGGTTGTGACTGACAACGGCTCGAGGGATCCAATCGAATACATCCGGAAAACGTATTCGGATATCACAATTGTGCGGAACAAGGAAAATATAGGCTATTCCAGGGCAATCAACGCGACACTATCCACAACCGATGCACCCTATGTCATTTTGCTAAACCCCG
>Ga0272441_10008114_pt1 | contig 16787 bp, 15 predicted proteins | sample SSMProp6N_FD_193582 | JGI IMG/M metagenome (GOLD analysis project Ga0272441, IMG submission 193582) | Marine sediment archaeal communities from Little Sippewissett salt marsh, Falmouth, MA, United States - SSM-Prop-6N | ecosystem: Environmental > Aquatic > Marine > Wetlands > Sediment ...
TTGAAGTATCTTCCCAGAAATTCGGAAATCGTATGGATTCCTGCCCGGTTGTATTAACAGCTCTTGCTAAATGACGTTCAAGTTTAGGATTTTCTGCTACCCTTTCTTTTATAAGACGGTCCAAATTCATATTAGGTTCCGGTATGTAAAGTTTTATATCGCTTATCCCTATAGTATTTTTATTCATGGGTAATCCTCCTTTCTCAGCCATACATTACCTTTATTGTAATGATAAAATAATACATTGTGTGATAAAAAACAAGAAAAAACCTTGATTTATAACTAAATGTGTTTCATATTTTAAAAAAAGAGGTTTCAGGAGGAAAAAGTGGGAAAAAATGCTGTAATTATCGGTGCCGGAATAGGGGGCCTCGCAGTTTCAGCTCTTCTGGCCAAGGAAGGGCATAACATAACTATAGTAGAAAAAAATGACCAGATTGGAGGGAGAGCAAGGATCTGGAAGAAAGGAGGTTTCTCCTTTGATATGGGCCCTTCCTGGTATCTTATGCCCGAGATTTTTGACCATTTTTTCACCCTTTTTGATAAGAACAGGGAAGATTTTTATACGCTGAAGAAACTTGACCCGGCATACAGGGTATTTTTTTCTCCGGAAGAGCATATGGATATTCGGTCCGACAGGGCTGATGCAATGAAAATATTTGAAGGCTTTGAAAAAAACGGCGGAAAAAAGCTTGATGCCTATCTTACCCAGGCAGAGTACAAATATTCCGTTGCTTTAAAGGAATTCTTATACAGGGATTACGGTTCGATTTTTGATTTTTTTAACAGGCGCATTATTACAGAGGGATTAAAGCTGAAGATATTTTCCAAATTGGATAAATTTGTCAGAGGATATTTTCATGACCGGCGGGCTATTCAGATATTGGAGTATGCCATGGTGTTCCTTGGAACAAGTCCGGTAAAAGCTCCTGCTTTATATACTATCATGTCACATCTTGATTTGACCCAGGGTGTATTTTATCCTGAAGGAGGGCTTTCCGGGGTTGCCCGGGCCTTCGGAAAACTTGCGGAATCCCAGGGCGCGGCCGTGTCTCTGAATAATCCGGCAAAGAAAATCAGGGTAAAAGGCGGCAGGGTGCAATCCGTTGAAACGGAAGAGGGAAGCATACCCGCGGATATAGTGGTAGTGAATAGTGATTATGTCTATGCGGAAAATAATCTTCTTGACAGGGAATACCGTTCGTTTTCCCCGGCGTACTGGAATAAAAGGGTTTATGCTCCCTCTATGTTCCTTATCTATATGGGAACAAATAAGAAACTCAACACATTAACTCATCATAATCTCTATTTCACGGAAAACTGGGGTATACATTTTGACAAAATATTTGAGCATCCTCAGTGGCCTGATGATCCTTGTTTTTATGTGAGCTGTATTTCTAAAACCGACAAAGATTCAGCTCCGGAGTATGGGGAAAATGTGTTTATCCTTGTTCCTGTGGCTCCGGGTTTGGATGACAATGATGATTTCAGAGAGGAATATGCTGAGAGAACTGTACGTCATATAGAAAACATTACCGGTGCGGATCTGCATAGTGATGTGGCTGTAAAAAGGATCTTTTCTCACCGGGATTTTACTGATGATTATAATGCCCATAAAGGCACTGCCTTAGGCCTCGCTCATACATTACGCCAGACCGCGGTTTTCAGACCGCCCATAAAAAGCAAAAAAGTTGGCAATCTTTTTTACACAGGTCAGTATACCAGGCCCGGGATTGGGGTTCCAATGGTGGTGATATCATCGCAGCTCGCGGCAGAACACATAAAGGAAAGCCTTTCATGAATAAAATAAGTGATCTTCATTATCAGGTGTTTAAGGAAGGAAGCAAAACATATTTTAACAGCAGTGTCTTCTTCCCAAAGCGGGTAAGGTATGATGTGTTCGCCCTTTACGGTTTTGTCCGGGTAGCTGACAACTTTGTGGATGCCGTACCCCAGGATGCTGAAGGCTTTTACTCTTTCCGGAAAAAATACAGGGAAGCCCTTTCCGGAAAAGAATCCGGTGACCCTATAGTTGATGTGTTTTTGGAATTAGCCGGCAGGAAAGGATTTAATCCTTCCTGGACTGAAGCTTTCCTGGAATCTATGGAGATGGATATCACAAAACAGAATTATAATAGCCTCGATGAGACCTTAAAATACATCTATGGTTCCGCCGAAGTTATCGGATTATATATGGCGTCGATTCTTGATCTTCCGAAAGCGTCGTATCCATACGCGGAAAAGCTTGGAAGAGCGATGCAGTATATAAATTTTATTCGGGATGTTGAAGAGGATAGGGAATTAGGAAGACGCTATCTTCCCCTTGAACAAACGGACCTGAAAGATCTTTCAAAAAGAGAGATTGAGAAAAAACCGGAATCCTTCAGATCCTTTATCCGTCATCATCTGTCATATTACAGAGGATGGCAGATGGAAGCGGAAAAAGGGTATGCATTTATACCAAAGCGCTATCTGATACCAATAAAAACAGCCGCGGATATGTATAACTGGACCGGAACCGTCATAGATAAATATCCTTTTATTGTGTTTGAAAGAAAAGTCAAGCCGTCAAAAGCAAGAATCCTTTTCCGGCTCCTGGGCAACATCTTTTTTCCCGGTTATGCTCCTTTCTCGCCGAAGGAGGAAGAATTATGACATTATATGTTCTGTTAAATATAATTATTATCGCAGCCCCCGCTGCCCTCTCATTTGATAAACGGGTTGCTTATGTAAAGCGATGGCCAAGAGTTTTCTTAACAATTTTTATTGTAGGAGGAATATATATTTTCTGGGATGTCTTTGCCGCAGCCCGGGGGGACTGGAGTTTTAACAGCAGGTATTCGGGGGCAGTAAAACTTTTCGGCCTGCCTCTAGGAGAGCTGCTCTTTTTCTTTACTGTTCCCTTCAGCTGTATTTTTATTTATGAAGTGGTCCGGGGTTATTTCAAAGAGCGGGAAGTTGCTTTTCCTTTATGGTTAAGTTATCTGCTGGCTGCGGGAAGCATTGCCGGAGCGGTCATTTTCCGCGGAAGACCCTATACATTTACGGTTCTCCTTGTTTTTGCAGGTTTCCTTATTTTAGGTGAGATACTTCGTCTTTTCCGGTCGTTCCAGTTCTGGTTTTTCCTGGGATTAAGTATGGTTGCTTTTATTATTTTTAACAGTATTCTAACCAGCCTGCCAATAGTTTCATATGGGAAGGAAGCTATCCTCAATATCCGGGCGGGCACAATTCCGATAGAGGATTTCTTCTATAATATCAGCCTTCTTGGATACGGCGCCATTGTGTTCAATCTTTTGGAGAAACCTTTTTCGAAAAAAAGAAGGACTGAAAAGTGAAGAAGGTTGCAATAATCGGCGCCGGATTAGGAGGCCTTTCTGCTGCTGCCCGGCTTGCAGCAGCAGGTTTTGAGGTTGATATTTACGAACAGCAGAATTCCATAGGTGGAAAAGCAGGGACCCTTTCGAAAGGGGGATTCCGGTTTGATACCGGGCCTTCACTTCTTACCATGCCCTATGTGTTCGACCAGCTCTTCGAGGAAACAGGAGAGAAAAGGGAGGATTTTCTTTCATTTATTCCTCTCCATCCGGTCTGCAATTATTTCTTTTCTGATGGAACAATTCTCTCCAGCTACAGCAGCATTGAAAAATTTGCTGCTGAAATAGCGGAAAATACTGATGATTCTGAGGAAGCATTTTTCAAGTATTTCAGGAAAGCGGAGGTTGTTCATGAAATTACTGCAGAGCTTTTTCTCTGGAAAAGCCTTCATGAAAAATCTACATACATGAGCAGGAGTTTCGTGAAAGCCCTGCCTGGCCTCTCCAGGATAAGTGCTTTAAGGAGTCTTCATTCTCTTAATGCCCGTTATTTTTCAGATCCGAGAATGATACAGCTTTTTAACCGTTATGCTACTTACAACGGATCAAACCCCTACAGGATTCCGGGAACCTTCAGCATCATCCCGTTTATTGAGTACAATTTCGGCGGTTTCGCTGTTAAAAACGGTATTCATGCTGTACCTCAGGGGGTTTTTCAATTAGCGGAAAAAAAAGGAGCGCAGTTTTTTCTGAATACGAAAGTTGATAAAATACTCACCGAGGGAAACCGGGTACGGGGAATCCGGTTTGGAGGCAATGATCGGGAGTATGATATTGTTGTATCAAATGTTGATGTACAGCAAACTTACTCCCGGCTTCTTAACAGGGAGGATGCAAAGTGGTACAAACGGTACAGCAGAATGGAGATGTCCTCCTCGGGAATGGTCTTTATGTGGGGGATGGATAGGCGCTTCCTCCAGCTTGATGTGCACAATATCTTTTTTTCCTCTGATTATCCGAAAGAATTTAATGAAATATTTGATAAAAGAATCTGCCCTACAGAGCCGACCGTATACATCAATATAACCTCAAAGGTCACTCCCGGGGATGCTCCGAAGGAAGGGGAGAACTGGTTTATTCTGGTAAATGTACCGAATAATCATGGCCAGGATTGGGAGGCGGAAAAGACAGCGATGAAACGGAGAATTCTTAAAAAACTGGAAATATTTCTTGGGAAGGATTTGGAAAAACATATCAGTGTTGAATCAGCCTTAACGCCTGCTGATATTGAAAGGGATACCGGAAGCACAAAGGGGAGCCTGTATGGAATTTCCTCCAACAGTATGCTTTCCGCCTTTAGGCGGCATCCGAATAGAAATCCTGAATATAAAGGTTTATATGTATGCGGAGGAAGCGTCCATCCGGGGGGAGGAATGCCTTTGGTAATTTTATCGGGGAAAATAACAGCGGATCTGGTGAAGAAGTATGAATAAAGAAAGAATAATTCAGTTTATTAGAGAACGGCAGAATCTGTTTGCCGCAATAATCTTCAGTATTTTTTATTTTGTGGGTTTTCTCGGCCATATTTTTAAGGTTACACGTCCGTATATGCTCGCAATGACCCCTTACTTTCTTGTTATATTCGGGATTCTCGCGATCCTTCCGGTTCTCCGGGAGAAAAGCCGGGGTGTGCTTTTCTGGGCTGCCGGCACAATGATGGTGACATTTTTTCTTGAGTCCCTCGGTACAAAAACAGGACTTGTTTTCGGCGCTTATACCTACGGCAGGACCCTCGGAGTGAGTCTTCTGGAAGTACCTCCTGTAATTGCTTTTAACTGGCTTCTGGTAGTAATCGGGTCCATCATTCTCTCTTCATTTATAACAAAGAAAGCTTTTTTTACGGCCCTTTTTGCGGGGGCCTTTGCGGTGCTTTTTGATTTTGTTATGGAGCCTATAGCTATTACCTTTTCTTATTGGTGGTGGCATGGAGAAGTTATTCCTCTGCAGAATTATATTGCATGGTTTTTAATTGCCTTTGCTTCAGCCCTGGTATTCGGCCTGATGAAACTGGATGTTAAATCGAGAATACCGATGATTTATGTTCTTGTTCAATTCGCGTTTTTTATCGGCCTCAGATTAACTGTCGTCTAAGGAGAATTATGGCGGAAAAATCTTTCCCGGGAAATTTCAGAAAGCTTTCCATGGATGAAAGAAAGCAATTTATAAAAAGCAGGTTCGAATTAAGCGCTGAAGAAGCGGGAATGCTGTTCGGCACACCGGAAATGGGTGCTCTGGCGGATGTCATGGTTGAGACAGCTGTGGGAGTGATGCCTGTACCTCTGGGTATTGCCTACGGTTTTGTCATAGACGGCAGAGAGACTGCAATCCCAATGGCCTGTGAAGAGCCTTCAGTAATTGCAGCGGCTACATACGCTGCAAGGATTATCCGGACAGGAGGAGGGTTTTTCACTAAGGCTGAAGAGCCCCTTATGACAGCCCAGGTGTTCCTTGAAAACTGCAGATCTGATGCTGATAAAAAAATCCTTAAACAGTCAGAATTAATAAGAGATGAGCTTGATGAAATTCTTCTTTCCCTGAAAAAGCGGGGCGGCGGGTTCCGGAAAGTGTCCGCTGAAAGACTGAAAAAAACCGGCTTACTTAAAACCGATATTACTATTGATGTAAGGGATGCCATGGGGGCAAATATTCTCAACACTGCGGTTGAGCATCTCCGGGGATTTCTTGAAGAGATGACCGGCGGAAAATCATTGATGTGCATTTTATCCAATGCTTCTTTTAACAGAAGAGCGGCTGCTGATTTCTCCCTGCCTGTTTCCGCCCTTCCCCAGTCCCCGGGATCATCTTTTTCAAAGCAGGAAACTGCGGAGAGGATAGTCCTCGCCTCCAGGCTTGCTCATGAAGATGTTGAGCGGGCTGTAACCCATAATAAAGGCATTATGAATGGAATTCACGCTCTTGCTCTGGCAACGGGAAATGACACCCGTGCCCTTGAGGGAGCGGTCCACGCCTATGCCTCCAGGGACGGCAGATACAGGTCCCTCAGCACTTTTTCCCTTGAAGGCAGCAGCCTGAAAGGGTCCCTGGAACTCCCCCTCCCATTAGGAAGTGTAGGGGGAGCTGTGTCATCCCATCCTGCTGCCCGGGCATGCATGAAGATACTCGGCAGTCCCGGGAGCATGGAGCTTGCCCGGATAGGGGCAGCCCTGGGCCTTGCGCAGAATTTTTCCGCTCTTCTCGCTCTTGTAACCGAGGGAATACAAAAAGGCCATATGAAGCTCCATGCCGAACGTGTTGCATATCTTGCAGGGGCAAAGGGAAGTGAAGTGAAACTTCTTGCCGATCTTCTCAGCAGGGATAAAAAATATAATCTTGATTATGCTAAAAAGCGGCTTACTGAGCTGCGGTCCCGGTGAGATCCTATGAATACTGATAAAGTCTGCAGTATAACAAATCCCTCTCTGGCTTTAATTAAATACTGGGGCAAAAGGAAAAGAGGATACAATATCCCGGCCTCTACAAGCATAGCCTTATCCATCGGCGGATTGGAAACAAGAACAGCAGTATCTTTCAGCACGAAAGACCATGTGGCTATCAATGGAGAGGTCCAGGATATTGCGAGATATGCGCCTTTTTTTACTATCCTGAGGAAGCATCTGAAAATAGAAAAGTTTTTTTCAGCTGAAAGTGAAAATAATTTTCCCACATCTGCCGGGCTGGCCAGCTCTTCATCGGGTTTTGCCGCCCTGGCAATGGCATGTACCCGGCTGGCCGGATATGACATGTCTCCCGGGGAATTATCTGAAATTGCCAGATACGGCTCTGCTTCCGCAGCCAGATCTGTTTTCGGCGGATTTGTGCTTTTCCCTGCAGGTGCAAAAAGAGCTCGGCAGATCTATCCCCCGGACTACTGGCCGGAAATCCGTATCATCGTTGCCCTCATCGTAAAAGGTCCGAAGGATATATCCTCAAGAGAAGCCATGAAGATCAGCAGAGACTCGTCCCCATTTTTTCAGAACTGGGTAGCTTCATCCCGGCCATTGGTTCAGCAGGCTGTTGAAGCTCTTAAGGATAAGGATATTGAAAAGCTCGGAAAAGCCATGAGATTGAGCTATCTTCGTATGCATGCAGTAATGCTGGGAGGAAACCCTCCTGTGCGGTACTGGCTTCCGGACAGTATTAAGGCAATGAGAGTCTGCGATAACCTCCGGAACCAGGGTATAGGTGCATGGGAAACTATGGACGCAGGGCCCCAGGTGAAAATTCTCTGTACAGCTGATGATGCTGATAAAATAATACAAGCTCTGGAGACTGATATTCCGGGAATTGAATACCTGTCCGCTTTCCCGGGAAAGGATCCCGGAGCGGCAGCCCCGGAGGAAAAAGAATGAGATCCTTTTCCGTTCCGGGCAATCTTCTTCTGCTGGGGGAATACGCAGTCCTTGAAGAAGAGGGACTGGGTTTTGCCGCTGCTCCTGATGTAAGGATTACGGGCTGGATAGAAGAAAGGGAAGGAGTTTCCATGACCGGCAGATGGCCCTCAGGGAAAGCTGAATGGACAGAAAAAGATCAGGAATCCGCTTCTCTTTTTTCTTCAGTTTACCGGGAAGTATCAGATTTTACCGGATGTCATGGCCTTAGTAAAATCAACGGGAAAATAATTATAGATTCTTCCGCCTTTTTCAGTGAAAAGGGTGAAAAAATGGGATTCGGTTCAAGTGCGGCTGTATCCGCTGCTGCAGCCGCTGTTTTGCTTTATTTATCCGGAACACCTTTGGATAAAGCCGCAGCTGCTGCGCCGGGGATCGCGTGTTCAGCCCATAGAAAGTTCCAGGGAAACAGGGGAAGCGGATATGATGTTTTCTGTTCTTTTTACGGCGGAACAGGTATTTTCCGCGGCGGGAAAAATCCCGGGTGGCAGCCGGTGCATCTCCCCTGGCTGAAAGAACTTATACTTGTATCAGGAAAAAAAAGCGTATCTTCAAAAAACTCAATAGGACAATATTCCGCCTGGAAAAAAAACAATCCGAAGGAATTTCATTCTTTTCTGACTGCTTCCAATGAGTGTGTTTCCCGTTTTGCCGGAGCAGAGGATATTGAAGAGGCTCTTTTCTGGTTCAAAGAAGCTCGCCGGATCGGAGTTAATCTCGGAGAGAGAATCGGGGTACCCGCGGAATTTGCACCTCCGGAAGGACTGCCGGGATTGGTAAAATCTCTGGGAGCAGGGGATGAACTGGGGTTTCTCCTGGCCTCTGAAGATAACTTTCCGGCAGGTTCTTTTAAGGGAGAAAGGGGTATTCTGCGTTTTCCTGTTGCAAAGGATGGTTTCAGGTGGATCTGACAGGCACGGGACGGGGCAAGCTTATTCTTTTCGGAGAACATGCGGCTGTTTACGGGTTTCCCGCGTTAGGTACTCCTCTTCCATTAATTACAACTGCGGTTATTACACCTGGGAAAAAACAGGAATGGGAAGTCGCCGGTGCGCCTGCTGAGTTTCACCCTCTCGTAAAAGAACTTCTTGTTCGGGAAATACAGATCTTATCTGAGAAGACAAATAACGGGAAAATGCTTTTCAGCGGCGGAATCTGCACCCTTACATCGGACATTCCTTACGGAGTCGGATACGGTTCATCAGCAGCCCTCTGCACAGCCCTTTCATCAGCATTGATTAAGGGCGCAGTATCTCCAGGCATACCCCGGAAGCAGTGTGATTATCTCACCTGGATTACCGCTCATAAGGGAGAACAATTATTTCACGGCACCCCTTCTGGTATTGATACAGGCCTTTCACTATCTCCGGGACTGATGAGCTTTCTGCCTTCACCTCCAGCCCTGCCTGAATCCCGGTCCCTGAAGGGAACCCTGGTGCCTATCATTACCGGAGCTGTAGAGCGGAAAAAAACAGCCGGAAAGCTCATTGGTGATTTGCGGGAGAGGTATAAAAAGGGTGAAGAGACTGTGGTTAGGCATATACGGATTCTCGGGAAGATTGCAGAGAATGCCGTAGAACTTTTTTCTCTAAAAGGGAGGCCGGACCCTTCTGCTGCAGCAGCCCTGGCGGATGAAGCCCAGAAATCCCTTCAAGCCCTTAACCTCAGTTCACCTGAGATTGATAATATTATCAGTTACAGCAACTCCATCGGGGCTTTGGGAGGCAAGCTGAGCGGAGCAGGCGGCGGCGGCGCCTTTTTCATCATCCCCCCTGCAAATAGGGACGTGATGGAAATCGCCGGCAGGATTGGGCGGTTCTGCAGTAAAAATGGAATTCAGCTTTCAGCGGAACTGATAGGAGTGGGAACGGAATGAACGAAAACAGAATCCGGATTATACATGAAGGCAGTTCCCGGGGAAAAGATGTACTTTACTGGATGAGCAGAGACCAGCGCGTCCATGACAACTGGGCTCTCATTTATGCCCTGGACCTGGCTGAAGGGAAGGGCGGAAAGGTGAAGGTAATATTCTGTCTTCTCCCTGAATTTGCCGGCGCCTCGCAAAGACATTTAAATTTTATGATTGAGGGTTTAAAAGAGACTGTAAGGGAATTGGGGGAATACGGTATAGAATTTGTATTGGTATCGGGAAGCCCTTCCGAAAAGATCCCTGAATTTATTTATACCCAAGGAAGCTCCTTTCAGGCACTGATAACCGATTTTTCACCTTTAAGAGGAAAAAGAGCGTGGAACAGAAGGATTGCTGCCGGGGTATCAATCCCCTTTATCGAAGTAGATGCCCACAATATTGTTCCTGTATGGACTGCATCGCCAAAACAGGAATATGCCGCATATACCATCCGTCCGAAAATCAGAAGGCTCCTTGCTGAATACCTGGAGGATTTCCCGGTGCTGAAAAAGCAGGGGCCCCGGTTAAAAAATCAGGATGCCTTCATTGAAAAGGAATTCAGGAAAATATCTTATAGTGATAGGGGGGGGGCCATCTCCCGGTTTGACCCCGGAGAAGGAGCCGCCGGAAAAATGCTTCTGAATTTTATTGTGAACCGTCTGTCCCGTTATTCGTCTGAAAAAAATGACCCTACCAAAGATGCTGTATCAGACTTATCTCCCTATTTTCATTTCGGACAGCTTTCACCCCAAAGAGCTGCCCTGGCGGTCCTTGAAGCCGATGCATCAGGGGAAGACAAGGATGCTTTCCTCGAGGAACTGATTGTACGCAGGGAACTTGCGGATAATTTTTGTTATTACAATCCCCGTTATGATTCGGCTGAGGGTTTCCCTCCATGGGCGGTAAAAACCCTGGAAGCTCACCGCAGAGACCTGCGTGAATATCAATATTCAGCGGAAATCTTCGAAACCGGGGAGACCCATGATCCCTTATGGAATGCAGCTCAGATGGAAATGGTGAAGCTGGGTAAAATGCACGGGTATATGCGGATGTACTGGGGCAAAAAAATCTTGGAATGGTCCGAGGGTCCGGAGAAAGCGATGGAAACAGCGGTGTACCTGAATGATGCCTATTCCCTGGACGGCAGGGACCCGAACGGGTACACAGGTATTGCCTGGAGCATCGGCGGGGTGCATGACAGACCCTGGTTTGAGCGGGCTGTTTTCGGCAAAATCCGGTATATGAATTTCGGAGGGTGTAAAAGAAAATTTAATGTTGAAAAGTATATGGAGACTATCAAATCCCTCTGATTGATGCCTGCTGAAAAATTCCAAGCACAATTTTCAGAACACCGGGGCGGGTTGACATTTGTGTGAAATAATGTTACAAATAATATTAATTATTATAAATAATGTTACACTGTGAAAGGGATAAGCCATGGCAAGTCCAATTACAATCCCGGGATCCGGAGAGCTTGGAGGAGATATTATCCTCCATTCCTGGCTTGTCGGAGAAGGTGATTCCGTAAATCCGGGGGACCCGGTTGCTGAAATCGAAGCAGATAAAGGGGTCCTGGAAATTGAAGCAGTATCCTCCGGGCTCCTCCTCAAGAAAACTGTACAGGAGGGAACCCGGGTAGACCAGGGAGAGATAATCGGGTACCTGGGCGAAGAAGGGGAAAACCTGCCGGCAGGGGAAACAGCGGTGAAAAAAACCAGTGTTCTGAAAATTATTCCTGCAGCCCGGAGACTTGCCCTGGAGAAAGGGATTGATACCAGAATTATTCATGGAACCGGCCCGGAGGGGGTTATTACCTTGGAGGATGTCCGGGGAATGGATTCTGCAGGCAAACAAATTATCCCTCTGTCAAGAAATAAAAAGCAGGCAGCTGAAAAATTGTCCCGGAGCGTCCGGGAGATACCGGCCTACCTGGTCCAGACCCGGATAGATATGACAAGACTGCGAGACCTTCATCAGCATGGATACTCCTATGACGCACTTTTTCTCTATTTTACTGCCCGGGTTCTCCAGGATTATCCTCTCCTGTGCAGCGAATTTCTCGGGGATTCTATTGGGGTGCCTGAAAAAACAGCTCTTGCCTTGGCGATTGATATACAGGATGAGCTTTTTCTCGGAGTAATCCGTGAAGTTTCGCCGAAAAACCTCGAAGAAATAGAAAATGATGTCCGGATGCTTGCAGAGAAAGCTGCAGCCGGAAAACTCCCCCCACAGGATATGAGCTCATGCAGCTTTATAATCAGTAATTTAGGGATGTATGATATCACCTCTTTTGAAGGGATCCTTTTCCCGGGAACTTCATCAATTCTGGCTCTCGGCGCAATTACGGATTCAGCGGAAGCAGTTAACGGCAGCCTTGAAGTCCGGCCTATTTGCACAGTTACCTTGACAATTGATCACCGTCTAATTAACGGGCGGTATGCGGCTGAATTCATGACAGCATTAAAAAAAACCATTGAATCTGCGGAGGTGTTGGGATGATATCCGGCAGAATTGTTGATTTAAGTCATACACTGATTCCAGGAAAAGAGGAATATAAGCTGGAGCTGGAAACCTATGATACAACAGAACTTTATCCTCAATATAAAAAATCCCCGGAAACCTGGTATATCCTCCAGGAAATGCACATGTTTTCCCACTGCGGCACCCATATTGAGTTTCCTTATCATCATAATAAAGAGGGGATGGATGCTTCCCAATTTCCCTTAGAACGGCTTGTCTGCGAAACAGTGCTCCTGGATTTTACCCATAAAAAACCAATGGAATTTGTGACTCTTGAGGAAATCAAAGAATATGATGATTTGATACGCCAGGGCGATTCCCTGCTTTTCAATTTTAACTGCGTCCGGTTTTACAGGACCGATCATTCCCATGACAGGCCGATTATAGCCCATGATGCTATAGAGTGGCTGATTAAAGAGAAAAGCATCAACCTCATAGGTTCCGATGCTTCAGGAATTGAACTGAAGGGAGTGCCGGACCAGCCGAACCATCAGCTTTTAATGGACAATGGAATTCCGATCATTGAATTTGCAGCAAACCTGGACGCCCTGATAAAAAGGCGTTTTACCCTGTTTGTTCTGGCTTTAAGCGTGCAGGGGCTTGATTCCTGTCCTGTCCGGCTGATTGCCCTGGAAGATGAATAAGGAGAAGGAAATGAATACAGAGACTGCTCTTAAGCTGTACAGAACCATGGTAAAAATCCGGAAATTCGAAGAAAAACTTTTTTATCTGTTTTCCACCAGGCCCATGCCCGGAAGCATGCATCAGTACAACGGCGAGGAAGCAGTAGCCGCCGGGGTATGCGCCCATCTTTCAGAAGATGATTATGTAACCAGCACCCATAGGGGCCATGGCCACTGTATTGCAAAGGGAGCGGACCTGAATGCTGTCATGGCGGAGATGTTCGCGAAAAAAACCGGATGCTGTAAAGGACTGGGCGGTTCAATGCATATTGCTGATTATAAAGCAGGAATGCTCGGCGCCAATGCCATTGTAGGCGGGGGCATACCCATTGCCGTGGGTGCGGGCTGGAGCTGCAGATACAGGAAAACCGACAGGATAGCTGCTGCGTTTTTCGGGGACGGAGCCGCCAATGAAGGTTCTTTCCATGAGTCCATGAACCTGGCCGCTGTGTGGAAACTGCCGGTACTTTTTGTGTGTGAAAATAATCTTTACGGATTTTCCACCCGGGTTGACAGGGTGATGGCTGTTGATGATGTTGCAGGGAGAGCAGCAGGGTACGGCATGCCCGGAGAGATTGTTGACGGTATGGATGCGGAAAAGGTGTACGAAGCGGCAGGCAGACTTATTCAATGCGCCAGGAGGGGAGAGGGACCTGCACTTCTTGAATGTAAAACCTACAGGTACAGAGGCCACTCCCGGTTTGAACCTGCAAAGTACAGGACTAAAGAGGAACTGGAAGCCTGGAAGGAGAAGGACCCCATCATTCGGTGGGCTGATTCTCTCAGGAAGAATTATTCTGTCTCTGAGGAAGTCCTGAAAAAGATTGACAGGAAGATTTCGGAAGAGATCGAGGCTGCAGTTGCTTTTGCTGAAAACAGTCCGGACCCCGAACCCGGAGATTATAAAAAATATATATTTGCCTGATCCGAGGAGTTGAGAGATATGCAGGAGAAAATAGTTCAGGCTTTGCGCCAGGCCCTTATTGATGAGATGAGGCGGGATGAGAGGATTGTCCTGTTAGGTGAGGATATCGGTGTTTTCGGAGGAGCATACCGGGTAACTGAAGGGCTCTATGAGATGTTCGGTGAAGAACGGGTAAAGGATACACCGATCTCGGAAGCGGCAATAATCGGCGCTGCAATCGGGGCTGCTATGACCGGTCTTATTCCCGTTGCTGAGATGCAGTTTAATGATTTTATTGCCTGCGGTATGGACCAGCTCTGTAATCAGGCAGCAAAAATGCGTTCCATGATGGGAGGCCAGGTCTCTGTTCCTATTGTACTCCGGGCGCCTATGGGAGCAACAGGAAGAGCAGCCCAGCACTCTCAATGCCTTGAGGGATGGTTTATGCATTGCCCGGGGCTCAAGGTTGTTCTGCCTTCTACTCCCTATGATGCAAAGGGGCTGCTGAAAACAGCGGTGCGTGACAGCAATCCTGTAGTTTTCCTTGAACATAAAATGCTTTACGGAGGGGCTTCTCCCGGTGGAAAGGCAAAGACAGCAGTAGATTCTTTAACCGAAGTATACAGGCCTGCGCCTGATGAGGATTATACCATTCCCTTTGGACAGGCTGATATTAAAAGGCAGGGCAGGGATGTGACAGTTGTGGCCACCGGCTATATGGTGCATAAGGCTGTAAGTGCGGCGGCGCGGGCTGCTGCTGAAGGGGTCGAAGTTGAAATAGTGGATCCCCGCACAATCGTTCCTCTGGATAAAGATTCAATTCTCAGTTCCCTTGAAAAAACCGGAAGGCTTATTGTCGCAGCTGAAGAGGTCCAGACTGCGGGATTCGCAGCTGAAATTGCCGCTCTGGCAGCGGAAGAGGGCGTCTTTTTCTTAAAAGCACCGGTACGCAGGGTCTGCGCCTTTGATACGCCCATTCCATTTGCTCCTGTTATGGAAACTGACGCTGTACCCCAGGCTGAGGATATTGTAAAAGCGGTAATGGATGTAATGAGGTACAGGTAAAGTATGGAATATAGAGAACTGGGATATATTTTTGATTTTGACGGTGTTCTTGTTGATACCATGGCTCTCCATTTTGCAAGCTACGGCCAGGCTCTGAAAGAGTTCGGCGTCCCGATCGATAAGGAACAGTTTTACTACCAGGCGGGAATGACCGGGAGGGAGCAGATCAGATATTTCTGCGATCAGGCAGGATCAACAGCAGATGTGGAGGAAATATATCGGCGGAAAACGGAAATTGCCGGGACTAAGCTCGATCTGGTAACTCCAATTCCCTGCAACATTTCTCTCCTTTCAGTTCTGAGAAAGGCGGGAATACCTACTGCCATTGCTTCGGGGAGTTCAAAGCCATCGATTCTGCCTGTAGTGAAAAAGTATTCGATCGAAGTAGATGCAATTGTATCTTCAGAAGATGTGAGCAGAGGAAAACCGCACCCCGATCTGTTCCTCGAGGCTGCCGGAAGGATCAAGGTAAAGCCTGAAAACTGCATTGTAATGGAGGATTCGGAAGTTGGAATACAGGCTGCCCTGGCCGGAGGCATGAGGGCCCTGCGTTTTTACAGGAAATAACTGCTGTACTGCTGATATTTACCGTATGCATCTTCCCAGGATGTGCGGTTTTGAGGTTCATAGACCGCAACAGCAGTCGAGTCGTTGGCTATTTTCCTCCCCTCGGTTAGAGACCCTATTTCCCCCAGACTAATGAACTGCATCAGTGCGTTTCCCATGGCAGTTGTTTCCGCCGGACCTGCAACCACAGGAATCCCAAGAGTATTCGCCGTCCACTGACAGAGGAGTCCGTTCTGACATCCTCCTCCCACAAGATGGATCAAATCAAACTGCTGCCCGGTTTCGTTGGATATAAGGGTAAATGAATCACGAAATTTCATGGTGAGGCTTTCAAGAATGATTCTTGCTGTTTCTCCGATTCCCCGGGGTGCGGGCTGTCCTGTCTTTTTAAGAAATCCATTTATAGTTTCCGGCATATCATGCTGTACCTGGCCAAAGGCAGGATCATCAACATCAATAAACCCTTTATGGGGACTTGCCTTTTCCGCGGAATCCACAATGAAATCCCAGGATATTTCTCTGCCATCATCCCTTTCCCACTTTTCCCTGCATTCCTGGAGTATCCATAATCCGGTGATGTTCCTGGCAAGGAAGGTTTCTCCGGCGGCACTCCCTTCATTCGCTAGGTTCGCCTCCATGACAGAATCATTGATAATCGGATATTTCGCCTCCATTCCCGCAACCGCCCATGTACCCAAACTGAGAAAACCCCAGTTTTTTTCGGCTTCAGTAACAGGTACACCTGCCAGGGCTGAGGCAGTATCATGACTTGCTGCTGCAGTTACGGGTATAGGGGGAAACCCATGCTCCTGCCTGACGTTCGTCTGAATCGGACCTATGACCGTGCCCGGCATAAGCACCTCGCAGAATATGCTTTCCGGAATTCCCAGTTTATTCAGCAGCTCTTTGTCCCAGGATTTTGTCCTGGGATTACAGAGCAGTGATGTAGTTGCTTCTGTATATTCGTTGCATGGATTTCCTGTTAACAGATAATTAAATATATCAGGCATCATGAGATATTTTTCCCCCTGCAGATATTCAGATGCCTGATGAAATTTAAGAGCATACAGTTGAAATACGCTTACAAAGGGGAGAACAAAATTGCCGCAATGATCAAAAAGTTCTTTTTTCGAGACTATTTTATAGAGTTCCTTTTCCATTGTGTAGCGAAGTTTATCTCTGTAATGAACCGGATTGCTGATGAGTTTTCCTCTGGCATCGATAAAGCCGAAATCTACACCCCATGTATCCAGGGCAAGGGAATCGATAGATTTATAATGAGAACACGCCTTTTCTATTCCAATGACCATCTCAGAGTAAAGACGGAGAACGTCCCAGTACAGGGTTCCGGAAGAGAATACCGGCCTGTTATCG
>Ga0272441_10008115_pt1 | contig 16786 bp, 14 predicted proteins | sample SSMProp6N_FD_193582 | JGI IMG/M metagenome (GOLD analysis project Ga0272441, IMG submission 193582) | Marine sediment archaeal communities from Little Sippewissett salt marsh, Falmouth, MA, United States - SSM-Prop-6N | ecosystem: Environmental > Aquatic > Marine > Wetlands > Sediment ...
CCAGACTCGCTCCGGCTCTCGTCCTTACCGCGGGCGCGGGCATCCTCGCGACCGCGTTCGCACCCACGATCTGGCTCGTATTGCTAACCGACGGCTTGCTTGTCGTGAGCGTGCTCGGGGCGGCGGCCGGTTGGGGAGCTTGGCCCGTGGTCTGGCTCGGCCTGACGCGGCGAACCGTCAGCCAACAGGTATGCCTGGCTGTCGGGTTGGGGCTCGGGTTGCTGACCCTGTTCACGCTCATGCTCGGCGTGGCCGGCTTCATCAGTCAGACCACCGCCTGGATGCTCCTCGGGGCAGGGGGGCTTCTCGGGATCGGCCGGCTGTACAGCGTCAGCCGTGAATCAGCCCGAGACGACGCCACGACCCCCGTGAATCCGCCATCGACGCTCCTGATCGGCCTCATCCTGCTCACGTTGGCGGTTCCGGCGGCTGTCGGTGTCTTCGGGGCGAGCCTGCCGCCGGGGGTGCTGTGGCTGGACGAAGCTCACGGGTACGACGTCCTCGAGTACCACTTGCAGGGCCCGCGCGAGTGGTTCGATCGCGGCCGCATTGAGTTTCTGCCACACAACCCCTACACGTCCTTCCCGCAGCAAATGGAGACGCTGTACCTGCTCCAGATGCACCTCGTCGGCAGCCCGCTCGCCGGTGCGATCCCCGCGCAGCTCCTCCATCTGGCGATGGGGGTTCTCGGCGTGGTGGCTCTGGTCGCGTGGTCGCCGCATGGCTGGCCGCGGTGCGTGATCGCGGTTGTCGCGGGCTCCGTGCCCTGGCTGGCGTACGTGGGTTGCCTGGCGTACGTCGAGCTCGGATTGTTGTTCTTTGGGGCCCTCGCTGCGGGATTGGTGGTTGATCACTTCCGCGCGGAGCATACCTGCGACTGGCGCACGGCCTTCGCGGCCGGGCTCTTTGCCGGACTGGCCGGCGGTTGCAAATACACCGCGCTCGCCTTCGTCGCCGTCGCTCTCGCGGTCGCGTGGCTATTTACGATGCGGGCGCGCTTCAGCGTTCGCATCGGCCGCATCGCTCTCTTCGCCGCCGGCGCCACTATCGCGTTCGCTCCCTGGCTGGCCCGAAACACCGCCTTCACCGGCAACCCGGTTTACCCCTTCGCCTACAGTATGATTGGGGGCGAAGCTTGGAGCAGCGACCAGGATGCCCAGTGGGCCCGCGGCCATCAGCTTCCCGACGATGAAGATTCCATCCTCCAGCGTTGTCGGCGATCGATCGACGAGCTATTCACATCCCGCATGTTCGGCCCCACGCTGCTCATCGTGGCTCTACTGGGGCTTGTCCTGCGGTTCTCGCGGGCGGCCGTCATGCTCGCGATCTGGCTCGTGCTTGGCGTCCTTGGGTGGATGCTGTTTACGCATATGCCGGGGCGCTTCGCTATACCACTGGTGATCCCGCTGGCCATGCTTGCGCCCGCTGCTATCGAGCGTCGGCGGGGGCATCGCTGGCTGTTGCCCACGATCCTCACGATCGCCACTGTGGGTGCCATCGCGAACAATGCCACCTTGTTGGGTCTGCTGCATGATGACGCTCGCTGGTGGCGGCAGCGCGGCGTCCCGCTCCAAGCGCTGGCCGGTGCCACGGACGCCCTCGCCAACGTCCAGCCCCTGAACACCCTGCTCCCCGAAAACGCGAACGCGTGGCTTATCGGAGAAGCCCGCGTTTTCTACGCCCGGCCGAAGGTGCACGCCACCGTCGCTTTCGCCCGGGATCCGTGGCTTGAGTTCGCGAAGGGGGCCTCCACTGAGGACAGCATCGCGTGGCTGCGTACCCAAAAGGTCTCACATGTGGTATTTTCCTGGGCCGAAATCGAGCGGCTGAGGGGCTCCTACGGCTTCTCGGAGCTCGTGACCCGGGACTGGGTCGCGTCGCTGTGCCAGGCCGGCCTCCGCCGTGTGGCCTTCGACCCTGAGGTGGCCGTTCCCGATATCGACGTCTATGAGGTACTGCCGAAATGAGCATTGACCGCTCAGACACGTTCCGCGGCCGGTGTACAGCATGAGCAAAGGCCGCCATCGATGGGCACTGTCGTTGCTGCGCACGGTGCTGTGTGTCGCGGCGATCGGCTGGCTCGTGTGGACGGTCCCCTGGAACGACCGCGTACGCCTGGATGGTGAAGACGGCCCCCAGGTCCGGCTCATCGAGCAACGTCCCGATGCGTTCGTCGTCGAGCAAGACGGGCAGGTCGAGACCATCGCGCTCGACCGCGTCTACCACGACGAAGTCGGCGGGAAGCGCGTGCCGGATATCGAACTGGGTATCCGCCATGTTATCTGGCACGTAGACAAGCGGCTGGCTTTTCTGGCCATCCTTATTTTCGCCCCCGCCTGGTTCCTTCAGTCCTACCGGCTTGTGGTGATGGTTGGGATTCAGGGTGTACGGCTCCGCTACTGGGATGCCATCAAGCTGACCTTCGCCGGCAACTTCTTCAATTTCGCCTTGCCGGGGACGACCGGTGGAGACCTGGTCAAGGCGTACTACATCACCCACTACACGCACCTCAAGACCGAGGTTGTGACCACCATCTTCCTCGATCGAGCCATCGGCCTGCTCGGAATGGTCCTTTTGGCCAGCGGTGCCATTCTCCTGATGCGGATCCCGGCTGAGTTCAACTACCTCATCGTCGTGCTCGTCGTGATCTTCGGCTCCTTGATGGTGGGGGCCCTCGTCGTCTTCAGCCGGCGTCTGCGCCACGCCCTGCGACTCCCCGAACTGACGGAGAAGCTCCCGTTCGGCGCCCAATTGCTCCGCATTGGCCGGGCGACGGTCGCCATGCGGCAGCACAAGCTGCGCGTCGGTGCCTCCCTCGTCCTTACGCTGATCCTGCAATCGATTGTCATGATTAGCGCCGCCGTCATGGCCCAATCACTCGGCATGACCGGCGGCATGCCGTACTACTTCGCTTACGTCTCAATCGGTTTCCTTATCGCGGCCGTGCCCATTTCGCCGCCCCAGGCCATCGGTGTCATGGAGGCGGCCTACGTCCAGTTCTTCACACAGGGCGGCATGAACACCGCATCCCAGGCCGTCGCCTTCGCGCTCGCTGTGCGACTCATCCAGCTCGTTTGGGCTCTGCCGGGGATCCTCGTGCCGCTGCTCGGCGCACACCTGCCACGCAAAGCCGAGCTCGAAGCGTTGGAGCTCAGTCAGACGCCCGTTCAGGAGGTGAACGCCACAGGGGATCAACCCACCACGGCATCCAACGACATACACGCGGAATCCACTACGGTTGAACGCCCATGACGCCAGCACCGCCCAGCACATGCCGGTGGCGGAACACCCTCTGGATGATCCTGGGTGTTCTGTGTCTGGCCACGCTGATCTACGCGCTGCACGGCCGCGTGCTTCAATGTGGCCTGTTCATGGACGACCACGCCCACTTCCGGCAGCTCCAGGAGTGTGACTGGTCCTTCGCGGGCCTGACGGAGGCTTGTCGGCTGGAGCTCGTGGGTGGCGTCGTCGATTTGTGGTGGATGCCCGAGTGCACGCTCCGCTTCTTCAGACCGGTTTCTTTCGGTTTGATGAAGCTTACCTACACGCTAACGGGTTGGTCGCCGACGGCCATGCACCTCGCCTCTCTCTTGTGGCATCTCGCGGTCTGCACGCTGTTGATGGTTTTTCTGCGAAGGCTTGGCGCGTCGGTCTGGCTCGCGTGCGCCGTCGCCGGCCTGTTTGCGATTCACCCCGGGCACTTGGCCACGGTGGAGTGGATCGCCTGCCAGACCGAGATCATGGTCTCCGCGTTTCTGCTCGGAGCCGCTTTGTGCTTTGGCCGCTTCCGTGGATGGCCTGGCTTCGGGCGAGAAGACGGTCGGTCCCCCGGCGTAGGTTGGGCTATCGCCAGTGCCATCCTGTTCGCGGCAGGCTTGGGCTGTAGGGAAAACGCGGTCATGTTTCCGTTTGTCATGGCCGCCGTCGAGCCGCTGGTCTGGCGTCAACGCCGGCGCCCCGCCCTGATTCTTTACGCGGTGTTCGGCGTGATTGTGGCCGGCTATCTCCTGCTGCGTCACGTAACGCTCGGCGGGATGCAGGTCCCGCCGCCGCCCTACGTCATTCGTCCGACCGATCCAGGCTTCTTGCGTTTCGTGTTCGACAAGGTCTGGTATTACCTGTTGGGTGAGTACCTGCTGGTGCCTGCCATCCCGATCGGCGGCTTGCCGTACTTCCAGGCCCGGCCCTTTGTGCTCTACGGCCTGGCGGCCGGCGTCGTGCTGCTGATCCTCGCGGTCTGGCTGCGACACAAACGAACACCCGCTGGCTTGCTGAGCCCGGTGTGGTTGCTGGCCTTTCTCGCACCGACCTTGCCCGTTTTCGCGTCACCGCACCACCTGTACCTACCCGGGACCGGCTGGGCCATCACGGTCATGCTTATCCTGCGTGGGATCGGCACCGCTCGACCCGCGGCCAGCCGGCTTGCCCGCTGGAGCCGGCGCTGCACGATGTGGGTCTGCATCGGCCTGCTGGGGGGCGTGTTCGGCGTGGTCACTTTCTACTCGGGGTTGGCGTTCGAGACCGGGCAGCGTGTTGAAAACTGCCTCGCCGATGAGATTGCCTCAGCGCCCTCCGGCCTGAGAGATGGGGACACGCTTTACATCGCCAACCTCCCGCTCATTGGCCACTATGCACGCTTGGCCGTCGAGGAACGCACCGGCCTCCGCGGTTTGCGCGTCATCGCTCTGACCTGGGCGCCCCGGCTGCTCGGCCCCGCGACGCCGACCGAACTAACGTGGATCAACGATCGGACCATCGAGATCCGGGTCGCCGATGATCGTTTCTTCAGCGGTCCACTTGGTCGTTTGGCGCGAGAGTCAGCGGGGCACGAGATTCCAGACGAGGCGGATTTCTCTGAGAAGCTAGGCTTTCGGGTGCGTGTGCTCGACCGCGACGCAGAGGGCATTCTCGCCTTGCGCTTCGAGTTCGATCGTCCCCTCACCGATTCGCGAGTACACTTGTTCTGGGGTTCCCGGGTCCGCTGGGCCTACGAAGTGAGACCAGGGCCACATCATGAACCTTGACGACAAGCTGCCGGCGCTGCGCTCCATCGAGATCTTGCCGGTCCGCAAGAGCGACGACGATGTCTACTTCGCGATGCACGATCCGAGCCGCATCGCACGCGAACCCATCGGGATCTCGGCCGCCGGCTACTTTGTCCTCATGTATCTCGATGGTGAGCACACCTGCGCCGATGTGCAGGCCGCTTTCCGCGCGGAGGTCGGACTCGAGCTCCCGATTTCGGAGATCCTCAAGGTCGTTGCTGCTCTCGATCAGGCACTGATGTTGCACGGGGAACGCTTCGAGGCAGTGTACGCTGAACGCCGGGAAGCCTACCGCCAGGCACCGTACCGCGACAACCGCGATCGTTACCCCGATGGTGCTGCGCTTCGACAGGAGATCGACGCGATGCTCGCCGGCGTCCCGGCCGCAGTACCTGCGTCGATCTGTGGCCTGGTCGCGCCGCATTTGGACTACGCCCGTGGCGGACCCTGCTATGCCGCCGCCTACGCAGGCCTTGCCCAGCGGCCGGCCGCTGAACGCTTCGTAATCCTCGGGACGAACCACGCCGGACAATCTGCGTCCGTCGTCGCCACGACCAAGGATTTCCAGACCCCGCTGGGCCTGGCGCGCACCGACGCGCGGTTTATCGAACATTTGGAGCAGCGCCTCGGATCGCCGCTCTGTACGCATGAGCTCGATCATGTCGGCGAGCATTCCATCGAGTTGCAGGTCCATGTCCTGCAACACATCATGCAGGAGCGGCCCTTCGAGATCGTTCCTATTCTGTGCCCCAACGCATGCGGCCCGACGGGGACCGCACCGGCCGACGGAACGGGACCCGACCTCGCCGATTTCGCCGGCGCACTCGCGGAACACATCTCGGCGTCCGACCGGCCGACGGTCATCATCGCGAGTGCCGACCTGAGCCACGTGGGGCAGCGATTCGGTGATCCCGAACCGACGACCGTCGAGCACCTGCAAGACGTGGAGCGCTGGGATCGCGAACTGCTCAGCAACCTTGAGATGGGGGATGAGCAGACGTTCCTGCAGAAGCTCACCGCGACAGAGAACCCCACGCGCGTTTGCAGTTCGGGGTGTCTCTACGTGTTTCGACGTGCGTTGTCGGCCCACCCGTGCCAAGTGGTCAAGTATCACCAGGCCGTCGACATGGAAGCCGAAACACACGTCACGTGCGCCGCGGGGGTCGCGGGATAACAGACTCGGAGGCGTTGGCGGGGGAGAGGGGGGGCTTCGAGGTGCGTGGATCGGCGGGGCGCAGCCGCTCACGACGTGGAGCGCAAAAAAAGTGGGTCCCGAGCGTGCCGTGAGGCTGCGCTCGGCGACCCATGCGCTGGGATGGGCTTTTGAAGCGTTCTACTAATGAAACAACTGCCGGTTGCAAAAGTGTCGGCGACTTTCACCTTTTTCCATGTTCTTCTGCAACGCCTGCTGCTTTTATGGGGCGGTGCGCCCGCGTCTCCCCGTTTCCGGCGTTCCCATCCGGTACAGCCGCTGGACGGCGTTCGACAGCCGATGAAGAACAACACGCCCCTCCGGCAGCATCTCAAGCCCGATAAACTGAACACCGGCACTCAACGCACCTGACTCCTCGTACCGCAGGCCGCGATACCGGCCGTCGATGACCACGGGTGGCTTTCCGTCCGGAAGCTGCAATTCCAGCCCCAGGGTCTGTCCGTCGACCCAGTCCGGCTGTGACGCCTTGTGAAGGCGGACAAGTGCCCCGCCACAAGACAGGTCCACCAGGTCGCCGGTTGTGATCTGCAAGGGGGAGGCCTGGGCATCCGGCCGTGCGGCACTCCCGCCGGGCCAGAATCCCACCAGCAGCGTCATGCCGGAGGGCACAGGCGTCCGGTGGTAGGCACGTCGCTGAAGCTCGGTCATGCTGGTCGGCCAGCGGTAGCGCACCGCCGGGACCGATGTCTTGTCATCGAGGACGAAATGCCCGGTCGCCTCCACGATGGTCGCAAACAGGACTTTGCGGCTCTTGTGGCGAAAGGAGACCCCCGTGTACTGCCCCTCCGAGAGCGTCGGCAGGGGGGTGCTCCCGATCGGTTGATAGTCGAGCACGAAGAAGCGACCGCTTGGATCCCGCTCCAGGAAACGCGATTTGAACGTGACCCAGTCGTGCCCCTCCTGCAGCGTCAGCACGGCCAAGGCGCGCTGCCGAACGGCGTCGTCGAAGATATTCGTTGCTTCACGCGGTGCTACGAGTCGACGAGGTCTCATTGGCCGCCCTCCGTCTCGATAAGTCGGGCCGCTTGGTCAGTAAGGGCCTCGCGAAGTTGCTCAAGGGATGTGTTGTCCGGCGTATCCACGAATTCGAGGCCGACGGTCGTGTACCCGTCCGCGCCGCTCTGTGTCTTGCTGCAAACGGAAACCGGCAGCGTGTACCCGCCGTTCGACCACGGCAGGGCGAACTCGACCTGCAACTCGTCACCAATGAACAACAGGGCGTCCAACTCATCGCTCGTTCCCCGGCAACCCAGGCCGTTCGGACCGATATTGCACAGGATGGCGATGACCGGGTTGCCAACACCCGGCACCGAGAGCCGAACCAGAACCGGCTCCACCGGCGTGCGGCGGATGAAGCGGCGACGGTTCGCCAACTGCATCGACTGTGGTGTCGCCAATGCCAGCCGGTAGGGGACCGACTCGGTTACGGCGTCCAGGATGTACGTGGTGAAGATGCACAACTGCCCGGCGAGAATCGCGCGTACATCGCACGTGGCGCCAACCAATGGGGCCAGCATCGTCCCGGGCGGCAGATCGTGTAGACTGACCTTCAGGAAACCCTCATCACGCCCTTCGAGCGTCCCCCAAAGCAACGAACTGCACGCCTCGGGCCGCGGCTCGATCTCGAGCTTGGCCTGTGTCCGGACGGCTTGCGTAAGCACCCGAGCCGCCTGGCGCGTCGTCAGATCCAGGGCAACCAGCATCAACTAGACTCCTTCCACGTCGCGAAGCCCCGCGCGCCGGAGTCGGGCTCGCTCTCGCTCCGCGACAAACTGCTCGATCCGGCGAAGTTGACCCTGTTGCGCCGTGAGGTCCTCGCTCGGACAGAACGCACACCCGCACGTGATGGTGTCTCCCCGGCGACCCTCGCTCGCATGCGTGATACGCACGATGAACTCGAATTCAGGCTCCTCTCCACTCAACGCGAAGCTCACCCAGTACATCTCGCCTGCCTTCACGGCCGTTTCGTCCGATCGCGGAGCCGTCACCCGCAGACCCCCGGCCGAGATGTCCCGAAGCTGCACGGCAAATTGGCGATCTGGATCGGTGACGCTCGTGAACCGCGCGGGGATCGGTGCCACATCAGCCACCGAGACGCGGTAGTGCATGCGTTGCTGCCGGTTCAGGATTCGTATCGGCAGCGTCAGCTTCAGGGCGGCCGTTCGACCGCGTCGGCCCTCACCGTGCCAGACACGACCGCACGTCTCCGAGCGGAAGGCCAGTCGTCGGTGGCCGAGTGCGAAATACACATCCACGGTTGTGCCGGTTGCCCCCACCGCATCGACACCACGCCGCGGCCACTCCATCAGCAGAGCCCTGCGCTCCAGTGAGAGGAAACGTGTCTGCATCTCGCTCTGGTCGCCGCGCGGCAGAAACCGGACGAGCCGCGCTCGTTCCCGGGCAGCGCAGGCGTCTTCCAGAAACTGGAGCTGCGTCTTTCGCTGTGTCAGGCACAGGGATGTCATAGGGCCTCCTCTAGGGGCGCGCGAGCCGGTGGTGTTTTCGTCCCGCCAACCTAAAGACTTGATTCGCCAATCCAGGGTCAGAAACGGACGTTGGAAATCGGGCCCGACGTCGCCACTCCCGTCTCCGGACCGCGCCCGGGATTTCACCGGCCTGCTATCGGAACCAGGTATCGTGCGTCCCGAAAGATCGCGCATGATGGTCAGTGTGCAAGTGCTGCGTGTTGCACATCGGACGGACGTTGTTCCGAAACGCAATGCCTGGGGCACCCGTGGCGTCCAATGAAGGACGCTCTCGGTCCGTGTGACGGTTCCCCCCAGCCAGGCACAATAAGTTTTCGCACCCGCGATGAAGGACGCTCCAACACCTCATAATCACGCTCGCACACGCGCGCATCGTCGCACGGAGGCCGGCGCGCCACGGCCAGTCGCGACCCGCTCCACCCCGGTCGCATTGGACCGATTTCGCGGCTACAATTCGCGACGCAAGCAAGGCACCCTCATCTTGTTCGGTACGGGCTATGCACATCGGCGTTGTGTCTGACACCCACGATCGACTACCGACGTTGCGAACCGTTCTGGAGCGGTTCGCGGAACGGCGAATCACCACCGTGCTGCATCCCGGCGACATCGTGGCCCCGTTCGCCGCCCGCGTGCTGGCTGCGTTTCCGGGAACCGTGCACGTGACGTTCGGTAACAACGACGGCGAACGCCGGGGTCTGCGGCAGGTCCTGCCCCAATTGCAGGATGGCCCTCAGCGGTTGGAGCTTGCCGGACGCAGGATTCTGCTGCACCATGCACTCGAATGGTGCCGCCCGGAAACCGTCGCTTGGGCCGACGTGATCGTTACGGGGCACACGCACGAGGTTTCGATCGAAACGCGTGATGGAAAGCTGTTTGTGAATCCCGGCGAATGCTGCGGCTGGGTTTCCGGTCGTGCGACGGCGGCCATCGTTGACCTGGAACGCAACGCGGCGGAGCTGATCGAGGTCCCCACATGATTCGGAAACGACACTGGTGGCTGATTTCCCTGGCGGCGGTTCTGTTGGTGGCGGGCCCAATCGGCTGTGTCGAGCGAACAGCGCGCATTCAGACCCAGCCGCCCGGTGCTCTCGTGATCGTCAATGACGAGGAAGTCGGCGTCAGCCCGGTGAGATTCAGCTTCCTGTGGTATGGCGACTACGACATCATGCTGCGCAAGCCGGGCTACAAGACCCTGAAGACACACCACCGCATCGAAGCGCCGTGGTACCAGTGGCCCCCCATCGATCTCGTGGCTGAGACCCTGATCCCCACCACGATCAGGGACGAGCACGTCCTGCCCACGTTCGAGCTCGAGCCGCTCGGGCCGCCAACCGTGTCAGAAATTGTCGCTCAGGCGGTCGAGCTGCGCGATCGAGCGACTGAGGAACACTGATAACGAGCATGTCTCCCGCTTGCGCTCCGACCCCCCACAGGCATTGACCCCTGCCCCGGGCCATCTTCAGGGGTCGATGATGCGCTTGCGGATTGCGTAGCGAGCCAGTTCTACCCGATCACGCACACCCAGTTTCCGCAACAGGTTCGTGCGGTATGAGTCCGCGGTCTTGTAGCTGATCGACATCTGCGACGCCGCATCCCGTAGCGTCATGCCCCGGGCGAGCAGGGGCAGGAGATCCAGCTCGCGCCGGGAGAGCTTCGCCGCTCCGTCTGGGGACGCAGCCGCGTTGGCCAGCGCCTCGCGAATGCCGGCGCTGAAGTATTCCTTCCCGTCCACCATGGCGTCGACGGCGGCGCGCAGCTCCACAAGGCCCCCGTCTTTCACGATGTATCCATGCAACGTGCAACGACTCCACGGCTCGACCAGGGCGGGCTCGACACCCGCGCTGATGACGAGAATGTGAGCCTGCGGCCGGAGCCGCGTGATCATCTGGACCGCGTCCACGACGTCCGACTGGGGCCGGTCAGCCTCGACCAGAACGAGTTCCGGGTTGGTGCGCATCGCCGCCCAGACCGAGGTCGGTGCGAAACCTGACTCGACGCTCACGGCACACCGCAGATCGACCTCGAGCAGACGTCGATAGGCGAGTCGATCCAGCCCAGACCGGCCGATGAGGTAGATTGCCGGTCCGTTGCCAGGATGCCCGTTCCCGTTCGACATGCGGCTCCCCGTTGTCAGCGGCTCCCTCATGCGCCCCCGCAGCCCTGGGGGATGAACCGGGTAGGCCCGCCATGTGCACGGTACGCTTTGATCGGGTTTCTGCTATGGGGCAAATGCCCCGGTTTTGTCACCAAAACGTCTCGTATCTGCAACAGACCTGAGCCTCCCCGCCTCAGCTTCGCGAAAGCCGATCGATGCCGCCCCGGTTTCCCTCACCTACGCCTTGGCCGGCGTCTTGATGCCCAGGAACCGCATCACCTCCTGCAGATCGTGCCAGGCATCCCCCTTCGCCGGCGGGTTGCGCAGCAGATACGCGGGGTGAAACGTCGGCATCAGCCGCGTCGTGGGCAGGCCCAGATGCGAGAGCGGCGGCGGGGGGAAATCATGGAATTGCCCACGCAGTTTCGATATCGGGATCTTCGTCGCCAGCAGTGTTTGCGCTGCGGGCCGCCCCAGCGCGACGATGACCTGCGGCCGCAGAACCGCGAGCTGACGGTACAGGTATGGACTGCACGTTGTCATCTCGTCTTCCGTTGGCGTTCGATTGCCCGGTGGCCGACACTTCACGATGTTCCCGATGTAAACCTGCTCACGCGTGAGCGTCATCGCGGCGATCATGCGTGTCAGAAGCTGCCCGGCGCGACCGATGAACGGCCGCCCCTGTGCGTCTTCGTCCGCCCCCGGACCCTCGCCGACGAACGCGATCACGGGCGATAGGGGCCCCTCGCCGAATACGGTGTGCGTGCGGTGCTCATGCAGGCGACACCGCTTGCAGTTGCGAACGAAACGTTCATCCAGGTCCCGGAGGGCCTTTTCCGCCTCGACGCGGGGGAGCTCCGTCCGGCAGATCGGCGGGAGGTCGGGATCGTCGGCGAACAACGCCGCCGGCGTCGCTGCCGGCCGATTGCTGGCAGAAAGGGTCTCGGCAGGGGGCCGTGTGCGCTCCCGACCCTCTGTTTGCATCTTTGCGTGGCCCGACACATCTGGCCTCATCGAACCCTCCCGGATGCCATAGTGCGACATGCCGAGTAGCCGCTCATTGCGCAACCACTCGCGTAAAGTCGGAATCGCTGTATCCCGCTCAGGGTTCCTCACGATGACAGCTTACGGGTCCCGCTGGCCTTGAGCAAGGTGCTATGCATGCAGCGACGTCGCCTCCATCAACATAGAACGACAATCTCGCTATGGGCTGGCCTTTTCAAGCCGCGTGTCTGCCTCGCGATGGCCGCCCTCGTGGTCGTGCTTGGCAGTCCGCCTGCTCTCGCCGACGAGGCCGACCTCGACGGGCTGACTCCGTCGCCGACACCAGACCCGGTCCTGCTCGCCCCGACGCTGGGACGTCCCGCCTTCGTCGAACCGGGAGGTGTGCTCGACGTTACGGTCGGGTGGCCCGGTATGCCCGATGACCCGCGGTTCGTCCTTGTGTCGGACGGCATCCTGCCTCACCGTCACGCCCTCACACCACAGGCGCAGAACGGCGACGCCGGCGAGGGCACCGTGACGTTCGAGCTGCTTCTGGCCGAGGACATCCCGGAAAAGACGTACGATCTCGAGATCAGCGCCGGTCAGACAGTGCTGAGCGGCCGGCATGCTGTCGCTGTTGCCCGGCTGCAGAATCGACTCCGCCTGGTGCACCTCTCCGACATGAACGTTGGGGCGATCGGGGTCCCCGGCGTCGACCATCGCCTCATCGCCGAGGTCAATCTCCTCGACCCGACCCTGATCGTGGCCACCGGCGACCTGGTCGACGCCACGCATGACGACCCAGAGGCCGGCTGGCAGCAGGTCTCCGAGTTCCTGGCCAGCTTCGACGCCCCGGTGCTCGTGGCCTGCGGCGATCATGACGACGTGTCACTCTATAGCCGGCTTATGGCGCCGAGCCCGATTGGTGCGATCGACGTCGGGGCGTTCCGCGGCATCGTCCTCTATGACTTGCCGGAACGCCCGATCAGCGTGGACGAGGATCAGATTGATTGGGTTCAACGCGAGTTGGCACGCGGCCACCCGCGACTCACCTTCGTCGTATCCCACGACGAGAGCCCAAACCTGCTCCGCCATTGGATGAGCCGGGACATGCTCAAAAGGATGGTCTGGACCAGCCGCATCGGGCTGTGGTTCTCCGGCGGGCATCAGGACTGGGATCGGCTCGAGTACCGGGCGCTCGTCGATGGTGCTGAGCCGATGCTCTACCTGCGAACCCACCAAGCCAGCACCGCCACGCTGGGTGGGGCTGAGGGTGTCAGCCATTACCGCGTCGTGGATGTTGACGGCGATCGGGCCGTGCTCTACGGGCCCTGGATGTCGTCGACCATGCCACACTCAACCCCCGTCGGACGCCTCGCCGCGACCTTCGATGTGCCGAACGACGGCTCTGCCCGACGCGTCGCCGTGACGGTCGTCAACGGCCTCTCGTTTCGCCTGAAACAGCTCGCCACGCGGGTGCTCGTGCGCAAGGAGGCTGGTCAGCTACCGTGGTGCCTGGGGGCGCAGCTCGAACGGGTGACGGACATCGGCGACGTATGGGAATGCAAGCTGCGTTTCGACCTGCCGGACAAGGGCACGTTGCGCGCGGTCGTGGGGACGGGCGTGCGGCCGGCGAGCCCGCAGGTCAACGTAGTCATCGACGGCCCGAGCGAGCTGGTCTTCGAGCCGGTGGTGTCGGAAGACGCGGTGATCGATTTCGCGGCCGAATGGGCCGGCTCCGTGCGCCTTCAGAACAACGGCGGGCGCGCGGTCAAGGTCATGCCGGTCGTGCGGCTCGATGGCGAGCTCATTGCCTACAAGGTCGTCGGCGAGCAGGGGCCCTTCGCAAGCGCCTATCATCTCCAGCTTCAACCGGGACAACCGGTTGCATTGCAGCTCGATTTCACGGGACTTAGAATCGGCTCCGGCCCACATGCGCTGCAGGTCTACATCAAGGGTGGACCGGCACTGGTGCCCGTGTGCTGGCCCGTCGATGTCACTGTCCAGGAATGACCGATGTCGAGTTCGCAGGCAGCCCCGAGCACAAGCGGGCCGAAACGGCCGCCGCTCAAGCCGTTTGCGCTGACGATCTTCTTTCCGTGTCACAATGAAGAGGCGAATGTCGAGCGTGTGACACGCAGCGCGGTGGATGTCGGCAGGCAGATCGCGGACGACCTCGAGGTGATCATCGTCAACGACGGCAGCAAGGACCAGACGGCCGTCATCGCCGATCGGCTGGCCGAGGAAATCCCCGAAGTCCGCGCCGTGCACAACACCGTGAACCGCGGCTACGGCGGTGCGCTGCAAAGCGGCTTCCGTGAAGCCACGAAAAACTGGATCTTCTACACCGACGGTGATGGGCAGTTTGATTTTGGTGAACTGCCGGAGCTCCTACCGTTGCTGGAGACGCACGACATCGTTTCGTGTTACCGGTTGGACCGGAAGGACCCCCCGGTTCGCAAGCTGAACGCGTGGGCCTGGACGGTCCTCGTGAATCTCCTGTTCGGCATGCGGCTGCGCGACATCGACTGCGCCTTCAAGATCTATCCGCGAACGTTCATCGAACGCGTCACCCTCAGGAGCGAAGGCGCCCTGATCGACTCCGAGATGCTCGCCAAGGCCACGAACCTCGGCTACACGATCGCCCAGACCGGCGTCCACCATCACCCGCGTGTCGGCGGCGAGCAGAGCGGCGCCAGCATCAAGGTGATCCTCCGCGCGTTCAAAGAGCTCTTCGCCCTCCACGGCCAAATCAAACGCGAAGGACGGTCGTAAGCGGCGCAGGCCGCCAAATGCCACCAGTGGAGGACAAACGGGTCCCTACTCCGTTCCTGGGTCCTTCGCGACTCTGATCAGGCTATGGCCCTCTCGCAGCTTCGGGACCCTTTGCCCCTTCTTCAACCCCTCAACATCAACTATGCCCTCGCGGGTCCACTCCTTGATCCAGCCTTTGATGTCACTGTCCCAGACTAAGGGGAACTGCAGCGCGGCTGCCCATGCGTCGTCGTACCGGACTCGCCCATGCTGCGTGAGCATCCCATCAACGTCATCACGCGCCATCATCAGATAGCGCTCACGGAGATGCTCGCAGTAATCCCCGACGTTCATCGTCGCATTCCCAAAGGGGAGCTCCCGCTGTCCGGTCTTGGTGAAGCGGAGGCGCTTCTGAGCTTGGTCACGCGCCTGTTCCATGAACGGTATCGCCTTCCTCTCGGTTCTCTTGAACTCCTCGACTCCCTTCGAATGGCGAGTGGCGTAGATCAGGTGGAAGTGCGTGCGGTCCTTGCATGGGTTCAGGATCACGGTGGAGAACACGTAGTCGAATTCGCCAGTCTCTCGGATCGCATCCATGTAGCAGCGCACCAACGCATCCTCACGGTCCTGGCCGACGAGGTTGCTAATCCGGCTGCGGTAGTCGATGCTCCCAAACAGGCGATCAAACGTCTTACTGATGGCCGGGTCCGGGTGTCCGGCGAATCGAAGGATGTGCCCTGTCATGAAGTTGACCAACACCTCGCCAGGACGGAGGCGCAAGAGGGGCGTAATCACGTCCATCGCAAGACCGGTCCACCCGGTCGGGTCCACGAAGATAAACGAAAACGACGAAGCGCCGCCACGCTTCACGAAGTCAGCAATGTCCGTGACTGACTGCTTAAGCGCGGCGTTACGTGTCTCAATGTGGGCATCCGTCGTGTCGGCGGCAAAACGCTGAAGATACTGATACGCCTCCTGATTCCTCTCCAGGAAGAAACACCGAAGTGACGGTGAACGATCATGAGCAGCGAGATCCGATTTGGCCTTTCGCAGTTGTTTCAACGCGATGCTGAATGAACTGTCCGACAGGTTGTCGGACTGCACGTTCCACGGGCCGGCGAAGCAGTCAACGTACGTGATGGTGTCTGCCCAATAACCGATGATGTGCGCGAACTTCGCGAGATAGTTTTCAAGGATGAAGTGCTTTACGAGTGTCTGCTCTCGTCCATCGTAGGGCCCGCTCGGATCATGGTTTGTCTGGTTCACTCTGCCACACCCCGTACCTGCACGATGGGCTATAACACTGCCATCGCCCTGCGCCTTTGTTCAAGCGGCGGGGCAACGCGTTGCTCCGACTCCGGGTACGCATCGTACGTGCGACCGTCGAGTTCTCGCCCAGCTTTGCCCTTGTGGACGCCACCCCATTGTTTGAAGAAGAACGGAACGTTCGCCCTGCGGCATTGCCGTTGGATGTTCCTTACCCAACTCTGCCGCATCGGTCGCGCCCCGGGTCCGCTTTCGCCACCGACGATCACCCAGTGGATTCCGCGCAGCGGCAGTCGCCCCACGTCATCGATCAGTGGCTCAACCGACAAGAAGCGCACGGCGGCGGGGGCAGCCTGAAGATGGCGCACGCGCGGCAGGCCATGGTCGCGGTTCTCGACGCTCACACCCCACCAGATATGCCGCTGGTTTCGGGCCCAGTTCAGTCGCGTGCTCAGTAGATCGAGCATGCGCTCAGAGCGCTTGGTGAGAACCTGGTAAGTGTGCCAGTTGGCCGTACGCATGACCCTGGCCACGGATTCGATGTAGTCGTCAGGAACGCCCTCATGGAACAGATCGCTCATCGAGTTGACGAAAATCCGGCGCGGCGTCGCCCAGCGGAAGGGCTCGGTGAGTTTCTCCGGTACCAGCCGCAGGTCGAAGCCTTGCTCATAGGGATGGCCGGGCACGCCGCGAAATCGCTCGGCGAACGTCTCGGCGTAGCAATGGGCGCACCCAGGACTGATCTTGGTGCACCCGCGCACGGGGTTCCAGGTTGCCCCGGTCCACTCGATTTTCGAGTGATCGCTCATACAGGCATCTAGACCATTTTCAATTAATCTCCGGCACATAGCCGCAGTGCCGGAAGAACGCTTGGGCATCGCTGGTGGTGACCCGGTCGAGCACGCCCTGCATCGTGCTCCACAGCGCGTCGACGGTTCGTAGC
>Ga0272441_10008116_pt1 | contig 16784 bp, 14 predicted proteins | sample SSMProp6N_FD_193582 | JGI IMG/M metagenome (GOLD analysis project Ga0272441, IMG submission 193582) | Marine sediment archaeal communities from Little Sippewissett salt marsh, Falmouth, MA, United States - SSM-Prop-6N | ecosystem: Environmental > Aquatic > Marine > Wetlands > Sediment ...
TATCCACAACCTTGTCTGTATTCAGAACCGAGAGAATTGCCCTGTCGATACTCGACATGGTTTTGAGGGCTTTAAAATGCCGGTTGAGTTCTGAGGCCATAGTATTGAAGGAACCGGCCAGTTCTTCGAATTCATCATTGCTTTTGACCTCGATTGTTGTATTGAATTTACGTTCTGCGATACGCTGTGTTCCTTCACGCAAGCTCTCTAAAGGTATCATGCTCTTGCGAATCTGGCGGGTGCTGAGTAGTAAGACGATAAAGAGCGAAAGGATGGTAACCTGAAGGAATATTTTTTTAAACTTGGCCAAAGGTGCCTGTACGTGGCTTCTTGGCTCGCTCATAATAACTGTCCACATATCAGAAAAAAACCTGCTTTCCAGAAAGACGACCGATGAATTTGCCAGGTAGCCGGTTCCATTCGATTTCCAGGTGAAGTAGCCCGGATTTTTACGCTCAGTTGGCAACATGTGCAACAATGCCGCCAAGCGTCCCTGTTCAAGAGAAGAAAACAGCACGTTACGGGACTGATCCAGAATACACACTTCGGTCATTTCCAGAGGCATTTCCCCCTCATCCAGACCCCACAGGTATGCCGGATTGATTTCCGAAAGCAACCTTCCTTTTGATAAATCTTTCGGGTCTAAATAGACACTCATGTAAACGGATGTTGCTAGATCCTTTCTGGCTGCGGTGAATACAAGGGTCCCTCCTGTGGAAAGATATTTTTTCTGCTCAGGACTTATTTGAAGACTTTCTATTGATCCACCAATGATTCCCTCAGATTGGCCTGATTTTATAATGGAGAGAGATTTAAACAACTGCTGCCGGCTTTCGTAAACATTATCAGAAATTATTTCTCTGGGAGATCCTCCTTTTTGGACCATGAAAGATGAAACCCTCTTCATCTCGGCCTCGACCAGCATCAATCTGTCATAAAATGTTATCCCGAGCGCAAGGGCATCCTGATGAAGCTGCTTCCGGCTCTGCTTTTCAAGCTGAGTGTTCACCTGGAACAATGAAAGCAGTGTCAGCACGGTTATGGGCAAAAGAGCGCACACAACAAAAAGCAAAAAGATGCGAAGTGAAACCTTACTGCGAAAAAGTCTGGTATCTATTTTCATCTCTTGACGCCAACCTACATATCTGCAACAACTCCGATAAACTCACCATTCCTGGCACGCACAATATCATCCCTGCTCTCAGGTGATGTTAGTGGCACCTTACTCTTGCCATCTTTCCCCTTGCTATAGCAGTCATAATCGGAGTTGATCGGATGGATGTTGTGCCATTTGCGGGGTTTTACATCCGTACCTGCAGCTGTAATATTAAGATACGCATATGGATTTCCCCACGGATCGACAATTCCTTCCCGGCCGATTTCTGACATATTGTTCGGATAGCGCTCGTGTTCCTTGTAAAACTCGTCGATTCTGCGCTCAAGCTGTTTTATATGCTCAATAGCTTCGTTATTCTTTGCATCAAGTTTGAATTCCGAATACACTGGCACTGCGATACTGGTGATTACGGCAATAACGCCTACTACCAACAGCAACTCGATCACACTCAAACCCCTCAAAGCATGCGTGTCGCCTCTATCCGGAAGCCATTTCAACTGCAAACATATTCTTATCAAATCTTTCATACGTAGCTACTCAAGCATAATCTAATATTCACACCAGACATACTACGCCGGCCTGAACCTATCTATCTATAATCGGTTATTCTTTTTAAAAGATTAAATAATCCTGGTTTGTTGACAACTATTACTGATTGATCCTATCCGGAAATAATGGAAATACTCATAAACATAGGACAATATTCTTATATTATATTAATTTTCAATACCTTTTCGTGCCTGAACACCCTTTGTGTAGTAATGTTTCTCTTCATGCATTACAGTAACAAGGTCAGCGGCGTCAATCAATGCCTGGGTGGCCCCCCTACCTGTCAAAACCAGTTCCATATTCTCAGGTTTGTTATTTATGACCTGCAAGAGATCTTCCTCTGCAATAAGTTTGAACATCACAGCGGTAATGGCCTCATCAGCGATCAATATGTCGCAGGCGCTCGCCCTCATTAATTTCCAAATGCGTTTAATACCGGACAAAGCTCTGGCAACATCTTCACTGTCGGGTGGATCGCTGAACCGGCAGAAATGCGGATCACCATATTGCTCGATTATAACCAAGCCCGAGAGCATCTTGACCGCATCCAGTTCACTGTAGTGCTGCCCTTTCATAAATTGGATAATATGTGTCGAAAGACCGCAGCCGGCCGCGCGCAGGGCAAGGCCTAGAGACGCAGTGGTCTTACCTTTGCCATTCCCGGTGTATATCTGAGTGTAACCGGTCATCTCCATTTACATGTTTCTCCTGTATTTTCCGCCGACCTCGTAGAGGGTATGCGTAATCTGGCCCAGACTGGCAACTTTGACGGTTTCCATCAATTCCTCAAAAATATTTCCTCCGCCAACTGCAACCTCCTTAAGTCTATTGAGAGCGTTGCCCGCCTTTGAGCTGTTTTTCTTTTGGAATTTTCTTAATTTGTCCAACTGGGACTTTTTCTCCTCATATGTTGCCCTTGTCAGAGATATACACCCTCCTGTGGTATAAACTTCCTCAGCTTCGGGATTCTCAAAAGTGTTTACTCCGATGATTGGTAGCTGACCACTGTGTTTAAGATGTTCGTAGTAGAGTGATTCCTGCTGGATTTTGCTTCTCTGATAATGGGATTCCATTGCACCCAGAACCCCTTTGCGATCGCTCAATCGCTCAAATTCCTTCAGCACTGCCTCCTCCACGGTATCAGTCAGCCATTCCAGAAAAAATGAACCCTGAAGCTGATTCTCATTCTTGGAAGGCCCAAACTCGCGATTAATGATCAATTGGATCGCCATGGCCCTGCGTACCGACTCTTCGGTGGGTGTGGTAATTGCCTCATCATAGGCATTGGTATGCAATGAATTGCAATTATCATTGAGTGCGGTCAGAGCCTGCAGCGTAGTTCTTATGTCATTGAACTGGATCTCCATACTGTGCAGGGATCTGCCGGATGTCTGGATATGATACTTCAAGCGCTGAGAAGCTCCGCCAGCCCCATAGAGATCTTGCATGGCAATTGCCCACACTCTGCGAGCCACTCTGCCCAGCACACTGTACTCGGGATCCATTCCGCTTGAAAAAAAGAAAGAAAAATTATTGGCAAAAGAATTTATATCCATTCCGCGGGAACGATAATACTCTACATAGGTAAATCCGTTGGCAAGGGTGAATGCGAGTTGGCTGATGGGATTGGCTCCCGCCTCGGCAATGTGATAGCCGCTAACACTGACTGAGTAGAAATTATTTACCTCTTTTTTTATAAAATATTCCTGGATGTCGCCCATCAATTTCAAGGCAAATTCGGTAGAGAAGATGCAGGTATTCTGCCCCTGGTCTTCCTTGAGGATATCTGCCTGCACAGTACCTCTAACATTATTAAGAACCCAGGCCTTCAGCGCTTCATGCTCATCTCTTTTTGGTTTTCTACCTTCTTTCTGAACAAACTTTTCCACCTCCTGATTAATGGCGGTATTGAAAAACATAGCCAGCATAATCGGAGCCGGACCGTTGATGGTCATGGATACACTGGTCAATGGCGAGCATAGATCAAAACCGGCATACAGAGCTTTAACGTCATCCATAGTGCATATATTTACTCCACTTTCACCGATTTTGCCGAAAATATCAGGGCGTTCATCCGGATCTTCACCGTAGAGCGTTACACTGTCGAAAGCAGTACTAAGCCGCTTGGCATCCTCCCCACGACACAGGTAATGGAAACGTTTGTTGGTCCTTTCCGGTGATCCCTCTCCGGCAAATTGACGCTTGGGTTCCTCCCAATCACGCTTGAAGGGAAACACGCCCGCCGTAAAGGGGAAACTTCCCGGCAGATTCTCTTTCCTGAGCCACTTGTAAAGTTCTCCGTCATCATCATATCCTGGCAGTGCCAATCGGGGAATATCAAGACCTGAAAGTGACTTATCTCTAAGAGAGAGCCGGATTTTTTTATCTCTGACCATATAGGAAAATGTATCAGCCTCGTAGAGTTTTCTGGTTTTTGCCCACTCTTTGATGAGATTAAGGTCAGCTGTTTTTATCTGTTTCTCAAGCTTTTTGACCTCCTTGCGTATGCCTTCGGATACGGCATCTACGTCACACTCATCGAGCACGGATTTCAGGGCAGAGAGTTTGCGCATGGAGTTGCTCGTCGTTTGGGTGTAGGCATGATACTTTCGTACGGTATTAGCTATTTTGCGCAGATAATGTTCCCTTTCCGTCGGGACAATCCCCGGTTGAACCTCATAGACCGTGTCTCCTTTTATGTGCGGAATCTTCCAGTGTGCCAGACCTTTTTCGGTGATCAATCTCATCAGATAGGAAAATGCAAGATCGGTCCCGGCATCACCGTATCTGCTCGCCACAGTGGGAAATACAGGTAATTCTTCTTCAGGAATATCGAATAGTTCATGATTGCGCATATATTGTTTACGGACATCACGCAAGGCATCCTGGGCCCGCTTGTGCTCGAACTTATTGATCACGACCATATCTGCAAAATCCAGCATGTCAATCTTTTCCAACTGGGAGGGCGCACCGTAATCAGAGGTCATTATGTAGAGTGATATATCGCTGATCCTGACCACAGCTGCATCGCCCTGCCCGATTCCGCTCGTTTCCACAATAATCAGATCATACCCCGCAGCTTTAACCACATCCAGGGCATCCTGAATGGCTGCCGAAAGTTCACCCCGGGACATCCTGGTTGCCATCGAGCGCATATACACTCTGTTGTTGTCTATGTGATTCATCCTGATTCTGTCTCCAAGCAGAGCCCCACCACTTTTTGATCTCGAAGGGTCTACAGAGATCACCGCTATGCTCTTTTCAGGATAGTGATAGAGAAAACGCCTGAGAAACTCATCGATGAGCGAACTTTTACCTGAACCTCCGGTCCCGGTAATCCCAATCACGGGGACATCGCTGACTTGATTTCTCAACTCCGCCATTATCTGATCAAAACAATTTTTTTCTCCGCCGGTTTCGGCTTCGGCCAGACTGATGAGCCTGCCCACTATAACCGGATCTTTCTGCATCTGGATCGGGATGCCATCAGAGATCTGAGGGAACTTGACCTGGGAAGAAATGGTGACCATATCCTGAATCATCCCTTTGAGACCCATGCGCTTGCCGTCTGCCGGCGAATAGATCTTGGCAACCCCGTAGTCCTCTAATTCCCTGATTTCTTCAGGAATAATAACGCCCCCTCCACCGCCGAACACCTTAACATAGTCGCAGCCCCGCCCTTTGAGAAGATCTATCAAATATTTGAAAAATTCGATGTGTCCTCCCTGATAGGAGCTTATAGCAATGGCGTGTGCACCTTCCTGAATAGCAGCATTTACAACCTCTTCGACACTTTTATTGTGCCCGAGGTGAATCACCTCACAACCGGCATCTTGCAACAGTCTCCGGATAATATTGATGGATGCATCATGACCATCAAACAAAGCTGCTGCTGTGACAAATCGAACCGGTTCTTTCATCTTTTTGCTGATCTTCATACGTTTTATACTCCTTTGATCATGCTGCATAATGCAAGCTATTTTATGATCAGATTGTATTATAATATACTGTTTGAACTTGTTTTGTTTTAATACTATGTTCTACATTCAAAAAACATTCCGACTGATAACAACTGCTATAGAGTCAGCTGGATAACCCCAATCTGATATAACCAGCACAGATCGTTGCTTAAAGAATAAAATAAATTATTCATTCAGCTCGGCAAGACCTTCTTTAACATTTTCTCTGATAAGGTTCAAGATTTCCCTATGATTCAAGGGAATATCTCCGATACCCTGTCGAATTTCTCTTGTATCAAGCGAATATGTCTGTGCATTTCTTTTATGGATATATACGAAATCAACCTCTGGATTGCCGAGTATCAAGGCAATGATTACTCCGGCTATATCCCCCAAGGGCTGTCGATCGATATGGTTGTGTTTGAATTGGGCATACACTCTGGTTCCGCGCCCTATGTCCGATTCAATCGAAAAGCTGCCCCCGGTTGTGCGTGCGGCCTGTGCAAGCATGGGCAGTCCCAAACCTATACGACGGACTTTTTTGGTAGTATAGAAAGGATCCATGGTTTTCTCCAGTGTTTCCTTGTCCATCCCTGCTCCGTTATCCTTTATCTCAATGCTGAAAATATTGTGCTTTAAATCTTCACGGATGGTTATTTCTACCAGAGAAGCCCCAGCCCTAGTTGAATTCTCAGCAATATCGAGAACATGCAGTGCCATTTCAAGCATAACTATTCAACAACTTCTCTTCCATCCTTCTTCATAAATGCCATCCTCATCTCTTCCACTGATGGTTCCTTCATCCGTATTTTTGTAGCTGTTTTGCCGATATCCATAAGATAGTGAGCATCGGAAGAGGTTATGAAGGTATATTGCGCCAACTCGGGATACATCTGCCTTGCCTTGACAATCGGAGTTCTGGCAGAGATCTCGAGTGCGTCAAATGCGATCTGTTCGGGAATAAACCCGAGTTGTCCCAAGACACTGAAACTTTCGCGGTCAATATGGGCGGCAACCGCCAATCCTCCCATATCATGAACAACGTTTACCAGACCCTCCAGTGAAATCCGGGTGGCTCCGATAAGCAGCCTCTGGTTAAACCCTTCCACCTCACCAATTTCATTTACAATCGCTTGACATCCAAACGCATTTTCATCGTTGAGTCCATCCAAATGAGAATAGACAACATCTTGAAATGCACGGAGTATTTCAAGATCATCAAAATAGGTGAGGACATGGGCCTCTTCCCGAGATGCCACCTCCATTCCGGGCAGTACCATCAGCGATGTTGCGTTGGCTACCTTCATCACGTATTCTACATTTTCTGAAGAATTATGATCAGTGATGGCAATAACATCGAGCCCACATGCCAGGGACTCCTTGACTAATGCCGAGGGATGCATATCGAGATCACCACAGGGAGACAAACAGGTATGAATATGCAAATTACAGTTAAAAACCTTCAACATGCCGTCAACTCAAGTGAAGCCTATTCAGCGACACCGCTTCATCTATGTGGAATGCATAAGATTATAGATCTTCCCGACCATTTCGAATGCTGGCAGGCTGCTTACCATAATGGGCATTCCTTCTTTTGCAGCCTTTTCAATAGTCTCTTTTTCCGGCTGGACACCCTGTATAATTATTATTCCTGCATGTTCCTTGAGTGTGGCCACAGCAACGATATTCTGATGCACCTGACGGGTTACCCATATATCGCCAGAATTACTGTTGGCGATCACATCACTTAAGAGATCGCCAACATACCCTCCGGCAACTTCTCGTCTGAGATTCTCCCAACAACATTTGCATTGTAGTTCCAATTTTTCGACAAAAAAATCCAGATTCATGGTTTTTTTCAACCTCTGTGATCTTTTTTCCCATCAATATTGATTACACTTCTAACATATGTGCCTTTGCCAACATCTGACTTGATCTCAAATACATCGGAAAATTTCTTGATATTTGACAACCCCATTCCTGCACCAAAACCCATCTCACGAATCTTGTCATCCGCGGTCGAATATCCTTCCTGCTGGGCAAGCTCAATATCAGCGATACCTTGACCCTGATCCGTTGCTTCAATGATTATTGAATCGGGTAATACCTGATATTTTATAATACCGGTTTCTGCATATGATATGATATTTACTTCAACTTCAAAGATGACAACAGATACTCTTCTGACGATTCCTTCCGGAATCCCCTTGGCTAACAATGTTTTTTTTATGTCATTAGAGACACGGCCTGCATGTTCAAAGCCATGGCCGACAACAGATACGCTGCCACCAAATTCACTCTCAGATTTCACAAATCGAATCTCCCACACAAATCTCCCGGATGCATCCTATGATACCCTCCTCAAAAAGCCTCCCGCAGGTCTCAAACATGATATATTTTGTGCTCAACAGCGGGATTCCGAGTTCCCTGGCGATCTCAATGCTCTGGGGCAGAGGCCACTTGCCCCGGCAAAAGACAATTGCTGCAATATCAAGCGCGTAGGCTGTACGAACACCTTGTGGGGTCGTAAGCCCCGTTATGAGGAGACACCCTGACCGGGCATGGCCAAGAACATCGCTCATCAAATCGGCCCCAAAGGCAGTTTTAATATCGATTTCTAGTTGATTAGGGGTTGCTACAATTATTTCAGCATCCAGGATATCCTTTATCTCAGCCAGTTTCACGGTGTCGTTCTCCGATTTATGATCTTGTGGTTAACATAAGCCTTGGAAGGTGTCAATAATATACGCAGAGATTTTTTCTGACGGTAACCGCGTACTTGTTTGTTTTTACTATTCTTTTTAGCGTTCAAAATTCTTGTGCAAACTGATATGCAAAATTAATTCATATTCCGTGCATCACTGCTTCCCGGTAATTATAATCAATGTCTTCTATGAGCTGAATTCATGAATATTTAACTGGTTATTACTATAGCACATTCACTATATCCTTGAAATTGCAATCGGTTTATCGAGAGACCTTATTACGGGAAGGGCCATGATTTCTTTAGGATTAGTGACACCATTGATGTTGGATAAAATAATTCTGCCGTAGCCGAATCCAAGATAATCAGCAAAATCATAGATCGCGCCAATTACCGTCAACTCTCCTTTTTCAAGGAGATCATGGTAACGTTCAACTGCCAGCTTCACCTGGAAATCTAAATTTCTTTGCACATTTTGCAGAATTTGCTCTTCGAATGAACCGGCGTTATCAAATTCTGCCAGGGCTGGCTTCAGGGTATCCAGCTCTTTTGCGATTGATTCCCCCTCCCCTTGATATCCCTTCATGAAAGCTTTGACAGCACCACAGTCAACATGTCCGAGAATAAGTAAAACCGGTGTTTTTAAATGTAGGATACCGTAATCCACCGAACCCTGGGTCGATGTCATCTGATTTCCAATATTTTCGACACAAAATATCTCATTGATCGGGTCATTAAGAAGTACATGCGGTTGGACTCTTGAATCAGAACAGGTGATCAATGTAATTGATGGTTTTTGCTCTGTCGCGTGCTTCAAGAAGTATTCTTTGGTATGTTTTTCTACAAACGAACTGTTTTCGTTTATAATCTTATCTAATAACGCATGTACCACAATGCACCCATGTTATGAACAATGCTCACAACAAAAAGGATACAGGCTCGATTGTATGAGCCTGTATCCTTTAGTTTATGCTGTTCTTAGTCCTTGCACTCCGGTTTCGGGAGCTGGTTTACATATACCATAAAATATGCAAGTCCGACAAAGACAGCCCCACCAACGATATTACCGATGGTAACCGGGATCATGTTATTGATGAAAAAACCGCCCCAGGTCAGAAGATCAGCCTTGTCGCCCAGTGCTGCAACAGCGTTTGCCATGGCAGCATCGCCTTTGAGCACAATGCCCATAGGGATGAAGTACATATTGGCTACGCAATGCTCGAATCCGGAAGCAACAAAAGCCATGATCGGGAAGAAAATACCAAATATCTTACCGACCACATCCTGGGCAGCAAATGCCAGCCAGACAGCCAGACACACGAGCCAGTTGCAGCCAATGCCGCGGTAAAAGGCCGCTGACCAGGAAAGATTGACCTTTCCGGCTGCGATATTGATGGCAGTAGTACCCACAGCATCTCCTCCGGTGTGCCATAGTCCCGATTTGTACATAATATAGACAAGCAGGAGTGAACCTAGCAGGTTTGCGATCCACACGATCACCCAGTTGTAGATCAACCCGCCGGCATTGAGCCTGCCACAGGACAAGCCAATCGTCATAAGGTTGTTTCCCGTGAAGAGCTCCGCCCCCCCGATGACCACTAGCATCAGGCCTACCGAGAAGACTGCTCCGCCCATGAACTTGGCCATTCCAAGCCCCAGTTTGTCAGCAGTGCCAGTGATAATCATAGTCGCAAGTTCAGCTCCGAATGCAATATAGCATCCAGCAAAAATACCCAGAATGAGCATCTGCAAGAATGGCAAATTCGCCTTTGTTTTACCCGCATTAGCTACCGCCTCTGCGACCTGTACCGGTGTGTTAAAGCCCATACACTAACCTCCATCTATGTTTTGTTTGTTATTTCTCTCTATCTGTTTGCCTTCTCTCAGGCAACCTTTTTTATTCTTACTGCGCTCACCTTGTATTCGGGGATGTTTGCAACAGGGTCGAACACCGGATTTGTGAGGCGGTTGACTGCAGCCTCACTATAGTGGAACGGAACAAAAACAATCCCTTTCTCACACCTGTCATTCACCTCGGCAAAGACTTCAATAGCCCCTCTGCGGGAAGTAATTTCGAGTTTGTCGCCCTGGCTGACCCCGAGGTTCTCGGCATCTACAGGATTGATTTCCACAAACACCTCCGGGGTCCTGGAAACCAAGCCCTTGGACCGCCTGCTCATAGTTGCGGTATGGAACTGGTAGAGTATCCTTCCGGTTGAAAGCAAAAAGGGATACTCTTTATCTGGCATTTCAGCAGGTGGCTTATGCTCACAGACACTGAACATACCTTTGCCTCGCGAAAATGCTGTTGAATGCAGAATCGGGGTCCCCGGATGGTCGGTATTGGGACACGGCCATGGAATTCCAACATTCTGGATACGGTCATAAGTGATACCGGCATAAGACACTGTCAACTTGTTTATTTCGTCTAGGATCTCCCTAGCACTGGCATAATTCCAGTCTGCACCAAGCTTGTTGGCCAGCATACTGATAACTTCCCAGTCGGGTTTTGCCTCACCCGGCGCTTCAACAGCCTTTCTAATAAGTTGCACCCGTCTTTCTGTATTGGTAAAGGTTCCATCTTTTTCGGCCCAGCATGCAGTGGGTAAAACCACGTCGGCCAATTCGCCCGTCTCGTTTAAAAATATGTCTTGAACAATCAAGAGGTCAAGATTTTTCAGGGCCTTCTCCACATGGTTTATATCAGGGTCGGACATCATGGGATTTTCACCCATGACATAAAGAGCCTTAATCGAACCATCAGCAGCGCCTTCTATGATCTTCGGAATGGTGAGACCCGCTTTAGCAGGCAATGTTACACCCCAAGCATCTTCGAAAGGTTTTCTGTCTGCCGCCTCGGTGACCTTCTTATATGCAGGCAGATTCCCTGGCAGGCAGGCCATGTCGCAGGCGCCCTGCACATTGTTCTGTCCACGCAAAGGGTTCACGCCTGTGCCGGGTCGTCCGATATTGCCGGTCAGTATGGCCAGATTCGCACAGGATTTCACATTATCTGTCCCGACAGTGTGCTGGGTAATACCCATGGCATATACGATAGCAGCGGCCTCTGCCCCGGCATACATTCGGGCGGCTTTTTCAATTTCATCTGCCGGTACGCCGGTGATCTCGGCTACATATTCAGGGGTGTACTTCGCTACCGTCTCTTTGAGGGCATCAAAATTCTCAGACCTCGCGGCAATAAAATCATCGTCTGCAAGGCCCTCACTGATGATGACATTCATGAACCCGTTCAGCAACGCAATATCAGTTCCCGGATTGTGTCTGAGCTGTATGGTTGCAAACTTGGCAAGTTCTATATTCCTGGGATCTGCCAGGATCAGTTTGGCACCTCTCTGGGTTACGGCACGCTTGATAAAGGTTGAAATTACCGGATGGTTCTCGGTCGTATTGGTGCCGATAATCAAAAAACATTTCGACTGTTCCATATCTGCAATTGAGTTTGTCATTGCACCAGAACCAAATGCTGCGGCCAGACCGGCCACGGTGGAGCTGTGTCAAAGCCGGGCGCAGTGATCAACATTATTGGTACCGATCACTGCCCGCAGGAATTTCTGGAACAGATAATTCTCCTCGTTGGTACAACGTGCAGACGAAAGGCCGGCAATAGAGTCCGGACCACTGGCCTGCTTTATTTTGTTGAGTTTTTCTGCTACGTAAATAATCGCCTCATCCCAGCTCGCATCCTTGAGTTCTCCATCTACTCTGATCATCGGTCGGGTAAGCCGGTCGGGGTGAGTGACAAAATCATAGCCGAAGCGACCCTTGATACACAAGCTGCCGTGGTTGGGAGCGGGTGCTCCTTCTCTCGGTGTCGTGATCTTTACAATTTTGCCGTCTTTAATATTCAGATCCATCTGGCAGCCGACACCGCAATAAGGACAAGTCGTGCGAACCTTTTCGAGATCATCGCCTCTTCCCTGAAATCGCCCCTGTTTTTCAAAAAGAGCTCCGACCGGACATATACGGACACATTCTCCGCAGAATACACACTCAGAGTCTTCATAGAGCAGTCCGAAGGCCGGTCCTACTGCTGCGGTCGGGCCCCTGCCGGTGTAATCGAGTACCTGATTGACCTGAATCTCATTACAGGCCCTGACGCACAGACCGCAGAGTACGCACTTGTTCATATCACGAACGATCATCTCGTTGGCCTGCTCAAACTCCTTTACCTCTAAGGGTTCGTCGAATCGAGGAGCCTCAATACCGAGTGAATAGGCCAGATCCTGCAGTACGCAGTTTCCGCTGTTTTCACAGGTGATACAGTTATGATGTCCCTGGGTCATCAACAATTCAACAGCGAGTTTGCGTGCCCGCAACACACGCTCGGTGTTGGTATAGACGACCATGCCGTTTTCTGCCGGCATTGCACAGGAAGCAACAAGAGCCCGTGCCTTTTCTACTTCAACAACACAAACCCGGCAGGCTCCAACAGGCTTTAACTGTTCATGGTGACACAACACCGGTATATAAATACCGTTGTTCTTGGCCACTTCATAGACAGTCTGTCCGGGTGTAAATTCGAAATCTTTGCCATTAATGGTTATGCTCATAGGATTCCCCCCTAGTCTTTACTCAATCTCTGCGTCACAACGTAAGCACCGGCAGGCCTCTTTATAGGCAACCTCGTTGGAGTAGCCCAGTTCGACTTCTTTGAAGTTCGAGCTTCTTTCGGCAGCATCCAATTCCGGCATTTCTGCCCTCGGTGTTTCCACCAGATCCTCATCAACTTCGAACGGAATATCAATTTTCTCCGCGGGCGGCTCTATATAGGTCGGCTCACCGTTCTTTTCACGGATATAGCTGTCAACATCATTGGCCGCCTGATGCCCCATGGCAATAGCCTCGACAACCGTGGCCGGTCCGCTGGCTGCATCACCGGCAATAAAAATGCCCCCTGCCGAAGTAGCTGTCTTTGATCCATCGGCAATCTCGATGCCACCCCTCTTGTCGTAACCGATTTCGGAATCCTCCGGGATAAATGAGGTGTCTGCATTCTGCGAAATTGCCGGAACTATTGTGTCAATACTCAACACAAACTCGCTGCCCTCAATCGGCTTCGGACGACGTCTGCCCGAGCGATCAAATTCAGTCAGTTGCATCCGCTGACACTCGATTCCGGTAACCTTCCCGTTTTCTCCGATAATCCTAGTAGGAGCAACCAAGTAATCGATCTTTACACCCTCGTGCTCGGCGGCTACGATCTCGTTCTCCCAGGCGGGCATGTCCTTACGTTCTCTGCGGTAGATAATAGTGACATTTTGGGCACCCAGCCGGATCGATGTCCTGGCTGCGTCGATTGCGGAGTTGCCGCCGCCAATAATAGCCACATTGCTGCCAACCTTAACATCACCTCCCAGGTTGACTTCACGCAGGAACTCGGTAGCGCCCCAAACACCAGCAAGGTCTTCACCTTCCACATCCAGAGTCCAACTCTTGTGAGCCCCGATTGCCAGAACTATGCTATCAAAACCGTTGCGAATTTCTGCATAGCTAATTTCACGTCCTACCCTGGTATTGGTCTTGATCTCTACCCCTAGGGCCTCGATATCAGCAACCTCGATCTCGATGATATTTCTTGGCATGCGGTACTCTGGAATTGCATAGCGCATCATTCCACCGGCACATGGCAATTCTTCAAACACCGTCACCTTATAACCGCGTTTTGCCAGATCCTGCGCGGCTGTCAGACCAGCTGGCCCCGCGCCGATAACGGCTATCTTTTCATTGCGTGTGACCGGAACCGTCTCGATCTTCGGACGATTCCCGTTATCTGCGATGTAACGTTTGATCCATGCTATTGCCATGGGCTCGTCCAGCTGTCCACGGCGACACTTACTGGCACAGAACTGCGGGCATACCCTGCCGCACACGCCCGGGAAAGGGTTGGTCCGTTTCATGACCTTGTAGGCATCATCCAGCCTGTTTGCCCTCACCAGGGCCATGTAGGCCGGAACATCCATCTCGATCGGACACGCATGCTGACACGGTGATTTAAACAAAGCCGAACAGACTGCCGCCGGACATTTCTTGTCGTAAATGTGAGCCTCGTATTCGTCTCGGAAATAACGAATGGTTGACAGTACCGGATTGGGAGCTGTCTGTCCCAGCCCGCACAGGGCGGAATCTTTGATCGTCGCTGCCAATTCTTCCAAGAGCTCTATGTCGCCGTCTTTGCCTTCGCCGTTGCAGATCCTCTCCAGAATCTCGAGCATACGCTTGGTGCCTTCACGGCAGGGCGTACATTTTCCACAGGACTCTTCCTGACAAAACTCCATGAAAAACCGCGCCGTGTCGACCATACATGTATCTTCATCCATAACGATCATACCACCGGAACCCATGATAGCACCCATTTTCGTGATTTCTTCATAGTCCGTCAGTGTGTTGAGCCCCTCGGCCGGAATACATCCGCCTGACGGCCCACCCAGTTGGGCAGCCTTGAACTGCTTACCTCCCGGGATTCCTCCGCCGATGTCAAATATAATGTCTCCCATAGGTGTTCCCATGGGAACTTCCACAAGACCCACGTTATTTACCGCACCGGTCAGGGCAAAAACTTTTGTTCCTTTGGAGCGCTCGGTACCAACGGATGCATACCAGGCACCACCCTTGAGAATAATCTGCGCTACATTGGCATAGGTCTCGACGTTGTTCAAAACAGACGGTTTCTCCCAAAGACCTTTGTTTGCTGGGAAAGGAGGCCTCGGTCTCGGCATTCCTCGTTTTCCTTCAATTGAATTCATCAAGGCGGTTTCTTCCCCGCAGACGAATGCGCCGGCACCCTGGTATATTTGAATATTGAGACTATAGTCTGAACCGAGAATACTATCTCCAAGTAGCCCATACCCCGTGGCCTGATTGATCGCCCGAGTAAGCCGTTTAATTGCCAGAGGATATTCAGCCCGACAGTAGATAAATCCCTGGTTCGCACCGATGGCATAGCCGCCGATAACCATACCCTCCAGTACCGCATGCGGATCGGCCTCCAGAATTGAACGGTCCATAAATGCACCCGGGTCGCCTTCATCGGCATTACAGAGAATATATTTGGTATCACCAACGGCCTTTCGAGCAAAAGACCATTTCAATCCTGTTGGAAATCCCCCACCGCCTCTTCCGCGCAGACCTGATTTTTTCATTTCCTCGATTACATCTTCGGGTGTCATTTCGGTCAGCGCCTTGGCTGCACCCATATAGCCGTCGCGGGCAATGTATTCGTCGATCTTCTCGGCATCAATCAGCCCCCTGTTCTTCAAAGCAATCAGCTTCTGCTTGCCGAAGAACGGGATCTCCTGCATATGTGGAATAGGTTTCTCGCTGATCGGTTCCTTGTACATCAATCGTTCTACCGGCCGACCTTTTATTATATGTTCCTCTATAATTTCAGGGACATCTTCCTTCTGGACAAATTGATAGAACGTTCCTTCCGGGTAAATCACCATGACTGGGCCATTTGCACAGAAGCCGTTACATCCTGTCTCGACTACCACAACCTCTTCGGAAAGCCCCTTGGTCGCTAGTTCTTGTATAAGTGCTGCGTGGATACCTTCGCTGCCCGTTGCTCGGCATCCGGTTCCACCACAAATTAGGATATGTGCTCGAAAAACCTTCATCTGCTCCCCCTCTAATCCTGTTCCTTGCCTCGTGCCATCACAAAATCCGTCTGGATTTCGCCATTGATAATATGCCTTTTGAAAATCTGCCGAACCTTGTTCATTGTCAGATGCTCATAGACAATCGGTTCCTTGCCCTGTTCTTCTATCGTGGCAAGCGGCTCTCTGCTACAAATCCCGATACATCCCGAAGTGGTCACGATCACATCTTCTGAGTTGCTCTCACTAACTTCATCCATAAAAGTGTCGAGAATCTCTTTGGCTCCGGAGGCAATCCCGCAGGTACCCATATGCACGGTAACTTTGAATTGTTTGTCACCGGTCCTGAACTGATCCTCTTTCTCCACCCGATCTTTTATCTTCTTTAAATCATCTATGGTTAATTTCGCCATCACATCCCTCCTAGTTGTACTGGGCAATCAGTTCTTCCAGTTTCGTCGGTTTCACCCGTCCATGGGTGTCATCATCAATCACCACCACCGGTGCCAGCCCACAGGCCCCAAGACATCGCACGGTTTCCAATGAAAACATCTTGTCCTGCGTACATTCACCGGCCCCAATACCAAGAATTTCACTACATCGTTCAAAAATCCGCTTCCCGCCCCTTACATAACAAGCAGTACCGAGACAAACCCTGATAACATGTTTCCCTTTAGGCACCATGGTAAAAAACGAATAAAAGGTAACAACCCCGTATACATTCGCTACCGGGAGATTCAACCCTTTGGCAACTTTTATCTGTATCGCCATGGGCAGATATCCACATATATCCTGGACCTGTTCCAAAACCGGGATCAGTGCACCGGGCTTACCCTTGTAAC
>Ga0272441_10008117_pt1 | contig 16783 bp, 24 predicted proteins | sample SSMProp6N_FD_193582 | JGI IMG/M metagenome (GOLD analysis project Ga0272441, IMG submission 193582) | Marine sediment archaeal communities from Little Sippewissett salt marsh, Falmouth, MA, United States - SSM-Prop-6N | ecosystem: Environmental > Aquatic > Marine > Wetlands > Sediment ...
ATGGGTGGTCTTTTATTGTTTCACAGTTCCCAAAGAAAGCAAGGTTGTTTACAAGGTTAAATGACAAAACCTATGTGTTGGCTGGTGATGTAGCAGGTTTTTTAGATCCATTTTTTGGTTTTGGTATTACAGGGGCTCTTATATCCGGGAGAATAGCGGCTATGAGCATAACATCAAAGGAAAAAGCCTTGCAGGAGTTTGAACGTTTTTCAAAAACCATAAATAAGAATCTATTGCTTCATACGGTTTATTGGCATACGCCTTTTAAAAGACTTATAGCCTCTCAGACTTTCAAGTTTCATGATATGGATTTATCATTAATCAAGGGGAGTATACCAGGTTTCACTGGTGAGGATTGGTTGAGAATCATAAAATAGTATTATACTTTTGTTTTTACCAAACAGTATTTTTTTTTCAAATTTTTATAACCTGCAGGCTTCAGTACGGGTGTATGGTTATAATTTCATTTTTTTCAATGCATCTTTTTTTCGATAATACTTACCATACCATTCTATTTCTTTTTTGAAACTTGAACGAATGAGGTTATATGTGAATAGGATAACAATGATAGGTATCAGAAAAACATATGATGTGGTTGTTCCAAATTTTTCTTTTGGATAATGCATGGGGATTGCATTCCTGGTTTTAATAATGTAGCAATGTTGAAAGCAGTGTTAAAACATCTCTTTTTATATTATTTTAAAGGATTTGTTTTTAAGGGAAGAGATGTTACGGTATATGCGGAGATAGAAAAATATGAAACAAAAAAATGTTTATATGTTAGATAAAGATGATGATAAAGCTGTTCAATTATTTGTTAAGTTGGGGATGCCGAAAAATCTTGCTAAAACATTATTATATGTTTCACAATTTGATGAATGTAAATGTGCTGATGTTGAGCAGGGGACGGATATGCGTCAGCCAGAAGTAAGTATTGCCATGCAGGAACTACGCCAAAAAGGCTGGGTGAAAAAGCGGGATCTCAAAAAGAAAGGAAAGGGCAGGCCAACCCATATCTATAAATCTACAACGCGTTTATCTGAGATTTGGAAGGTTTTTGAGCAGGAAAAATTAAAAGAAGTTGAAACTGTTAAAAAGGATATATCTAAGCTTAAAAATATTATTGTAAGTAGATAAATCCTATTTTTTATTTTTCTGGGAAAACACGGTGTTTTTCAACATCTTTTTATTCAATTTTTATTAGTAGTTGGTTTTTTAAAGAGATGAGTGTTATGAGTTTTGTAGGTTTGAAGGAGAATGGATATTATGGCAGAAGAAAAAGCTAAAGAGCGAAGAACTGATGAAAACGTAATATATGTTGGAAATAAACCACCGATGAGCTATGTGCTTGCAGTAGTAACACAGTTTAACACTACTGGTTCGGATGAAGTTATCATAAAAGCTCGAGGCAGAGCTATAAGCAGAGCAGTGGATACTGCTGAGATAACACGAAACAGGTTTGTCACAGATGCAACTGTAAAAGAGATAAAAATCAGCACTGAGGCTATTACCAATGAAGAGGAAGGCAGAACTTCTAACGTGTCTTCTATTGAAATATGCTTAACAACTAAAAATAAGAGTAAAAAGTAGAACAGAAGATGATGCTTGCATGATGACTGCCAGAAAACATTAAAGGACTTTTGGTAGCAATAAGTTGGTTTTTTAAAGAAATATATGTTACTAGATAGGATAATATGACAAAATCACAGCAGATAAATCAGAGAATCGGCGTGTTTGTAGACACACAGAACATGTACTATTCTGCGAGACAGTTACACGGCAGTAAAGCAAATTTCAATACAATCTTAAAGGAAGCTATCGCGGGTAGGAAACTCATTAGAGCAATAGCATATGTTATAAAAGCAGATGTGAAGGATGAGAACACGTTTTATAATGTGTTGTCTGAGATGGGTTTTGAAGTAAAATCAAAGGATCTACAAGTTTTCTATGGCGGAGCTAAAAAAGGAGATTGGGATGTAGGAATAGCTATGGATGTGATGAGGCTAGCGCCAAAACTAGATACAATTGTATTGGTAAGTGGAGATGGGGATTTCTCCGATTTGTTAGAACATGCAAAGAGCCTGGGTTGCAGGGCGGAGGTAGTAGCCTTTGGTAAAACCACATCTCATAAGCTTAAAGAGGTTGCAGATTTTTTCGTAGATCTTGATAAAGATAATAAATATTTGTTGAAAAAAAGGAAATAATATATGTACCGTGATTGGCGGTTAAGATTCTCAGGCCATACCTATGAGGTTTTTTATGTCATTGTCTCGTATGATTCGTAAATGGGAGTAATACTTGGGACTGGGCGTTCCCATTGGTGGTGTACGGTGGTCGCTTGTTTTGTGTGAATCTGGTAATTGGGAAGCGCGGGATTGAATTCTTCTATTTTTTCGATGACATAGTTAGGGGTATGGTTTCCCAGGTTATTCAAGGGAATATCGATGGGTATCCATCCGTGTACGGGTGAAAGAATTTCTCCCCAGGCATGTGCTTCAGCGGTGACGTTCTGTGGTTTGGTGATAAAATAGCCGGTTAACCGCCGGGAGGGGATTCCTTTCATTCGGGCGAAGGTAATGAAGAGATCCGTGAATTCTTCGCAGTCGCCATTGCCAGTGAGAAACGCTTGTTCTGCTCCTAACCGTTTTTGTTGTTTTTCCGGGTGTTTGATTGTTTCTTTTATGTATGTACTGGCTGCTTGGACCCAGAGGAATACATCATTGGTATGGAACCAATCCTGATGGGGGATGTCATGAATTGCGTTGGTATGAAGGGGCCAGTACGGTGATCGTTGTTGGTATTTCTGCTGGAGGCGTTTCGGGATATCTGTTATGTTTCCCCAATCTGTCGTATTCATAAGAAACGAGGGTCTGGGGTATACGGTGATGATTCTTTCCAGGGAGATGATTCCTTTTGTCCCCACCTTGTGCTGGAAGAGGAAGTAGGTATTGTTTCCTTTGCTTTTAAGATGGCATTTCTCAGGATATTTGTTGATTTCTACCGTTTGTCGATAGGGTGGATAATGGTAAAATTTGAGTCGTATTATGGGAGTACCTGCATTGGCTTGAAAGAGGAGTTTTTCATGGTGGTGTATCTGCCAACCATGGATTCTTTGTAACGTTTTCATCTGTTGTTTCTTCTCCAAACGAACTGTATCCCTCTTACAACGTATGAATAAAATGTTTTTATCGTTATGGCAAAGATTAACATTTGAATATATAGATGATGCTCCTGTGGAAGAAAGTGACTACCCAAAAATATAAGTTCTACGAACTGATTTCCTGTTTTGAGGATGGGCTATATGATAAACAAGATAGAAGATTTTGGTCGAAATGCCGGAAAAATATGGGAGATGCTTAATTCTCATGGCTCTCTTACACAAACGAATTTAATAAAAAAAACGAAGTTAAGAGATGATGAGTTCTATGCTGGTGTTGGATGGCTGGCAAGAGAAAACAAGATATGTAAAGATGGTGCAACGTATAAGCTTGGTGAGACAAACCTGACTGATAAAATCGGAGGAGATGCTAGCAGGATATGGGATATTCTCTATAAATACAGAGACATTGATGCAACGTATATCCCAAAGTTGACAGATATTCCAAAGAACGATACATACATTGCTCTTGGTTGGCTGGCATGTGAGGGAAAGATAAAGACAAAGACGGTAAAACCAAAAACACCTCAGCTACATTTCAGGCTGAAATAAACCGTTATAAAAAGTCATAGATACTTTAAACATCATTAAAACTAATGAAATCAACGCAAGAAATCTACTGATTTAAGAAAATCTAAATGTACAATGATTGGAGGATAAGAGTCGTATTATGCTTTATGATTAGAGATTGTTATATTAATTTCATACCTAGCAGATTTTTTTACAGACCTTGATAAAGATAATAAATATTTATTAAAGAAAATAAAGGGGCACTCATAGATAACTATTTAAGTTAGAAGGTTGCTATAGTTACCAGAAAGAAATATAGAGATAAGAGTTTTCATAACTTCAAATTTTCGAGTTTTTGAGATTTTTGTTTTTTATTTTTTTACACATCCCAGATACAAACAGTCTGAGGAGGTGAAAAACAATGAAAGGAACAGTAAAATGGTTCAATGATAGAAAAGGCTTCGGATTCATAGAAGGCGAAGATGAAAAAGATATATTCGTTCATAGAAACTCTCTTACAGAGGGGACCTATCTAAATGATGGAGATCAAGTCGAATATGAAGTAGGAGCTTCTGATAAGGGGCCACAAGCGATAAATGTAAAGAAATTAGAAAATAATTAATGAAATGGTTAGCAAATATTCATAATTTAAAAGCAATCTGGTCTAATACATCAGGTTGCTATAAAATATTTTAACCGATTAAAAGGAGAAAAAGATTATGGCAGAAAAAACAACGAAAAAAAGTGAAACTGAAGAAGAAAAGGCAGATGATAACACAATATTTGTTGGACAGAAACCTCCAATGAGTTACGTACTTGCGGTAATAACTCAGTTCAATAGCAATGGTTCAAATGGGGTTATTTTAAAAGCAAGAGGCAGAGCGATAAGCACAGCTGTGGACACTGCAGAAATCGTACGAAACAGGTTTATGAAAGATGCAAAACTTAAAGATATAAAGATTGGAACCGAGAGCGTTACCAATGAAGAAGGCAGAGAGACTAATGTATCTTCAATCGAAATATCTTTAACAGTTAGTAAGAAACAAAAATAATAGAGGAAAAAATATGATAAAAATTTGCAGATGCATTTATTGCGGACGGAATTTTATAACTGAAGAGTTACTAAAAGAGCACATGATAAAATTTGGTACGCATGTGTAATATTTACTTTAATATGTTTATAAGAGGTAGAAAAAATGAGTGACGTTTTTCAAAAGCACAGAGATAAAAGAATAAGTGAAATGTGTGAGAGAATTCATAATTCTAGAATTAAAAAGAAAAAAAATGTGATAATTTTTTCACAATGTGTCAATAAGGCATGAAAAAATATTAATGAAGTAAAGCCAAATTGAAAGATATATCCTCAATTGTCTAGTCTTTCTTTTTTTATATAAAGAGATCATACCTAGCAAGTTTTTAAGTTATAAAATGATTACAACTTTGAGGAGATAGGAGTGAATAAAAAAATAATTGGAGTTATTATCATTTGTATAATTGTTATTTTTGTAATTATCGCTGCTGGTTTGTTTTTGTTGTTAAATAATGACACAAAAAAAGATAATTTACCAGATACTGAAAGTATAATTGGTACATGGATTGGTAATTTAGATGCTAAGAGTCAGGTTTATTATGATAATATCCAAACTGTTGAAATCAAAAAACTTGTTTTTTCAGAAGACACTGTAACCTATGATATTTATATGAATGGTGTTAAAGAAGTTGTTGAGGGTAATTATGCTATCAGCCAAGATACTTCAATATACGAACAACAAGGAGTAACTGGTGGTTATCTGTCTATTGATTATCATGAAGATGGTTTTGCCTTTATGTATTTTTTTCATCAGGGATATTTAAACATTAATAACGCGATTTTTACTAGACAATAAACTAAATTTCAGATCTAGCAGGTTTTTAGAAATATATAGATCTATTTTCATTAACTTTATAAAATGATGTTCTGATTCCGTATGATTCCTTTCGATGCATATTTATGTCCCTATTGCGGAAAAAATTTTCAAGAGGGTGAAGGGAGTAAACCAAAAAGTGAAGATAAAAAAACATATGTTGATAAATATGGTTACCTGAGGTTTAAAGACACAAATAAATTAGTGCATAGATGGGTAATGGAGAAATATACTGGTCGTAAACTAGAATCCTGGGAGGTCATTCTAGCAGATTTTCATCAATGTACAGTGATTAGAGGTTAAGAGTCGTATTATGCTTTATGATTAGAGATTGTAGGGTAATTAATCATACCTAAAAGGTTTTGTATCATCACTGTTTTTATTAATAAGTAACTGTTTTGGGATTGTATTAAAGGGAGGTAAAGAAATGGATACTGAAATCGCGTATATAATTGTAGGTGTTATGATATTAGTAGCAGCAATTGTAGGAGCAGGAATAATATATAGTGGACTAGAAAAAATAGCCAAAGCAATAGAAAAACAAAAATAAATGTCAAAATATCTAGCAGGTTTTAATCAAATGTACAGTGATTAGATTCTTTTTAATATAAGATCTCATTTAAAATATGTACAGTGATTAGAGAAAAACAAATCAATACCCAAACTTTCTTTCATGTTCTTTATGGAGAAATACTTAAATACTAATCTTGAATCTACCTGATTTAGAGTTCTAATTGAACGAAAAGGAAAATTGTAAAAATGTATGACGAAAATAGAGAAATGCACAAAGTAACTTGTGCAGATTGTGGTAAGGAAACTGAAGTTCCTTTCAAGCCAGATGGAACTAGACCTGTCTATTGTAGGGAATGTTTTCAGAAACGTAAACCAAAAAGATTTTAGATAAAATTTTCGAAATCACCTAGATTTTAACGATCTTTATTTAAATTTCTTTCTTTTTTTCAATTTCTTAAAATATTAAATATAGCTTATTATCTAATCGTAAATAGTGATTAGAGGATAAAAGCCGCATTATCTTTTATGATTAGAGCTTGTTAGATTATATTTAATATTTAGTTAAGTCACTCTCGAAGAAAACATCTCCTGGTCCTTCTTCAGTTTCTTCAGTTATTTTAAATATATAGAAACCATCTGAAGGAGCAATTACTGTAAAATTGCTACCGGGGTATATTAATCCAGAGGGCATTATTTGAGTTGTTGTTCCGATAACTAAATTATCATTCTCATCTACTAAAAATGCAACAATTTCATCAGATGTTATTGGACCTCCTTCAACACCTGTTACTTCCCAAATAATATTATTACTTTCATCATCCCACTCAGATACGCTCAGGTCAATTATAATTGGAAGCCCTGATCTTACTTTTATTGTTACCGATTCGTGACTTGAACCTATAATTACATTTGCTGAAAAATCTGCAGTAAGCTTGTAAGTGGTTGTCTGAGTAGGAGAGATAATAATATTTCCAATAGGATCAAAAGTACCAATACCATTATCTATTGATATAGAGCTTGCCCCCGTCACATTCCAACTTAAAGTTGCATTTTCTCCAATAGTTATCTCATCAGGAGTTACTGTAAAAAAATTTATTGACCCTTCAGTTGTCTCAGATTCTCCATTGTTTGATCCTTCATCTTCCTCAGTATCTGTTTGAGTTTCTGTGCAACCTGTTAGTATTAGACCTAAAACAAGAAAACAAACTATTGCTAATATGATTTGTTTTTTCATACTAATCGTCTGAGCTAAAAATAGATTAGTTATTTATAAAGATATCAATTGTCATACCTAACAGTTTTATTTGATACAGTGATTAGAGGTTAAGATTAGCATTACTTATTTATGATTAGAGATTCTACTCCTTATGAACCGATTTTATGATTAGAGTCTGTTAGGTAAAGAGATTATACCTAGCAAGCTTTTTGTTTGGTTTTTTCCGAACGTTTTCTTGGCATTTATATACTTTTTAATACAAAAATATAAAGCGTTGACCAATGAAACCATATAAAAAAATCCTATCAAACCTGTTTGTAATGATAATTCTCCCGATTTTATTTCTTAGTGGATGTATTGAGTTTCAAGATAACGAGTCTAGTTTTGAAGTTCATGAATGGGGTGTTTTTTTACATAATTATGATTCGAATATTGCCAGTTTTGTAACTAATCCGCCGCCTATACCGATATGTTTTGATAAACCTGTGATTTATTTCCATTGTGATGAGAGTCTAACTAATGTAAGTGTAGAAGTCGATATAAATGGTGATATTCTTGTTACTATTCCAGATGCAAATATTACAGAAAATGGTATTGGGTGGGTTGTAGATATTGTTAATAATTCAGTGATTGCTCCTGATGGAGCTAGTTATGATTATCTTTTTTACGAAGGGCAGATGAATATATCCCAGGGAATAGTTGCATATGTTGATGATGGGGAAAATATTACTTTTTATGTGAAGAATATTTGCAATTACCCAATTTATGATGTTTTTTTCATTTATGGTTATACACATTTTTTTCCTTCACAGAAAAGCTATGATGAAAATGGTGAATACTATGTAAAAACTTTAGAGTATGTAGGTACTGTTAAGCATTTAATAAAAATTGATAAACTAGATAGTGGTGAGGCAAAAAAAACTGTGATGTCTAAATGTAACAACTGTACTATTTATACAAAAGAGGTATTAAATTGTTTAATTGATCAGGGTTTAACTGAAGAAGAAGCACAAGAGATGTTTGATTACTGGGAATTTGAATGGTTTAATACAAATGATTTTTTCGGTGACTTTTCTAAAATAATTTATACGATACCACAAAAGATCTATGATGAGCTTCTTCCAATTAATATTACTCCAAAACCAGAGAAAATTAAACGCGTGGGATTATTTTATGTAAAAGATATACCTATAATCAATGACTTATCAGATATTAAAAATGAATTAATAAATGTTAAAACTGATAAAAATTTGTATCATCAGAGTGAAGATATAAATGTTAGTTTTAACATTTTTTCTGAATCTCTTGGTTATTTAGTTTATGTTGGAAGTGATTGCGGGAGTACATGGGATAGGATAGGATTAGAATCTTTTAATGGTGAAACTTGGACGAATGTTTCTTTTATTAAACGATCAAATGAAACTATTAATTGTCCTATGTGGATGCCTCTTGGACCTATGTACATGATTAGTAGTGAGTCCTTTAGTTATTTATGGGATCAAAAAACTTCAGATTTAGAGCAGATTCCTACTGGACAATATCGGTTTTGGTTACGTTCAGCATTTTATCCTGGAAAAAATGGTGATACAATTTATAATTTGGATTTTCTAAATATGGAGTATTATTATTCAAATGAGTTTGCAATTGTTTGATGAAGAGATCATACCTAGCAGGTTTTAATCACAAGATACAGTGATTAGAGGTTAAGAGACGTATTCTATTTATGATTAGAGATTCTACTCCTTATGAGCTGAATTTATGATTAGAGACTGTTGGATATAATTATCATACCTAGCAGGTTTTGCTTTCTTTCAAAAATGTTAAGATATACTAACAGATTCTCAATTTTGTGATGGAATGATTGATAAAAAAGGTGGAAAGATTTCAAAATACGGTATTATATGGTTTGGTATTGTAATTGGATTTGTAGTTGGTCTTTGGGCCCATATGTTGTATAAACATCCATTGCTGATAGGAATCTTATCTGCTTTTGTATTTTATACGTTGTATACAGGTTTATGGTATCTATTGATTTATCGTAAAAAAAATAATATGTAGAGATCACACCTAGCAGGTTTTTTAAAAATCAAACTTATGTTAAAAAGTAATTCTTTTCGTAATCTTTTTAAATTTTTCGTCCAGAATAACTATTTCTTTTAATTTATATTGAATAAGTATTCTTTTAATTGTATCTACATTCTTTAACAATTCAAATCCATTGTCACAAGTTATGAATGTATCCGAATGAAAATAAAGTGCATAAGACATGTGTAAAAGATCTTTTGAATTGATCTTCTTATCTTTCTTTTTAATAGATAAAATGTTATTTTCTCTTGAGGAAAAAATCAAACTTAAAAATATCTCATTTATTTCTCTCGTTTTAATTTCTTCTTGTGAAAAAAAATAAACAAACGTTTTAATCTTTGTTAGAATTTCGGTTCTTTTTTTGATTTCTTTTTCAAAAAATTTATTAGGATATGTTAAGTTTTCGGGGAGCTTTATTTTTTGTCTTTGTTCGGTTATGTAAGCATGAAAAAACTCTTCTACAGTCCAGGGGGATATCATTCTTGAGATTTTTATATCTGAATTTAGTGGAGAATATTTTTTAATTTCTTCAGGCAGTTCTTTATTTTCAATATATTCTATTATAAAATATCTCCAAAAAGAACCTGTATCATAATAATGTATTTTTTTATTTTTACTCATGCTAATTCTTGCTTTAAAAAACGCATTTTTAAATTTGGGTTATCGTTAAATAAAATCTCTGCCGTCTCAGACACTACGCTTTCGTATTTAATTATATACTCATAATCATTTTGAGTAGCAGCGTAGATGGCGCCATACGTAAGTATTGGCTGAAGTGTTACAGCAATAATTGCTTTGATATATTCAGGATGTTTTATCATATTTTTTACAACTTGCTCGATTTTGGATTTGTCAATATCGTACTGAAGAGACTCTTCTGCCTTTGATAAAAATATTTCATTTAATTTTTCATGAAATCTTATAGTTGATAATAAGTTGGAATCTTTAAACCAAGAAAATTTGTTATAATGTATTATTAATTCATGAATTTGCTCTCTACTTTCTTTAGTAGTTTTTATTGTCTCTTTTATCCCATTTTTTGTTTTTTTCTCGTTTAAAAATTTTATTATCTTATCGTTTGACTTTTTTATAGATTCAGTAAATTCTTCTTCAATTCCATCTAATCTAAGAAGAATATCTTTTTTTATTAATTTATAAAGTTTAGACGCTCCCTTTGGTTTATCTCTAATTCTAGTTTTAATTTCGTAAACATCTTTTCTATATTCTATTTTTTTTGGTATTTTGTTTAATATCTCTGATTGTTGCTCCTGGTAAATTTGCGACATTGCCATGTTAGTTGCATCGAAATCAAAAGCGGAATATGACGAAGGCTGCATATTAATCTCCATATAAATTATCTACAAATTCGAAATCATTATGAATATTTAAACCTAATGGGCTATATTACTACAAATTAAAATTATTATATTGCATTTGATTTAATGTGTTATAATTATCTGATCGTATCCAATTAATAGCATCAAATATACTTTTTTGGATATTACTAACAAGAAATGAATATTAAAAATATCCAACTTCTTGATTATGTTCAATTTTATCTACAGCATATTTAATTGGTAAATTCATTTTTTCAAAATATTCTCTCACCATATCATCACTCACGTGATCATATCTTAGCGTTGTCTCAATTTTCCTATGCCTTGCTTTTCGCTGTATTATTTTTGGATTTACTTGTTTATTAAAATCTAAAGTTATCGATGATGGTTTAATGATATAAGGTGCCACATATTTTGTAATTCCTGCTTTTTTTGCTATTTGCTTTGTTGTTTTATTGATGAATCCTCCAAATGGTTTTGGTACTTTTCCTTTGTACGTTCCATTTGGAATGATGATAAGATATTCTTCAAATTCTGGTTTAGGTTCTCGATATGGAAGATATTCTTTTATCGCTTGAGTTAGTCTTGGACTGAGAATAATGTAGTTATTCCCTGTTTTTGTATTATCAAGATAGAATATCTGGTTATCAAGGTCCATATTACTAATTTTAAGGATGCTGAACTCACTAGGTCGCAGTAATCCATCAATCTGAAAAAGAGCTATGACATGCCAGAATGGGTCTTCTTTACTTGTTTCTAGATAATTATTGAGTTCTTGTTCACTCAGCACGATCTTGTTGCTGTGTTCTTGAGCGGGTACCGGTATTTTAAGATCTTCTCTTTCCAGCCATTTTGTAAAATGATTAGCAGATACAACTCGTCGTGCGTTACCATTTTTCATATATGTGTGAAGTAGGTATCCTCTCCAGTTGAGCATATCATCTTTTGTAACCTGGTTTATTGGCTTGTTTATCCATTTTAGGAATTTTCTGACGTGGTAGTAGTAGTTTTGTATCGTTGTTTTCTTCCGATAGTTTAGATCAAGATATTGTTGATATTTTTCTAAAGTATCTTTATTTTGTTCGCATAAATCAGGTAGTTTCTGCTCTTTTTTTAACGGTTGTTTGATAGGTTTTTCAAAAACAGGTTCTTTTTGTTCTTCAAATTCCCCCAGCCTAATTTGCACAAAATTATTTCTATTGTTTTCTACATTCGTCTCATTTGGGATCATAATAATCACCTTATTATGGTTCCAGATTGTTGGGTGCTCAAACACCCAGCAATCAATACCATTTTTCTTCGAGAAAAGTATGGTTTCTCTCCTTATAAAATTAGTGTTCTAGCCATAACATTTTATTATTTTTTTGGTGGAAATATAACATTTGGTATTATTTATTAAAATAAAAGATTGTTAAGGAACGTTTTATATAAAAAAAAGTAATTTTGATATTTTGTTTATGGGGAGGAATAACATACAGAAAGAACCTAAGCTTTCAGATTGGATTAATTATCTGATTCATATTAGAAATATTGGATATTCAGTTATTGGTATAATATTAACTATTTCAGTTATATATTTTGGATACATAACATTTGAATCCAATAAATTCTTAAACCTAATTGGTTTACAAATTTCAATACTTATATTATTAGAAGCTTTAGTATATTTGATTTTTTTTGATTCATCTCCACTAGTAAAATCTCAAAAACTTTTGAATTTAATAATGAAAAGAGAATTAAATGATATTGGAGAAATTGAAAATTTATGGTATAAAAGAAGGGGTAATATGTATAAGAAAATTATCGAGTTTATTAAAACTCATTGGATTGAAATTATAGGGATTGTAATATTATTAATTGGGATAATATTATTTATTATATTTTGTGATACAGATTGGTGTGAAATTGGAAAGATTCTTATACCAACTGGTATAGCAATACTTGCTTCAGGAATTGCAATTTCATCAGATAAAAAATTAAAGGAAAGTCAATTTATTGAGTTTAGAAGATTAAGAGGTCAATTTGAAGATGTAAGATTATCTATAAGAGAAAGAAAATTATTACTTCAGGGGCTTATACCAGAAAAAGAAAAACCTAAATCAAAAGAATCTAAAGAAATACTTGATGAAATTAAAACCAAAGAAGTAAATGAATATAGTATAAAATACTCTTTTGGCATATGGAGATGTAAAACATATATTGATGAAATTAACACTATAAAAAAGATACTGTCAGATAAAGATCAAAAATCTATTATTAGATTATTAGCACTCTATTACGCAGAATTACTAGATGGAAGAGCAATGTTATCTACAGATAAAAAAGTTTATCCTATAGGTGACCAATATATAGGTCATTTACAGCAAATGTATGATATTGTAACAAAATTTGATGTATTTGAAAAGATTAAGGATAAAAAATTAGGTAAACGTCTACTTGAAGCAAAAGATATGATTATGAATGATGTTATTGATTTAGAAGAAATCAAGAAATTAAATGATATTTAATTTAAAAGATATGTAAAGTAAGCTTTATGAGTTTCATTTACTCTATTTTTAATGATGAGGTGGAAATATGGACTTAGGAACAAATTTGATTTTTCTAGTTGTTTTTGGCGTATTTGGATTTGCTATCAGCAATATTTCGGGCGTAAATCCATATAGAATATTTTCAGATATAGTGGCAGCGATTTTCATAATTTTGTTATTTATTGCGATATTGCCTGGAATATTCAACCCTGAAAACGCGCTTGATGCCATGCCAAATGTTGTTGAAGTATTTGCTAATAATTTCCCAGGAATAGTTATAGGTGATATTGCAGGATCAATAATTGGTGTGATAACAGGAGGATGAATATTTTCCATATAACATAAAAATACTATTTAATCAAAACTTGTTAGGTATTGCTCCAATATCTAATCATAGTCTTTAATAACCTAATAATATCTTTTATATACAATTAGCTGGTTTATTCTTCTGCATGGGGAGGAATATAGATACATACTATCTTGAGGCTTTAGATGGATTTGATTTTGAAAGATTATGCCAAATTATCTTTACTAATCTAAATTATGGTCAAATAGAGCAAACATCTATGGTAGGAGACCTTGGTAAGGATTTGATCATTCATAGCAAAGAAGGTAAAATTTTCGTAGAATGTAAACATCATTTAAATAAAACAATAGGACGACCTACAATTCAAAAACTTCATTCAGCAGTAATTTCTGAGAATGCAAAAAAAGGAATCTTAGTAACCACAGGAATTTTCTCCCAAGAAGCAGTTAACTATGCAAAAAAAATTGATCCCCCCATAGAATTAATCGATAAAAATTTACTTTTTGATTTAGCATCAAGAGCAGGTTTAAATTTAGAAACAACACTTGGAAAAGGAAAGGTATATACTTATCCAATTTCTAATAACGAAATAATGAAAAATAATCTATCCAATAATATCCAAAATAGATTAATCTCGATCCCAGATAGGATTGAAAATTGTATAAAAATTAACCAACGAAAAATTTCCTTAAAACCTATGTACCTGATTCATTACAATATAAATGCCGAGTTCAAAACAAGTGTCGGAGTGATTCATCGGGAAAATGATCAAGGTCAATTTTATTTAAATGGATCAAATGGAAAAATATTGGAAGAAACTATAGCTTACTATTTTAGAGGAATTCCTTACAACAATCTAGCGTTAGAAGATACCAAAAAAACAACAATTATTCCATTTAAACTACTTTCAAGAAGAGTAAAAGATGAAGTAATCAATCATCTAATTAACAAATATACTTCGGTTCAAACATATATCGGGGGAAACAATGTAACTTATACAAAAAAATGCATACCTAAAAAGAACGATATATTTCTATCAAATATATCACAGGTTTATATACCTGATAATGAAATTTATTTTGATTTGAAAGGAAAAAATCGATACATTAAACTTGCTGATAATGGCACAATGTATTTCTATGATTATGGAGATAATATATCTAATTGTGAAATATGTAATAAACCATTAAGTTCTATGGGCATTTTATGTAATGATTGTGGAACAATCGCACATGATAAAAGATTGATATTTTCACATGGGTTCTATTGTAAAAATTGTGGTAAAAGTTTATGTAGAAATTGTACACACTACTTTGTCAAATTTTTAATTTTTAGAAGATACCTGTGTAAGAACTGTGCTGATAAAGAAAGCAAAAACGGGAAAGTAATAAAGAAGCTGAAACCTATTTAATTAAGAAAAAACCTGCTAGGTATTGCTCCAATGTCTTGCAAGGTTTTAAAAAGTATAATAATATAACTATTTGGAGGGAAATAATATACAAAAGAAAAAAATTGGATTGTTAATTTCAATATTAGGATTAATTGTTGGAATTTTTGGGGCTATAGGTACGATAATGGATTCTTTTTTTGGCTATAGCATTGTTGCCGTTTATCATACACTATTAATATTGAGTATGCCTATTTGTTTTACAGGCTTAACAATCGTACTTTATGAATTATCTAAAAAATTACAATAATGTTACAACATCTAATCATAAATAATGATTATAGTTTGTTTTTCTCCTTAGAGACTCTAATCATAGCCTTTTGATGGATATATATTCTAGAGCATCCCAGCAGTTTTTTAAAGAATTATCATATATTCATTATTCCAGTGGAGACTTTTAATGGTTGAGAGACGTGTTGATAAGCCTTGGCAAAAAATATATGATGATTTGAATCTTAAAAACCATAACTTTAAAAAAGAACCTTTTAAAATCACAGCCAAACAAATAAAAACCTGTTGCCAAGATTTTAAAGAAACTGGTGAAAAAGAGGTACGAATATTATGTAAACATGATACAAGGGAGAAGAGGCCAAAAGTATTCATTGAAAATAATTTATTTATGCTTGCAATCAAAAATGGAGAATATGTTATACTTAAAGGTGAAGGCTATGTAGATATACCTGAAATTAAAACTGAGGAAAAAATCTACAATTCATCCTTACGTTTTAAATTAGATACCTCAACTGTCGGAGACTCTGAGATGCAACATTTAGATTATGCTTACGCAACAAGTTTAATCAGGACTCTTATGAATGATGAAAGCCTTGTATTAACAACAAGAGGGAGAAAATATACTAAAATAGAATTTTCATTTAATTTTAATTCACAAAAAATTGATGTAAAAAGTGTTCAAACTGAGGTTGATGCAGGTTATGAGGGTAAAAATCAAGTTGTATTAATTGAAGCGAAAAATTCTAAGGTAAAAAATACGATAATTAGACAATTGTATTACCCATACAGAATGTGGCAAAATTATACAAAAAAGAAAATTATAACTCTATTTTTTGAAAAAACGGCAGAAAACACATATTCTATATGGCAATTCGGTTTTAGAAATACGAAAGATTATAATAGTATTTATCTTATAAAATCAGGCAAGTATAGAATTAAGGATAGTTATGGTCAACAAGCACTAAGTTGATTGGGGTGAATATTATAAAAACAAAACATACAATCATAATCGGAGATGCATTGAAAGAATTAACAAAACTTGAAGACGAATCAGTTGATCTTATATTTGCTGACCCGCCTTATAATATGTCTAAGAAAAAAGGACTTGGTTGGGCTTTTAGTAAACATATTACCATGCAAGAAGAATGGGATATTTTTTCTAAAGATGAATTTTATAACTTTAATAGACAATGGATCGGAGAAGCTTTGAGAGTTTTGAAAACTGGCGGAAGTTTATGGATGTGTGGCTCTTTTCATAATATTTATCAAATTGGTTTTATACTTCAACATATTGAAGAGGTAAAAATCAACAATAGTATTGTTTGGTTTAAACCAAATGCTCAACCCAATATTACATGTAGAATGTTTACAGAAAGTACAGAACATTTAATTTGGGCTTCTAAAAATGGCAAAGGAAAGAGATGGAAATTTAATTATGAATGGACAAAGAAAAATATCCACGATAATATTAATCCTAAAGGAAAACAAACAAGGAATCTTTGGTCAATTCCACTTACTCCAAAAAAGGAGAAATGGGCAGGTGAACAT
>Ga0272441_10008118_pt1 | contig 16783 bp, 16 predicted proteins | sample SSMProp6N_FD_193582 | JGI IMG/M metagenome (GOLD analysis project Ga0272441, IMG submission 193582) | Marine sediment archaeal communities from Little Sippewissett salt marsh, Falmouth, MA, United States - SSM-Prop-6N | ecosystem: Environmental > Aquatic > Marine > Wetlands > Sediment ...
GGCCTTGGAATAAATACCTAATTTACCCGCCAGGGGGATGAAAATTAAATTGGCTGAAAATGCTCCGTAGAAGGTAGTGAGCAATGCGACTGCCATTCCCGCGCCGATTTGATCCGGCGAAGAAAGGTTTTTTAACATCTGAACCAATCCTATAAGCGTTCCTACCATTCCAAAAGCGGGGGCGGCGGCACCCATAAATTCCAGTATCTTCTTGCCTGTCGAATGACGGTCCTGAAGTTTTTCAATTTCAAGAGACAGAAGATCCCTTATGGCACCTGATTCCTGACCATCCACAAGCATCTGCAGGCCTTTGACGAAAAACAAATCGTTTATTTTTGGGATCTCCTGTTCGAGAGCCAGTGCTCCGTCGCGTCTATTTATCGCCGCAAAGTTAACCATATTCTGAATCAGTTCCGACGGCGGAGGTATCTTGGTGACAATTGTTTTTTTAACCACCGAGAATATTCCAAGGAACTGGGGCAGAGAAAAATGTATAAGTGTAGCGCATAACATGCCGCCGATAGTTATTGCCAGGGAAGGAATGTGTACGAATGACTGCCATCCGCCACCGACTACGATAGCACCGACAACAACAAGGAAACCAAGAATTACTCCTACAATGGTCGCAATATCCATAATGTTAATTCACCTCTACTATTTGTTTTAGTCTCTGACTCAGTGATGCAGCAAGTTGCGGCTCTGATGTGGCCAGTTCTGCTAACAATTTCGCTTTGGTTCGTTCCGACATGTAATACAGAATTTTAACAGCGTCGTCGAAACTCCCGCTGTTCTCCTTGATCTGTTTTTTTTGTCCTGTTTCGGACTCCTCGGACATGCACATGTTCGTCACTATTTTACTTGCACTGCTTGAATCCATCTTATCATAACTGGCTGCTAACGATATCAGGTTTGTTTGCTCGCTTTGATCAATCTCAATTCTGCTTTTTATCAGTTTGTCGCGTTCGCTTTTAAGATTGACGGTAATTGACGCAAGCTCGATTTGTAAGCTGTGAAGTTTTTCGATATCTTCCTGTAAGACGTTTTTGGCTGTTTGCAGCCTCTCTTCCTCCACTTTCATAACCTGGAGTCTGTTTTCGTAATCCTGCATTTTTTTGCGAAGATCGTGGATGAGATTCTTAAGCTGTTGCTCGGTCATAGATTTTGTTGTGTTTATGGCGCCGGTATCAATAACTTGATTTGTTTTTATGGGTAACTGTTGTGTTTGTGTCTCGGCTTCTGCAACAGCATCTTTCGGCCTCTCCGGCTCATCAGGGGATTTTGCCTGTGGTGGACGCACGAAAAAAGCAAAGGAAAATGCTCCGCCAAAGCTTAATAATCCCACTCCCAATATTATTATTATCATTTTCTTGCTCACTGGTTTTCTCCTAACTTCGCGGGTCTCTGACAAATGAGACTGTTGCTCGGTCGTCTAATTCTTTTTGCTCGTATTTTTCCTGCTCTTTTATATATTGTGTTTTTGCCTCGTTTCGTAATCTTTCAAGCCCTTCTTTAGATCTTCTGGCTTTCATGACATCCATGATTTTATCTTTTTGTTGAGTTTCCAAATGGCATATCTTTTCCTTAAGATTTTTAATTTGTTCGTTGCTCGCATACGAATATGCCAGAAAAAATTCCTGTTTAGCCAATCGCTTTTTAGGGCTTTGAGCGTTTAAGTCGATTATAATATTTTCTAATAACTTTCTTTTTATTAACATCTCACTGCGTGCAGCGAGAAGTTTATCGGTTATTTCAAGCAGCTCTGCGGTTTTTTTCTGTTCCTCTTTTGTTCGTATATCAAGTACTCGCTGCAGACGCCATGTAAACCGTTTCATTTAATATTCTGTTTCCATTTCACAAACAATAATATTTATTTAGGATAATATTTACTGTGTGTTTTCGTTTCCTAAAAGTTCATCCCATGCCCGGGTAATAGCGGTAATACGTCTGATTGTTTCATTAAAATCTGTTTTGTCACGAACGGACTGGACAAGGAAGTCCCTGATTTTATCAATTAGGGCGATTGCTCCGTCGATGCGTTTGTTACTTCCGGATGAAAAAGCCCCGATATTTATCAAGTCTTCGGCGTCGAGGTAAACGGCGTATATTTCTTTAAGTTTTTGTGCGGCGCGTTTGTGCTCCGGACTTGCCACTACGGGCATCAAACGGCTGACACTCTGTAAAATATCTACGGCCGGATAGTGAGATCTTTCCGCAAGCTTCCTTGACAATACAATATGGCCGTCCAGTAAACTCCTGGCGCTGTCGGCTACGGGATCGGCTAAATCATCGTTTTCCACCAGAACAGTAAGAATGCCCGTTATGCTGCCGTGTGCGGAGCATCCAAGGCGTTCGATTAATCTCGGCATAAGAGAGAAAACGCTCGGGCAGTAACCTTTTGTTGTCGGGGGTTCTCCTGCGGCAAGACCTATTTCACGCTGGGCCTGGGCGAAGCGAGTTAGTGAGTCCATCATGAACAGGACATTTTTACCTCTATCTCTGAAGTACTCGGCGATTGTCACGGCTACGAACGCTGCTTTTACCCGCTGGATAGGAGGTGAATCCGAAGCTGCAACGACAACAACGCTGCGGGCCAGTCCTTCGGCTCCGAGGTCCGACTCAATAAATTCGCGAACTTCCCGGCCGCGCTCGCCTATCAGTGCTACTATATTGACATCCGCTTCGCTCGAATTGGCTATGTCACCGAGCAGAACGCTCTTGCCGACGCCGCTGCCGGAAAAAATTCCGACACGTTGTCCCTTGCCGCATGTCAGTACCCCGTCAATAGACCTTATTCCCAAAGCCAGAGGACGAGTTATTTTCTCACGAGTCAGTGGGTGTGGGCTGCCTGAATCCAATGATTTTTTGTCTTTTCCGACCAGCGGCCCTTTGTTGTCTATGGGCTCTCCCAGTCCGTCAATGACTCTGCCGAGTATGTTTTCACCGAGGGTAATGTGACGAGGTGTGGTTTGGGAAGTTACTGTGTCACCGGGCGATATGCCTTCTATATGCTCTAGAGGCAATAAAATAAGATGGTCGTTATTGAAACCTACTACTTCCGCTATAATACGCCTTTCGTCACGAATATGTATCCCGCACAACTGTCCCAAACCAACTTCAGGGCCGTTTGATTCGACCGTAAGCCCCGAGACTTTGACGACGGAGCCGCGGCAATTAAGCAAATCAACTTCGCTCAATGCCGAATGAAATTTACTGAAATCAATCGAACTTGTATCAACAACGTTCACAGTCATAATGCATCATGCCTTTTTTAGCGCTTCGCCGATTTGCTCCAGATGTTCTTCGATGAACGAATGGATGTTTCCTTTTGGGCTTTTGACCAGGCATTCCGCCCGTCCTATATTGGGATCAGAAACGAATTTTATGCCGGTTAAAGCACTCTCTTTTTCTTTATCAAGTATTTTTTGGCATTGCTCCAAATCTTCGGGATTCAAATAAACGTTTACTTCCTGTCGTGTCGGAATATTTTTAAGTGCTTCTTTCACTATAGTTTCAATTTTGTAATCACCTTTTTCCACCTTTTGAACCAATATTTTTCTCGCGATTTCAATCGCAAGCCCGGCAATCTCTTCTCTATGTTTGGTTAATATATCTTCGTAAAATTTATTCAGTTTATCGTTTATATCACTAAGCATTCGGCAGACTTGCAAAAGCTCGGCCTCTTGAGTGCCGGCTCTCTGCATCGAGGATGTATTTGAATCGGAGCCTATGTAAGTTTGACTGACCAATTCATTCCCGCACCCGTTGAGTATATGATCGGACTCAACAGGCGCGGGACAGGTTTTCATGATTTTTGCCGAGATGATTGGCTTGGTTAATATAATTACGGGTTGACCAAACATTGTATCACTCTTCTATAAAAGCAAGTTCGCCTTTTTCATTCATCTGACGTAAAACCTGAACTATTTCTTCCTTTGCCTGTTCGATATCCTCTTTTTTTGGTGCAGACATAAGAGATGTTTCCTCGTCCAGAGCTTCAGCAGCACGCTCTGAAATATTAGACCTGACTTTGCCGATGATAATTTCGTCGGCTTTATATAAGGCCAGTGCTAATTTTTGGGAATCTATTCCTCTTAATGCTTCCTGGAGAGACCTGTCCATCACCTGCGGTATATCTGTCCAGATTATCATCAACTCGGCAACCATCTCGCCGGTTTTACCGTCTTTTTCACGTATAGCCCCAAGCAGACCGTCTCGAAGCTCTTTACTAAGGTTTCGTAAGATCACGGCAACCTTTCTCAGGGACTCCTCGGGCTTTGCACTTACGACCTCACCTTCTCCGCCCGTCGTTGCCAGTTCGAGGCGGCTGCATACTGTTTCCGCTATTCGTGCCTTTGCCTCCGGAGTCACCGTTTCACAACTGGCCATCCTGTTGACGGCACTGAGACGTACTCCTTCTCCAAGCAAACCGAGTACTTCCGAGCTTTTTTTCGCAGGCAGCTCGGATAAAACCACCGCCGCCGCCTGGGGATGTTCGTTGCTCAAAATAGATGCTATTGTTTGGGCGTCCCTGGAGCGTATAGAGATAAAAGGGTCCCGTTTGAACAGTAAATTTTGTATTTGTGTCTGGATATTTTCAGCTTTTGCATCCCCTAACGAGCTTTTAAGTAACTCATGAAGGAAGTTATCTATATGAAATCCCGTTCCAGCGCTAACACTAAGTGAATTACAGAACTGCCATGCAATCTCGGCGCTCTGCTTATTATCTCTTAAACCCGTTGCATCGAGATATGCCAGCTCTACAGCCAATTCCTTGACCTTATCGGCATCGAGACCTTTGACCAGCTCCGAGGCGGTTGCTGCATCCAGAGTCATTAACAACATCGCTGCTCTTTGTTTGCCCGTCAATGCCATTTATTCAATCCTTTTTTAGGAATTATTCTTCAATCCATTGTGTAAACAGTTGCCTGACCCGTTCCGGATTTTGTTCGAGGGCGCTTGCTATTTGATTTCGAAAGGCAACGGGTGATATACCGGAATGTTCCGGAAGAAGTCCCCTTGTTGATTCCTCTGCTTTAGCGACTGGTTGTGCGGCGGTTTCCGTCTGCACTTTTTTCTTAGCACCTTTGAACATGCGAAAGACAAGTAACGCGCAAATCGCCATAATCCCTAATGACGCCTGTCTTGCAATTGCGACAAAATCAAGCCCGCCGGACGGCTCTTCTTCTAAAAGTGTCTCCTGCTGCCGTGGAATTCTTACAGGGACAACTTTTAAGGAATCCCGCCCGTTAAGGTCCAGGCCGAGGGCGTTTTCTATTAGTTCCGCAACATCGTTAGGGTCCATTATTTGTGCAGGTTGCTCGGTGGTCTCAGCCTCATTTACGTCAGCCGGCCAAAGGTCAACAATAGCCGCAACCGACAGGGATTTTATCTCACCCGGAAGGACAACCTGCTGTGTTACAGTCTTGCCGACCTGAAATTCCGTCACTATTGTTTCATCCTTTTTTGTGCTTCCTGTAGCGGCAGGTTGGCCTTCACCTGATGCGGTCCCGGCTCCGGTTTCATTGCTGTTGGTAATTTCTTCTTTCGTAGCGACTCCCTTGGGCTCGTACTTTTCCGTGACGGTACTGATGCTATTCGTATCAATCACGGCGTGTACCTTGACAGTTGCCCGGCCGGGGCCTAATACGGTTGTGAGCATCTCTTCGACCTTGCCCTGCAGGTTTTGCTCGACTCTTTCCCTGTAATCCTGTACGGTTCCCGCACCGGTTGCGATTGCATTGCCTGATTGGCTGGAAAGCAAGCGTCCCTGACTATCTATTATACTCACATTTTCAGAGGTCAATCCCTCGACACTGCCTGAAACTAAATGTGTAATTGCAGCTATATTTAACGAGCTTAATTTGTAACCGGGTTTTAGCCTCAGTACCACGGATGATGTAGTCTTGCCTGCCTCGGAAGTAAACAGGGTTTGTTCGGAGTTGACTATGTGTACTCTTGCGTGAACCACGCCGTCTATCATTTGAATACTTTTTGCAAGCTCATCCTGAAGTGCCCGCTTGAGATTCACGTTCTGAACAAACGGACTGACGCCGATTTTGCCGTTATCGAATATTTTATAACCTCCCTGTTCACCTATAGGCAATCCCTCTTTTGCCATGTCCAGGCGGAGTTGATAAACGTGCTCTTTTGGAACGAAGATGCTTGTTCCGCCTGCTCTTAATTCATAAACGATTCCTTTTTCACCGATTTTTTCCGTTATTTTGGATGCTTCTTCCGGATTAAGGTCTTGATATAGCATCCTTAAATCGGGTTTGCGGGCCCAGTGGGTAAGCAATGCACCAATGGCAAAAAATGTCAGAACTATTGCAATCAGAAAAACACGCTGAACCAGACCGACCTTTTGCCAGATTGCTCCAATTTTTTGAAGAATATTCATTTAATTTCTTAATCCCTCGATTATAAATTTTTACGAATAGGAATAAGTTAGGATTATGTAATACCGGTTATAACGGCATATTCATCGTTTGTTTATAGGCTTCAATTATCTTATTCCTAACGCCCACAAGAAGTTTGAAACTTAAATCAGCTTTTGCCACCGCCGAAACTACGGAAGTAATATCTTCATTCTTGCCGGACAGTAAATCTTTTATTGACATGTCCGAAGATGTTTGAAGATCGTCAACTTTGGATATGTAGTTGTTGACTGCTTTAACAGTCTTACCGAAATCTGTCCCGGTGTTATCGGTGTTTCCTACTTTCGGCATACTGGAATTTTTTTTCGTTTGAACTGACTGTTGTTCCAGAGTTCCTCTGATGTGATTATTTATTCCATTTATATTAGTATTCAAATTAACCATCGGGTTTTCCTAAATTATCGAAGTAGTTCGAGAGTAGTTTCCACCATTTGTTGATAGCGTTTTAGTACGGCGGTGTTGGCTTGATAAACACGTGTAGCTATAGAAAGATTTATCATCTCATGGGGGAGGCTCACATTTGGCATGGAGACATATCCATTTTCGTCCGCCAAAGGGTGCCTCGGATCTAAAACCTTAAGAAATTCGCTCGTATCTGTGAGTATTTTATCAAGTTTGACACCGCCCATATCGTCATCGGCAATAAAGGCCGCTTCAAGTCTACGGTAAGGTTCTCCGTTACCGGCATTAGTAGTTCTGGAGTTTGCGACATTAGAGGAAATTATTTCAATCTGTTTACCCTGTGCCTGTAAACCGGAAATTGCTATGTCAACAGGGCCGAAGCCGTTTTCAACTTTCATCTTATAATCTTTCTGTTATCACCATTTTTTAAGGAGTATCCGAATTATTGTACTTTATGATTATTTCAGATTCATGGCCGATTCAATTTGTTTATATTTCTTGTTAAGAAGCCGGATAAAAGCAGTATGTCGGAGGCTGTTTTTTATCATTTGCCCCACTTCGGATTCTAAATTGACGTCATTTCCGTTTAAATTGACCGTGGTTTGCATTGGTTGATAAAGTTCAGGTTCAATATCATCCAGATTAACAGAGCCGGATGAATTCATTGCATTTGCAAGAAGCTCTTCGAACCTTACATCAAACCTTCGATATTCCGGAGTCTCAAGGTTTGAAATATTATTGGCGATTGCCTTCTGTCGAAGGTTTTCCGCTCTTATACCGGTCTCTATTAAATCAGTTACACTATTGGTTTTGGACATTATGTTTTCCATTAATTTAAACAAACTCTATCTTCTTATTAATGAAAGAAGCAGCAATAATCATGCCAGCCATAAGATAGGCTTTATTTTCTCCATTTTTACCACTTTATTGCCTAAAAATGATGTTTTTCACTTACGAATAAATGTTAACAAGAGAAATGATGTCAGGAATTTATACAGTGGTTGTTTGTTTTCATGTAAGTAGTCAAGTTTTGTGATTATTATGCTATATGTTAGGAAGTTCTTTCCTATATATAGGGAATTTCTCTCCACATATGACAAAGAAATAAAAGAATTGGTGATAATGGTCGAATTATAGCATTTATAATTCTATGTGGATAATACACTTAAGAGAGAGCAAGACTTCTTCAATAGATATTGGCATAGCAGTTGCTATATTAATTAAATCGATAATATATAGGCTAAATATGGACTCTAAATTAATAACAATAAGCAACATATTACCACAAACAAACAGAACTGATTTGAGTTCTTCCGGTTTAGGAGTCGGAAAGGGTAGTCAAAAGTTTTTTATTGACCAGGATTACGAACCAAACCAAACAGTATTGGCCGATAAAAATGTCGATAATAATACCTCAAAGGCAGAACTTCGATCCGGAGAGGATGTGTCAACTTCAAAGGAGACAAACAGAGCTTGGAACAGTAATAAATCGATTAAGAAAGATATTCACGAAGAAAATAACGACAAGAATTATTCAATCCCGGATAATGAATCTCCTGTTAAATCCCCGGAATCTCAGGACAACGGAAATATAGAGTCAAAGAGTGCATCCGGAAGTTCTGAAATAATCAATAAAAGCGATGATGCAATATCGGGCGAAACAATCCATTCAGAGCAAAAGAGTGAAATTCCCGACGGGCTTCAGGTTTTGGTGTCGGAACAATCAAGAGGAACATTCGGTATAGCGATAAAAAAGACTAACATAAATGGCGATGCAGAAAATATTCAGGTGGATGGTCAAGTTAAGAATAACGACGGTTCTCCTGCACAAAACGGCTTAACTAATGTATCAAAAACATTATTAGAGTGGCAAAATAATACTATAAAACAATCGGAGTTAGTAATTGAAAAGGAAAGTATTGTCGGTAATAGGGATAACGCCCTGGTTACCGACGAAAAAATACCTGTATTGAGCAGCGAGCTTGTAAAAGAAAATGCAAAGGAATTATTATCGAAAACAAAATCCGGTGAAACTGATATAAAAGAACTGTTATCGGCAGAAAAAAGTTTGGATAATAGACAATCGTATGTATCTCAGGAAGTTTTAGAATCACCAAAGATTAAGGAGTCCATAAATTATCTGAACGGTCTAAAAAGCGATTCTGCCGGACAAAAAATAGATATAACAAATATACAGGTATCAACAGGGCAAACGAAAAGTCATAATGAATCATCCTCGGATAATAAAACGACATTGCACGTCGATCAGATAGCATCACAGAATACATTTGTTACAGAGCAAAATATCAATTCAATAAGTAATACCAAGGCCGTTAGTCAAGAACAGCCGGATGTTTCAGAAAATGTCAGCAAACAGATTCTTGAATCTATTCACAGTTCGATAAACAAGCAGGGCGGGGACAAACAGATAACCGTTAACCTTAATCCGCCCGAATTGGGACAGGTTTCTATAAAATTCCAGGAGAATGGCACAGAGTTAAACGGCCTGCTGGAAGTCAATAAAGCACAAACAAGGTCTGAAATCGAACAAGCTCTGCCTCAGATAATACGTAATTTATCCGATTCCGGCATAAATATAAAACGTCTCGAAGTAGTGTTGACAAACGATGGACAGACAGGGCAAGAGGAAATGAAAGAAGAGTCGTTATTATACAATCAGCAACAGCAGCAGGATTTCAATAATCCGGGTATGCATAGAGGAAGCCGCGATACAACCAAATTTCATGAATGGATGACAAATCAAATTGATTCCGTTAACAATCAAGGTTTTGGTGATTCTGTTGCAGTTGAGAGCTCAATCAATATCCTTATATAGAATACAAGCGGAGTGTCTTTCATTGTTTTTAAATTGAGCGGATATGATATACAAATGCTTAGGATTACACAAAATACAACCATAGACAGTCATAAATGTAGCTGTAATAATCTTAATGAACTCGATCTGAGATACCTTCATTTACTCGAACGCAATCCTGATAATACAGATAATCCTGATATATTGCATTCTTTGGGAGTTATTGCCTATCAAAAAGAGCAGTATGATAAAGCGCTGAAACGGATTAGCGAAGCAATTGATAAAAACCGGTTCGAGCCGCAATTTCATAACACACTTGGAATTATACTGGAAGCCCTCGGAAGGCTGGATGATGCAATCAGAGCATATCAGGAGGCGGTGTCTTTAAGGCCTGATTATGCTGAAGCATACCATAATATGGCGGTTGCTTTACTGTCTGGTGGAAATTATGCCTCTGCTGTTGAAAGGTCCAGGCAGGCTGTCATGCTGCGGCCGGATTATGCACAGGCATATAACACTATGGCATTCTCATTTGAGAAACAGCATTTATACGATGATGCGATCGAAAATTATAAACAGGCATTATTGCTGGATCCGGATTTTGTCGAGGCTTATAACCATTTGGGAGTCGTTTTAAATGAGAAGGGCAGGTACACGGAAGCTATAGATAGTTTCAGAAATGCCATAAAACGGGATCCCGGCTATGCCGAGGTGTATAACAATATGGGTATTGCCCTAAAAGAGCTGGAGGAATTTAACGAAGCGATAGCAAATTTCGAGAGGGCACTCCAGTTTGATCCGAACTTTGCAGAAGCTTATTATAACTTGGGAAATAGTCTTAGGGACCAGGGCAGGTGTATTGAGGCAATCAGTAATTTTAAAAAAGCGATCAGCATTAAGCCGGACTATGCTCAGGCGCATTGGAATCTTTCGCTTGCGTATTTGTTAAACGGCAATTACAAAGAAGGCTGGAAGGGATACAAATGGAGACGTAACGCGGACCTGAAGATTCTCACCGATTATCATAGCACCGGCAAACCACGGTGGGACGGTTCTTCCTTCGAATCGAAGAGACTTTTAGTTCATTATGAACAGGGGCTGGGTGACAACATTCAATTTGTAAGATATCTGCCTATGGTAAAGAATAGAGGAGGAACAGTAATATTTGAAACGCTAAAGCCGCTTATTAACCTGCTGCGGGGATTTCCAGGTGTTGATGAGATTGTAGAGTATGTTCCAAACAGGAAGGAGCCTCTGGAATATGATGTTTATACGTCATTACTGGATATGCCTTTCATATTCGGAACAACGGTAGAAACGATTCCTTCTCAAGTGCCGTATATTTACGCCGATCCATCCAAAGCCCGATATTGGCGGGATAAACTTTCGGGACCGGGAATGAAAGTCGGAATTGTGTGGGCGGGCTCGCCGGAACATGGAAATGATTGTTATCGTTCATGTTCGCTAAAGAACTTTGCCCCATTAGGGGAAATTGATAGAGTGAGATTGTACGGCTTACAAAAAGGTCAAGCCGCTCGACAAGTGGATGAATTTGCCGAGATTATATCGGTAACAAACATATCAGAAAACTTTAATGATTTCACCGATACTGCCGCGGCAATTGATAATCTTGATTTGGTTATTTCGGTAGATACGTCTGTGCTTCATCTGTCCGGGGCGATGGGCAAATCCACCTGGGCGCTTATACCTTATGCTCCCGAGTGGAGATGGATGTTGAATCGTCAGGATAGTCCGTGGTATCCGAATATGAGATTATTCAGACAACCGAATTGGAATGACTGGGATTCAGTATTCGGGAGCGTTACTAAAGAATTGAAAATGATAGTATCCAATCCGGGGAGATAAAAGAAATAAAATGATTCCGGTGATAATCCCTTATTACAGACAAAAAGAAAAACTCGATAAGTGTGTTGCACACCTGAAGAATCAATCAGTAGATGTAGAAATATTTATTAAGGATAACGATATCGATAATACCTACTTCACTGCAGCGATTAATCAGGGTCTAAAAAAATATTTAATTCAACCGGATGAGTACATTGTGATATTGAATCAGGATATGTACTTGGAATCTGTTGCTATAGAGAGGATGATGACTTTTATGGATTCACATCCGGACTGTGGTATCGGAGCACCGCTGCAAATTGACAAAGAAAATCCCGAATATGTGATTTTTGCAGGAGGATTGGATGCTTTTCCCACCGGTAAACACCAACATGGCCCATTATCCGAGTTCGGTGGAGATGAAGAAATTCTCTGGGCGAACGGAGCCTGTATGATTCTGCGGAAAGAGATGATTCAGGAAATCGGCTTACTGGACGAAAACTATATGTTTATTGGCAGTGACAGTGATTATTGTTTTACCGCCAGAGCAAGAGGCTGGCAAATCTGGAGAATATTCGGAGCCAGAGGTATTCATGATAGCGACAAATCGGCACGATTATCCGAGATAGATATTGAGAAGATAAAAATCAAAGATATGGTTTATTTCGGAAAAAAGTGGCTTACAGGAGAATTATTCAAGGAGATGGCATACGAAGGGGAAAAACTAAATTCGGGAGAAATCGGCCTGTTTTTATATGAGTTGAGACGGTCGGAATCCGAGTTAGAGTTGCTGTCAGGATAATATTTTTGAATAAAAGGTAGTTTGTACGCTAAAAACACGAATTATTCGGATTTGTGGAAGTTTCACTTACATAAACGGCCATTTTTTTTGCCATTTCATACGAGCTGTTTCAATTGATTTCAGGAAAGATTTTTTAAATCTATCCAGAGAAAAACATTTCATTACTGTATTTCGAGCCTCCCGGCCCATTTTTATTGCTAAATCCCTGTCCTTTAGTAATAAAGCCGCATAGCTTCGTAACTCCCCCGGATCGTTGCTTAAAAAACCGCTGATACCGTGTTCTACAGGTGACGTCGGATGCCGATTACCCAATATGGGCATTCCTGCGGCCATTGCTTCTATACTGGCCATGTTATATCCGTCTTCAAGCTGCGGATCTGCCGTATGAATATAAAAACGGTGAGATTGCAATAGTCCTTTTAAATGACCCCAGCTATTCGACGCAGAAACTGCCTGTATATCGGGATTATGTCCGACAAGCCGAATAGGCAGTCCGGCAAAGGTATTATCATGAAAGTCCCACATCAGGATTTTTTTTCTGCTGTTAATATGATTGCATATTCTAAGGCCGCATGCTTTTTCGCCTGTGTAGGGAAGATAGTCACCCGGGTCACAACCAATAACAATAACGTCTTCGGTAAAGTCCCAGGATTTGCCTTTTAGTAAAGAGCCGGCAACGGCATGGCCGCCGACAAACTCAAGATATTTATGCAGGCTGGATTTCATGTTTACAGGATCGATGCTGGATTTCTCTTCTATGTGTCTTCCTTCGAGTGTGGAGTGAATAACTATGAGTCGAGGCTCATTTCTATGCTTAACATCGAGAAGGTCGGTTATATTGTGAGTTATTATACAATAATATTGGTTTTTATTGTTTATTGCTTGCGATAACGTGATAAACCTGGAATTTTCCGGTACTGGTCGCATTTGTTCGTCCCAGGTTTGCTTGTATTGTCCTTTGAGGCCTGTGATAATATCGAGGTGAAATCCTAACACACCTAATTGATATACCCAGGCTTCATGGCAATTGAATACGAGCAGTGTTCTGTTGTGAATTTTTTCTGTCATATTCGGCAAATTCTATCCTTTTATACTCGACCGGCAGCATCAACCATTAATAGCAAATGAATAACGCTTGATAAAACAGTAAATAGTATATTAACGCTTGTCGTATTATCAAGCAGCAAGTATTCTATGTTGTCCGATAATATGATTTTCATGTCGAGTCTTACGAATAGAAAATAAATTTATCTGACGTTGCTGTTTGTGTGATTGTCGAGAACTTAAAAAATAACGTTGTTTGCAACATATTGTTTTTTGAAGCCTCTTAATAGGATTGTAAGTCGATTATTATGTTTTTCAAATAAAAAATTTTCCGCTTAACAAGCAATATCAACTCTGATTTCATCCGGATTACCGGTCCAGTAATTTTGAGTCTGCTTCAATCGAAGAAATTCCTCAAGTAACCGCAATATTAGTCGATAATTGCAAATAGAAACGATGAGTTCCGGCATAAATTCTTTAACATTCTAATATAGTTAACCCGGTCTTTGACAAGGCCAAAACTAAAGTGTCTGGTTTTTTTAAGGAGTCAATGATATGTTAGCAATTAAGAACAATCTTATGGCAGCAAACGCTGCTCGACATCTGGGCATGAGCTACGATGCATTGGCCCAGTCTGTCGAAAGGCTGTCGTCTGGTTTACGCATAAATAGTGCGAAAGACGATGCAGCAGGTCTGGCAGTCCGTGAGTTGATGCGCGCCGATATCGCTGTTCTTCAGCAGGGTTCTCGTAACGCATTGGACGGCATTAGTATGTTGCAGACCATGGAAGGTGCTATGGCAACTATCGACGATGCATTGGTGCGTATGAAACAGTTGGCCGAGCAGGCATCAACGGGTTCATATTCATCTGCTCAGCGAGCCATTATGGATAATGAGTTTGATGAGATGGCTGCGGAAATCAACCGTATTGCAGGTGCGGTGGAATTCAACGGCAATACTCTTCTTAATAGTGCTACTGCTACGATATCAATTCAGTTCGGTGCTGCAATGACCGACAAAGTTGATGTCACTGGAACAGACGTTACAAGCAGCGCGCTGGGTCTTAGTTCGGCCAGTATCGATACCGTTGCTCATGCTCAGTCGGCTTTGGCAACTGTTGCAACCGCCATCACGACAAAAGATACTGCGCGTGCCGCATTTGGTTATAAGATGAACCGTCTGGAAAGCACCATATCGGTTATTAACAACCAGGCTGAGAATCTTATGGCATCAGAATCGCGAATTTCAGATGTGGATGTTGCAACAGAGATGGCAGCCATGACCAGAAATCAAGTTTTGGCGAATGCAGGTGTAGCTATGCTGGCGCAGGCCAATACTGTACCGCAGATGGCATTGAATCTGCTCAGATAATGGCAGCGATCAATTAAGATTGACTTATCGGGGAGATGTCCGGATCAGGTGGAAGGCATCTCCCCATAAATCAAGCATCAGGAAAAATATTCATCAGATACGAATGGAGTATAACCATGAATGGAATCGCTGCATACCAAAATAATTCGGTTACTACACAAAGTAAAGACCGTCTTATCATACTATTATATGATGGTGCGATCAAGTTTATGAACCTCGCGATCCAGGAGTTACAGGCGGGAAATTTCCAGGCAAAAGGACAATATATAAACAAGGCACAGGACATTATTAACGAGCTTAATGCCGTGCTGGATATGAAAGCCGGAGGTGAGATTGCTGAAAACCTTCGTAAACTATACTGTTTTATGTATAAGCGCCTCTCGGAAGCGAATATTAAGCGTGATCCTCAAATGATTCGTGATGTGATCAAACTTATGGAAGAACTGAATCAAAGCTGGAAAGCAATTGCCAGTTAAGTAATAAATTTGATTGAATTAGGAAGATTAAAATGCTTGAAGCAAAAGATATTATGACAACCGATGTGATTTGCATTCATAAAGAAACTCCGATATTTCAAGCGATTAATCTAATGGTAAAGAATAATATAACAGGCATCCCGGTTGTTGGAAATGATATGGTCCTGGTCGGAATTCTGACGGAACAGGATGTGCTAAGGTTGTTTCATACTTATGAAGACGAAAAAGACAGAACCGTGAGTGATTTTATGACACAACCCGCAATTCATTTCGAACAAAATGAGTACGTGCTTGATATATGCTATTGTCTGAGGGATAATGCTATTAGGAGAGTTCCAGTTACATTGAATGGTAAAGTGGTCGGACTAATAAGCAGGTCTGATATTCTAAAGTACATTCTCAGGCAAAGCCGGGAGAATGTTGTTACTGCCGACCAAAACGGCTGATATTAAACAGGACTCATAATCCATATAGTATTACTGCATGCCGATGGGGAAAATACGAAGATTATGTGCGAGTTCCGAGTAGCAGGCAACAGAAGATTTGAGTACGGTTATTTGATGTAGAAGTCAAATATATCGATTTCTGAAAACAAGGTGTCCGGAAAAACTTCCGGACACCTTCCCATACCTAAGTAACATATCATATAAAAATTATCAATTCTAATGAAATATGTGTTATCTATATTAAGATCGGCTCATAAAGGTGATAATCGGTGAATAATGGTGTTGGATATGAGATTATTTGTCTAATAATTTTTTGGGATATTTAATGGTTTGACAGAATTGATGCAAAGTTGCTGTATTAATTGAAATGAAAGGACTCGCCTGTAGCAAAATTGGATAGAGCGTCGGTCTACGGACTTGTACAAATATCTTGTATAACAAACTAAAAAACGGCGTATTTGTATATAAAAACAAAGATACTGTCAAATCAATCGAAGGTCAAAAGAACATGTATGGTGCGCACTTTAACAAGCGCCTTAGTGACATTACTGGCAAGACCGGTCTAATTTGTAATAAATATATACAGAGAAATTGCTGTTCATGCTTATTGCTGTGAACTATTTTAAATACTTTTATAAGTGATAATATATTATCCATTGGTCACTATTTAAGTCACTTTCTCTGGTTTGCCTTAATATTAATACGTGAAATAAAGCCGTATAAAAAACTACTGAGTATTAAAAGAATCCAACCTGCTCTGGAACGTTAGAATTTATAACTTATATGGTGAAACAGGTGATAGTAGAAAGTGAAGAACTCCCTGCGGAACAGAGAAATCACCAGGTTGGATATAAACATCCTCAAAAAAAGTAGAAATTTTAACCCGCGCAGAGCGGTAATCTTAAAGGTACACCACCAAGTCGTTGCAATCTATGGCGCTGGGTATGCACGTATATGAATTTGACGGATAAAGAAATAAGAAAGTTAAAAAGAAGGGAGATGACTCCGGTTCAGAAGGCGGCACTGATACGTATTACGAATAATTAATGCGCTTAGCATGTAAACACCGATATAGTTCATAGTAGTCAATTGAAACTATTTTTAAGCACGGAGGCTATTATGAATCTCAAAGACCGTTACACAAAACA
>Ga0272441_10008119_pt1 | contig 16781 bp, 13 predicted proteins | sample SSMProp6N_FD_193582 | JGI IMG/M metagenome (GOLD analysis project Ga0272441, IMG submission 193582) | Marine sediment archaeal communities from Little Sippewissett salt marsh, Falmouth, MA, United States - SSM-Prop-6N | ecosystem: Environmental > Aquatic > Marine > Wetlands > Sediment ...
GATACCTGCAGAATGTATATGTTTAAATTGGATAGTCGCGTCGTTTATGGCATCGAGGAAAACCCGCCCGCCGCGCACCCTAGCAACCTCGCCCTCTCCGCCTACCCCAACCCTTTTAATTCCTCGGTAACAATCTCCTTATCTGTTATCCCGGCGACCTCTTCTGTCATTCCGGGCTTGACCCGGAATCCAGAAATTGAAATATTCGACATCAACGGCCGCATGGTCGCGCAAATAATCCCCCCCGGCCCCCCTTTCACAAGGGGGGAGGAAGAGGGAAAGTCCCCCTTGTCAAAGGGGGATTTAGGGGGATTAGTCTGGCAACCCGACGAGGCGATAACTTCCGGCATCTACCTCGTTCGCGCGACATTCGGCGACGAATCGGCATCAAAGCGAATCGTATATTTAAAATAGCGTGAAAAGTATCTGAAGGGAGAAAATGGGCAAGGGCCGAGTCGAGAGTTGAGAATGGAGAGTTGAGAGTTGGGAGAAGTAATCCCGGTTTATCAAGACGAAAAGCGGTTTTAAAATATTCCAACGGGATAATTAAATTGTAAAGAATAATTTACTTCGACAATAATACACAACATTGTCAACTAGCATGAATTCCCTTTTTTAGGCAAGCAAACACTACATAAACCCGCCTGTCGGGCTATTTTTAGCCGGTTGGCGATCCTTCCGGTGCATACCTTCTTGCCGCGAAAACGATCTTCGATATAACCATTTTTTTTGAACTGAGCATATTATTTTGTTGCAATAGGGTGAATGCACCATTATATTCAACCAGTGGATGTCCGAACTCCGTTTATTACGAATGCACATTTCCTTGCATTCAATCGGACTCCATCAGTTAAAGCAACAATCTGTAACGATAACGATTCGGTAGCCGGGGCGTTCTGCCTTAGCGAACTCGATTCAAACAATTTGTAGAATTGGCCGGAGAAAAAGGATAATATCCGTATTCCGAAATCCTATCGAATACTTATTACGGATTTCGGTTGACAGAAACAAGCGGTTTAAAGAGAAGAAAAGCGATATTTCCTGAAGTGAATTAGTTTACAGGAATCGTAATGCTAAACCCGAAAGCCCAACCGGCGGCGGTTTCTCGGGAATTGAATGGATAACGTAGTCCAGCAAGCCGTCGGGATAATATGTCATGAAAGCAATTGTTGACCGAATCCTTCGAAAAATGTATTTATTAAGTAATAATTGGAGGCGAAATGAAGAAGTTCATAGCAGTATTTACTGTTCTGTTTGCGGTAGTTAGTCTTTACGGCGCGGTCGGTTGGTGCGGGATGATTTGGCCAAATTCCGGCACGGAACACTCGACGGGTGAGGCAATAAGCGTTTATTTTCAGATTTGGAAAGACGGCGTTACGGACGGTATCGGGCGGGGCGATAGTATCGCGGCGACGCTCTATTGGAGGGAATCCGGGACGATAAGTTGGGATATTATCGAGATGACATTCACTGGCGATGTCGGCAATAATGACGAATATAGCGCAGATATTCCAGCGCCTACCGTTATAGGAGATATCGATTATTATTGCGAAGCGCTCGATTCTATTGATATGATAACAACAACAGGAACCGACCAAAACGATGTCGCACTTAACACAACCACACCGGGAGTGCTTCATATTGTCGATGTTACGGCAATCGATGTAACCGTTACGTTTCAGGTCGATATGGCACTCGAAGATAGTTTCGATATTGTCACGGTTGCGGGGACTTTTAACGATTGGAGCACAACTGCGGATACGATGACGGATCCAGATATGGACGGTGTTTATTCAATCGATATCCTTTTCCCTGCAGGCAGTAATCCCAGCCACGATTATAAATTTATTAAGGATGGCGTTTACGAGTGGATTCCTAACCGCAGTTTGGCTATTAACGATAGCTTTCCAACACAGATTATACCGGTGGTCAATTTCAATAATCTAGATCCCGATGATTATACGGCGCTCGACATAGCGGTCCATTTCAGCGTGGATATGTCCGCAGAGGTCGTGACGAACCCGTATATCGCTGGGAATGTCTATCCACTTGTATGGGGCTGGTCAGCAGGTTGGTCGGACTCCCTTATATTATACGACGACGGTGCACACGGCGACGGAGCTGTAGGCGACGGCGTTTATGGTGCGATAATAAATTTCCCTTCGGGTAGTTACCGAGATGTTGAATATAAATACACAACCGACAGCACGGATAATGAACCGTTACCGCCATTCACAAATCACACGTTTACACTCGGAGATAGCGCTATCCAGGTTCTCCCCATGGACGTTTTCGGGGTTCTGGATAATATCGAGGAGACGGTGCGGCCGGGATATTTCGATATTTCTATCTCACCAAATCCATTCAACTCGGCGGTAGGAATCGAAGTCCGGCTCGATGCCGCTACGCAACTCGATTTGCGGATTTTCGACATCCGTGGCCGGCAGGCGACTGCCCTCCACGATGGTCCCGCAGAATGCGGTACCAGCAGTTTCATCTGGCACGCCGAAGGCGCGCCAAGCGGTATATACCTACTCAGGGCAGTCGCCGGAGGGCGAACCCGCACAGAGAGGCTGCTTCTGGTGAAGTAGAACAGATTGAGCGCGAGAATTAAGAACATAGTGGTTTTAGTTGCCTGCGGGTTCGCCGTAGCGGCCTTAACGGCCGCGCCGGCCCTTGCGGCCCCTCAAGCACCATATAATTCGCCAATTATCGACGGCGCTATCGGCTCCGACTGGGAAATCGATGAGAATGTCCTCTCCGATCTGCCCGATGACAGCCCCTGGGGCGGCAATGAGCTTCGCGAGTTGTGGGTAACATGGGACGTGGACAATCTTTATATAGGAATAGAATTCAGCGTTTCAGGCAACGGAATGACAGTCTATATCGACGCCGGTAGCGGCGGGACGATCAGCTTTCGCTCCGCCGATGGCTGGAGTGGTGCATGGGCGCGGGATGTCACGTCCGAGAGGGACATCGAGATTTTTATGGGTGGATGGGACGGCGCGGATTTGAATGCTTATCGTGCGGATTCTTCTTCATCGATAGACATTTCCGGGCAATGTGAGTCTTCGACTGGAACGGGATTCGATTCCGAGGTTGCATTGCCGTGGGATGAAATTTACCCCGGCGGTTTTCCCGTCGGCGCGGAGATTAGAATTGCGACTTTGCTTGTCGGCGGCGACGACTATTATGCCGCCGACGCTATGCCCGACCAACCGACAGTCGGTGACGATACCGGGCCGGACGTCCTCGAAAACTTCCAGACTATCGCGGTCGATGCCGACAGCGACGGCGTCCCGGATTTCGGCGGAACCTACATTGGTGGAACCGTGCGTTTTGAAGACGTCGTTACGCCGCCATATCCGGTGGCAAGAATCCACGGTTATTCGACATATACGTATTCTTCTACCGACGACGGCTCATGGCAAATTTACGGTCCCGAAATCGGCGACACTCTGGGCGAAATAATAATCGAAGCCGCCGGTTATCGCGGAGTTTATGTGCACGGCGTTATTGTAACCGACCCACCGAACGACACGGTCGATGTCACGTTGGAACCATTTACCGGCGCAATTCGCGGCGAGGTCGTTCCCGCGACCGAGTGCTCGCTGGTCGCTGTGTTTACATTCCCGACCGACTCGGGCGATTATTCGATATCGGCCTGGACCGATGCTGAAGGCGAGTTCATTATCGACCATCTGGCAGGAGTTTGCTGGAATATTACGGCGTATCCGACATCGCCGGATTATTCTCCCACGACTGCCGAAAGCATCTGTGTTGCGGAACCGGAAACCAGCGATGTGATAATCTATCTCGAAGCCGCTTCGGTGCTCCGGCAATGGAACGACGCAACGGGCGACGACTACGGCCCGGGATCATATACATATCCAACCGAACCGGTTTTCGTGGACGGTGCATTCGATATTATTTCCGTTAAAATAAAAGATTACGATGAAGCAGGTCAGATCGAGTTCGAGATAGAAATGGGCGATTTGCCGACTTCGCAAGTTGTGGATTGGGCGCCGTATTACCCGCCGGTGAATCTTCAGAAGATCGATATATATATCGACGCACATGGTGGCGGTTCAAGTCAGGGACTTCCGAATCGTGCCGCGAATCTCGTTCCAACAGATTATTGGGATTGGGCGATTTCCGCCGACGGTTGGTGGGTTGGGATGCTCGCATCCAATGGCCAGAGTATTTTTGACGGCTATACACAGAATGTCACAGACGTGGCAATGACCGCCGATACAACATCGGATATAATTCGCATTCGCGTAAATAAATCGGCGTTTACAGATAATCTCGGCGCGGCAAACTGGTCGGAGTTCGAGAACTGGGATTTCATAGCGATATCGATGGGCCACGACGGTAGCGGCCTGGATGGTGTGCGCTGGGTTAACGCGGGAAGCGCAAGCCAATGGCAGTTCGGTGGCGGCGCGGAGAGCGATATCGATCCTAACATAATTGATATGACGGTCAGCGCGGGACTCGATCCCGGAACCGGCGAGCCAAAAGAACCAGCCGATCCGCAGGAAGAACAGCTCGACTATACGGTATCGACGCCGGTCGAGCTATCGGCCCATAGGGCAATGGATTTAACCCCACCGACCATCGATTATCATACCGATGAAGAACTTGCCCATCTTCTCGGAACAAAGCATCTTTTAATAAGGGCGGAAATTACCGATGACATCGCGGCGATTGAGGCATGGCTGCATTATCGCACTATTTCGGATTGGGATAGCGTTGCGATGGGACCATCGGACGATGGAAATATATGGTTCGGCGACATCCCCGTGACGCACGATGTCGAATCGGAGAATTTTTCCGACTCCCTGCATTTCTATTTTACGGCGGAAGACGCCGCAGGCAACAGGGCCATAAATCCGGACGACGGCGACTCGGCGATGCCGCTATATCCATACGCAGTTCATAGCGATAATCCATCGCGGGAAATTGAAGCAGCATATAGCGCGGACAGTTTCGTTATCTGCGTTTCCGCGAGTGTCGAAACTCTCGAATTCTCATTCCCAACCGGGGATTATGTTGCATTTGCCAGAAACGACCTCGATAATACAGGTGAACCGCTTTGCGTTACGTTGTCCTATCCCGATTTTGTGGGTTCAGATGGCGATCTCGCAAGAATATCTTCGGTGCGGCGATTCTTCGATTTTCAGGACATCGACGAGAATACGCCCGTTATTATGCGACTCCATTGGCTTGCCGAAAGGACGTCAACTCTCAATAATGATCGCCTCGTTCTATGTGACTACGGCGGCGGGATACCGAAACCATTCGGTGGGCGATATTACGATAAAGCAAGCTTAATCGTCGGTGAAATATACGCCGGTTCGGATTTCTGGCTCGTTGGAGAAGACCTTCGAGGATTCGAGGATAGGGGCGTCCTGCGCAATATCCGGTTTTCACCAAATCCTTTCTCTCCTAACGGAGACGGAGTTTACGAGAGAGTTGCTATTTCGTGGGAATCGGATTTCGACGGCAGTATGGATATCGATATTTACAATTTACACGGCGAAAAAGTTAAACTTATATACCGAAACGTATCGCTTGGCGCCGGCGTTAGTCCCACCGTGTGGTGGGATGGCGCGGATGACAGTGGTAGCACTGCAAAAGCCGGCATCTATGCGGTTCGTTTCGAATACACTTACATCGGCGATGAGGGCGTGGAATTAAAAATCCGGGAGAATAAACCGGTTGTCATAATTAAATAACCCTCATGCCGTAAGAAACGGAGGTTGATGTGTCGAGAGCAGAAATCAAGGTTGGCGATTTCGAACTGAAAATCGAAATCGAGAGCGGGAAAATCGGGGAGAGGCTCGGCCAATTGCTGGATGCGATTGTGGTGACGGAAAGAGCGGTTCCTGTAGTTGTAGCGCCAATTCAGGAAATCCCGGTTCCCAAACCTAAGCCCAAACCGGTTGTTAAAAAGGCAGTAACGAAGCCGGTCGTGGCGACAAAACCGGTCAAGAGCAAAATTAAACCCAAACCGAAAAAAGCTATCGAGCCGGCTGTAAAGAAGTCGCCCGTGGCTGTCAAAGAGCTGCCGAAACCCACGCCGGTTCAGAAAAAAATCGAACAGCTTGTTAAACCGAAAGCAGCCACGACAGAGATTAAAAAGGAAATCAAACCCGAACCGGAACCCGAGAAGAAACCCGTTATCATCGAAGAACCGATAAAACCAAAGGCGAAAGTAGAAACTAAGACAACAGGCGATTTCGCGAAATTCCTGAAAAATTTCAAAGAACCCCTGAACGAGCCTTATACGATACTTGCGTTTGCAAGATTCGAGGACCAGTCCTTCGACAGCACGAAATATTACGACGCCATCGACAGTATGGGTAAAATGACCCCGAAAATCCGTAAAAGGTTCCAGATATACACGAACCTATTGACAAAACTCGGGAAGATCGAAAGCCCGTCGAAAGGAACTTTCAGGATTACTGAAAAAGGCAAGATAGACTTAGACAAAAAACGATAACGAAAGGCATTTCATGAAGACCTTTCTCGCGGTTGTAATATCGCTGGTTGTAGGATTTCTGGCGGCTTTCATTCCCATGTCATTGAAAACCGCCGAGCTTAAATCCGAGATCGCTACAATGCAAGGATCGATGACCGAATTGAAAACCAGAGTAGAAATTTCGGAACTCGAACGACAGACCCTGAATAGCTTCATCGGAGCCTATGAATCCGCAATGAGCAAGAATTATGGGATCGCCCAAACGCGTGCGATTACGGGCTTCGATAAAGCCGAAATCCTCGCGGCCAAGGGTATCGACCCATATGGCGCGATCGCGCCCCGGCGAGACGAGATCGTCTCGATTCTCGCCAAGGCGACCGAAGATGCCCAACCGAAGGTGCGTCTGTTGTTATTCGGGCTTTATAAGGAGAAATAACTGCATTGCGCCAAATAGTGGCAATACTTCTTGCGCTGGCGGTTTGCGCTCTCGCATTACACGAGGAACAGACCGCTCCCGCACGTATGCTTGGTATGGGTAGCGCGGTTGTCGCGGCGGGTGGGTCGGTGTGCGATGTTCCCTTCAATCCCGCCCTGACCGCAGAGATAGACCGCCCAACTCTTTCCGGGACATATTCTATGCGGTGGTCTCTCGATGATTTCCGCGAATACTCGGCTGTTTTTGGAGTGCCGATGAAATACGCGAACCTGGCTGTATTATGGCACGAGCGTAGTGTAGTCGATGTTTACGGTGAACGCACAGTAGAGTTGAGTGTAGGACGCAATGTATGGCGCGATCTAAGTGCGGGGGTAACTGCGAAATTGCTGATAACTTCCGCTCCGGGAGCTGAGTTATGGGGCGATCCGGCTTATAATGGCCCAACATACACACCGTGCTTCGATTTTGGATTACTATATGCACTGCATGAAAAATGGCGGTTCGGACTGGCAACCCGTAGTTTCGGTGAGCCGGAGATTACGCTTCTCGAAGCCGGCACAGAGGGGGAAAAGCTCGGCAGACAAATCGCGCTTGGCTCATCCTGGGAAGTGGCCCCCGACCTGATACTCGCGGCGGACTTGTTGTCCGACGAAGGAAACCTCGAAAAGTGGTCGCCGCGATTCGGAATGGAAATTAAATTTTTCGAGACCGTTTCTGTGCGCGCGGGGGCGAAAAGCGAGCGTCTTGGGATGGGGGCCGGACTCGAAGGCGACCATTGGGCATTCGATTTTGGGCTTCTCAATCACCGATGGTTAGGGAATATATACCGTTTTACAATGACATTAGAATATTGATAACAATGCTCGATAGGATTGGCATTATGCATAAAATAATAAATATAATCATCGTAGCCACGCTCGTAATTTTGAATGGGTGCGCAACAAAAGTCATGGTGCCACCGAAAATAGACCTCATAGACTACGAGATTATCGGCCTTGTCGAGTTCTCGTCAAATTCAGAGGGCAAGCTGGATACATACATAACGCAGCGTTATATCGAAGCGATGAGCCAGGACCAACCGGGGATAAAAATAATCGAGTTGGGTAACGAGGAAGAAATCCTCGATGAATTTGGATTTGATTATTTAAACCCGGAAGCTCTGCGCGCTATCGGAGAGCGATACACAATCAAAACCCTGATTACCGGTATTCTCGATCTAAGCGAACCATCGTCAGATATAGATTTCTGGGGTGGGTTGTCGAATATGACTGTCTCGACCGATGTCGCCGCGATACTCACGGTCAAAATGAAAGACACGGCATCGGGAGCGACCGTATGGAGTGCATCGGGACGCGACACGCGCGAGATTTCCGACGTCGGATTCTTCGGTGGCAATATCCATTTCGATGCCGAAGACCCGGACGAAGCATACGGAAAACTCGCGGAGAAACTGGTTAAAGAAGTTACCGAAGATTTCCGGGTTACGTGGCGACGGGAAAGTAAATAAGATTAAGCAGGTGGAGCATTGTTTCGCATGCTGCAGCATAAAACAAAACAGCAGAACGGTCTCTTAATGAAAACAAAAATAGATATCGCTAATAACTGGTTCCCTCGTTATACAGGTGCCGCGTTGGATGAAATCGGCGATTACGTCCTTCTGACGAATTTTCGCGACTATATGATCCGTTTCGCGGATATGTTCGATTGCGAAATCAAGGGAATCGGCAGGCCGATGCAAGCCGTCACAAACAACGATGGTCTCAGCCTAATAAATTTTGGAATGGGTTCGGCAAATGCGGCCACGGTTATGGATTTGCTTTCGGCCCGTGCGCCGAAAGGCGTCCTGTTGCTCGGCAAATGCGGCGGGCTGAAACATACAGCGGAAATCGGACATTTTATATTGCCGATCGCGGCAATACGTGGCGAAGGAACGAGTAAGGACTATTTGCCTATCGAAGTGCCCGCGCTGCCGTCGTTCAAGCTCCATAAATTTATATCGGATAAGATAATCGCGCATGGCCACGAGTATCGGACAGGCGTGATTTACACCACGAACCGCCGAATTTGGGAGTGGGACGAGGAATTTAAAGACTACCTCCAGCGCATATCTGTGATAGGAATCGACATGGAAACCGCGACGCTGTTTATTGTGGGGCATGTCAACCAGATTGCGCGCGGCGCTCTGCTTTTAGTTTCCGACATGCCGATGACCCCGGACGGCGTGAAAACAGAGGAATCCGACCGCCAGGTGACGGAAGATTTTGCGGATTTGCACTTGAGAATCGGAATCGAGGCGATGACCGAAATCGACGACATGGGCGAACAGATTAAGCATTTTACATATTGACGAAGCGAATCGGCGAAGCCGTTGAGCACAAATAAATCCTTGATAGATTTTACCGATAGCCGCTTCTTTGCGGCTATTTTTATGGAACGTAGCCGAAAAACGACTCGTAGCAGCTTGACAGCGCGATGAAGCAGGGGGATAACGGCTCGAAGCAGGCCGATTTGCACTCCTAGCAACCCATGAACCACAACGACTTACGCGATTTTTCGCAAAATACGATTGACACTATATATAAATTAACAATGATATATAAACAACCACTCACAACTTTCAACTCACAACTCAATTCCCCTCTATGAGAGGGGTGGCGCGGAAGCGACGGGGTGTGTTTCTTCGAAGCTCGCTTCTTTTCATTCGCCATTCAGGCTTTGACATTCGGTTATTTGACATTCATTTGTCATTTGGATTTTGACATTCTCCTCCACTCTCAACTCTCCTCCTCTGTCATTTCGAAGCGAAGCGAGAAATCTTATTGCGCCCACCTCCAAACCACTTTATCTTCTCCCCGAGCGAAAACAAGCGCATGGAATTCCTCTTCGAGCTTTAAGATAAATACACGATAGGCCTCGTCGCGGAGAAGAAGGGCAAGACGAAGAGAACGAAGAAATAAAAATCGTGGAGGGGTAAGAGAGTTGAGAGTTGAGAGTGGACGAGAGACGAAAAAAAATGGGTAGTATGAGGTCAGAATGAGAGCTTCCGAATCTAACTTCCCCGGCCCCGAAAGCCACTTCTCTAGTCCCGAAAGCCACTTCTCTAGCCCCGAAAGCCACTTCTCTGGCCCCGAAAGCCACTTCTCTAGTCCCGAAAGTCACTTCTCTAGTCCCGAAAGTCACTTCTCTAGTCCCGAAAGTCACTTCTCTAGTCCCGAAAGTCACTTCTCTAGCCCCGAAAGTCACTTCTCTGGCCCCGAAACCGGCCGTGTAGCAAGTTGTAAAGGCTATATGGCAAATCTGGAAAGCAACATCGGAGATAAATAAAATTGATTGGAGATTAAATGCGTTGGCCTTTCACGATATTATTCCTCGCGTGCTTCCTGTTTTCCTGCGGTAGCGGAGATAACGGCAGCAACAACGACATACCAGACGGCGATGAAATCCCGCAGTTCGTCGATGTCGATTACATCGAACTCGATAAAATTTCGCGGATATCGATGTTCCGTTCCGCAGTGGGCCATGATTATTCGGACGAGTTTGAATCTTGCAGGAGCATGAAACACTATTTCCAGCCGCATGACAGTTTGGACTGGTCGGCTGTAAAGATTTTCGCGCCCGTTAGCGGAATTGTCACCAATGTCTTCGAGGAATGGGCGGGAACGCAGGTGCAAATCAATTCGTTTGAGCAACCGGACTTCTTTTTTAATATCTTCCACTTGAGTTTAACCGGCACGCTTGGCATTGGAGATACTGTCACGGCGGGTTTGCAGCTCGGAACTCATTTCGGTTCGATGACGATGTCGGATATCGCGGTCGGCTTCGATTCCCCGGATGGCTGGCGTTTGGTGTCTTATTTCGATGTTCTAACAGATCTTGCTTTCCAGGATTATCAAGCGCGCGGATTTACTTCTCGAAACGACGCCATTATCTCACAAACCGCGAGAGACGCCGATCCTCTCACCTGCGATAACGAGACGTTCATAACTACGGGAACTCTCGACGATTGGGTAGATTTAACCGGTCGCTAAAAATAGGATGTTGGTGTTTTGCGAAAGAATATTCTCGGATTGCACCACTCGAAAGCGAAACCATTTATGAATCTACCCTTGACTATTTTATCCCAATCGATTAAATTAAAAAAAATTTAAGGAGGTTCTTATGAAAAAGTTTTTCGTTTACGTTTTGTTGGCCGTGTTGGTCGGCGCGGTAATAATCGGTATCGCCTGCTCGGAAAGCACCGACCCCGATCCTCAGGAACCCACGAATCCCGATATGCCGCCAGTTTCGAGCATGAGGATTTGCATGACGACTTTCCCAAGCGCGGAGGCGCGGTCGATAGAGCCTATAATGCATTGCGAGCATTTTAATACTTCGGCGATAATTGTGGCAGTCTGGGTAACAATTACCGAGGCCGCTTTCCTTATCCCGAGACTCGCTTTTGCCCTCGCCCTCACTCAACCACCGGTTTACGAAGGCGATTCGACATGGAAATGGGTTTTAGGCCCGGCGGACACGAACAATGTCACACTTACCGCGCACCTTTTGCCAACGGACAGCGTCGATTGGTCGATGCGCGTCAGCAATAATACACTCGACAATTTCCTCTGGTATAACGGCCGCTGCGATTTCCACGCGGAAGGCGGCTGGTGGAAATTCTACGACCCCGCTCTCCCGTCGGATTCCAATTATGTTCTCTTTGTAGATTGGGAAAAAGACCAGGGCGACACGACCGCGCATTTTATCGTGATAAACGAGAATCTACTCAGCGAGGATTTCGGGGACACGTTGCGTTATCAACTCGAAGGCACGATGGCGGAGGTTGTTATCCACGATGTCTGCGCTTTGCAAGTAGATCGAACGACAATTGAATGGGACATAGAAGATAAATTCGGTCGAATTGTCTATGCGGACAGTTCCGAGGGCTGCTGGGACGACTCACTGGAATGCATCCCGTGCGATAGTTTGCCGCTGAATTAATAGCGGATATAAGTCGTTTTATGGGAACGTGGAGCCGGAACTTTTCTCTGGTTGGCGTTCCCTTTTTTTATCTATTTGAATGTAATCGCAATCCATAAAGCGCCTGGCCGAGAGCTACACCGGAATCGCCTGGCGGGACGGTTCTGTTCCAGTAAGGCTTCAAGCCTGTTTCGCGAAGGCCGTCCACAACAAGTTTCAATAATAGCGGATTCTGAAAAACCCCGCCGGTTAGCAGAATCGTGTCGATTTCTTTTTCCTGCGCGATTTTTTTCGACATGCAAACAATACCGCGCGCGAGGCCGTTGTGGAAGCGAGCCGAGATTTTTTTGGGTGGGAGTCCGCGTTCGATGTCGGCGAAAATCTCACGGATTGCAGGCGACGGATCGAGGATGTCGTCGCCGATTGCGAAATGATACTCGCCAACCTCGCCCCGGTCGGCAATTGCCGTTAGCTTCTGGGGGCACTCGCCCTCGAATGTGTTCTCGCAACAAACTCCGAGTATGCACGCGACAGCATCGAAAAGCCTGCCCGCGCTGGAAGTTAGCGGCGAGCGGCGTTTCTCGACTATTTTCGATAACGCATCGGCGCTTTCGCCGAAGGTTCGAAGAATCTTTTCCGCGAGGTTCGGGAGATTTTTACCGAAAGCTTCGAAAGCCCACGAGAGGGCCATCCGCCGGGCGTCCTTCGCGGCGATGTCGCCGCCCGGTTGCGGAACCTGCGCGAGATGCGCCGTTCGCTCGAAATTTGTTCCATCGACGAGCAAAAACTCGCCGCCCCAGATTGTGCCGTCCGGGTCATAGCCGTGGCCGTCGAAAGCCACCGCGATGTATGAATCATCGCTAAGCTTATGCTCCGCGATAACCGAAAGGGCATGCGCAAAATGGTGCTGGACTCGATGAAGGGGGATGTCCCATTCTGTGGCAAAGCGTTCCGCGAGAACGGTGCTCGCGTAGTCGGGATGTAAATCGCAAACTACTGCGTCCGGTCGGATTTTTAGCCATTTTAAATATCTGTCGAGGACTTCCTCAAAAAGCTCTATCGACTTTTCGCCCGTAAGGTCGCCTAAATATGGCGATAAGTAAACTTCATCGCCACGCGTTAATGCGAATGTGCCCTTCAAATCCGCGCCCACTGAGAGAATCGGCGGCCTGGCTATAGGCATTTTTATCGGGTGGGGAACGTAACCGCGGCTACGGCGCGTCAGAACAATCTCGCCCTCGAACTCGAACCCGACAGAATCGTCGGTGCGACCGACAATCTCGCGGTCATGAACGAGGAAAGCGTCCGCGATACCCGCGAGGTCGCGGACGACCTCGTCGTTATGGCAGGCGATTGGCTCGTCGCGCTTGTTACCGCTGGTTGCTATCAACGCCGGTATTCCGGAAATATTTAATAAAAGGTGATGAACCGGGGCGTATGGCAGGAAAATCCCGAGTCTATCGAGTCCCGACGCGAGTTCATCCGGGAGTATAAACTCCGGTCTATCGAGTTTTTTCAGAAGCACTATCGGCGCGGCCGGTGACAACAATTCCCGCGCTTCAGATTCGCTTACGCTACATATCCGCCGTGCCGTTTCGATATCGCGAACCATCAGCGCAAACGGCTTTTGCGGGCGTTGCTTGCGCACTCGTAACTCGGCGATTGTCTCGATGTTCGAGGCGTCGGCGATAAGATGAAATCCGCCTATCCCCTTCACGGCGATAATCTTGCCCTCGCGTAGCATCTCGCACGCGACAATTAAAGACTCGATACAATCGAGCGGTTCGCCCGCGCTGTCGAGAAGTTCGTAACACGGCCCACAGATTTCGCAAGCGTTCGGCTGCGCGTGAAATCGGCGGTCGAGAACATCGCCGTATTCCGTTGTGCATTTTTCGCACATTACGAACGGCGCCATGCTTGTTCCGGGGCGATCGTAGGGCAATTCCTCGATAATACTGTAGCGAGGGCCGCAGTGGGTGCAATTGATGAACGGATAGCAATATCGGCGGTTATTTGGGTTGAAAAGCTCGCGCAGGCAGTCGGGACAAGTCGCGAGGTCGGGGGAAATCGCTGTTACCTCGCCCTCCCGATGTTCACTCGGGACAATCTCGAATACCGTTGCACCACGATACTCGGCGGATTCGACGTCGATTTGCACAATATCCGACGGTGCGGGTGCCTCCCGGCGAATCGCTTCGATGAAAGTGCTCATCGATTTTTCATCGGCTTCCGCGTGTATCAAGACACCCTCGGTGTCGTTGAGCACGTTGCCCATGACTCCATGCCGAACCGCGATTCGATAAACAAACGGTCGAAACCCGACTCCCTGAACGATGCCCTTAATCCTGATTTTCCAAGCATTCATATAAACAAAATATTCAAAACACTCGAAAAATCAACCCGATTCATGTTGACAACCACTTAGACTTTGATATTTTCACGATAATGTAGTTTTTACTGCAACATTTGGAGGATATATGGAAAAATTATGGGCTGAATTAAACGTTATCCAAAAGATCGAGAACGCGAATTTGCGGCAACTCGTTATCGACACTTTCAAAGAAGCCGTGCGGCGCGGTGGCTGGAGTGAAGACAACCTGTTTGAAATCCCGTTCACACTGCTTATCCCGGATAATCCGGTCAGCTTGATAGAACATACGAAGCAGGTTACCGAGATGGCACTCGACAACGCGGAGAGAATGGCTGCGGCATACCCCGACTATAAATTCAACCGCGATATCCTCATTGCAGGAGGTGTTCTTCACGATGTCGGCAAGCTTCTCGAATATGAAATCGTGGACGGAAAATACGTTAAATCGCAGATAGGTAAATATCTCCGCCACCCGTTCAGCGGATGCGCTATCGCTTTCGAGATGGGCCTACCGCCGGCGGTTTGTCATTGTATCGCCACCCACGCCCACGAGGGCGACGGCGGCTGGCGCAGCGTAGAATCAATTGCGATCAACAAGGCAGATTTCACGAATTTTCACTCACTAAAAGAAATACTCGGGGTAAAATAGGCGGACTTTAGCAAAAATTCATCCGGAATATATCGTTTTTTTTCGCTAACATTGCATTGCGAGTTCCTAAAACCTATATTGTGGCCGTGATCGAAAATATACCGAGGAGAATATAATGCATAGGTCTATATCAATTAACGCTTGTTGCCCATTCGAGGACTGTGGCAAATCGTTATTGGACAGTTCTGTTATGATTGCCCAAAAACCTGCCGTCCACCTAATTGTGGAAAAAGACGGCGTGCGCGGTAATATTTATCTATCCTCATGGTATGACGATTATAAATGCGTGGATCCGGAGGAATTTAACCTGCTTCCTGGAGATATTGTTAAATTCTCTTGCCCGCATTGCGGCAGAGAATTGCCGGTCGCGGAAAAGTGTGCATGCAAAGCAAAGAGGGTTTGGCTGGGGATAGAAGGTGACGGTAAGATCCGGATTTGCTGTCGAAAAGGATGCCACTACCATTCACTTGAATTTGATAATACTTCGAAACTCACAGCTATTATTGCCAAGTCCAAAGACTCTAATCCTGCCGAAAAATAGACCTTCTTAATCGACCCACTGCGGGAAATAGCGTTCGGATGAAGATTCCGCATTCGTGAGTTTTTGCGTGGCTCCCGTTTCCGGATCGCCAATCCATAATTCATACTCGTTGACCATGTTTCGGATGCACATAACCAATCGAGTGCCGTCCGGAGACCAATCCAACCCCGCAACCTCCTGTCCCTCGGATATTATATTCACCGCAGATCCGCCACTCGTTTCGATAAGCCAGACCCGGCCTACGGTCGTCGCGTAGCCATATGCGATTTTATCGCCCGTTGGGTTGAACCTCGGGCAAGAAGCCATATAGGCTACCGGCAGCGTGTCGGTGGGTTCGCTGGCCGCGCCGTCAAGGTCGAATAGGACGAACCGGGGACTAGTGCCGAGCCTGCAAGCGGAAACGAAACTCGCGCCATCCGGGCTGATATCGAAATCCTCCAGTTTTACGCCGCTCCTCGTATAATAAAGATGGTCGGCGTTGATATACTGGCTGAACGTCTGCGATGGATTTAGCGTATGAATATCCTGATATACGGTGAGAAAAATCCCGCCGGTCAGGTTTGGGCGAATGTCATAAATTGGCTCGATAGTATCGCCCGTGACCATATGCGCCTGTTCGGAGCCAAAGGGGCGATACCACAGGTAGCTATAATTGAACGGGGCGAGAGTGTGGTATGCGATGCCGTTCTCCAGCCAGACCATCGGGCCGTCGATATCATATTCGCTTAGGGCCGTGCCGGGAATAGCCATATCCCGGTCATTGTCCGGCGTGATAACCCGGAGTTGGGTTCCATCGGAATATAGTATCCATTCTTCTGCGATATGGACGCTGCACGGTTCGCTCTCTATTGCGCCGGAAAGCGCGGTAATTTCCACAATGCCCGTGTCAACAGGCGAGATAACTCCACCGCTGACCGTCGCAATAGAATTATCGCCGGAGATCCACTCTATATCGGCATCGACAATGTTTCCGTCGCTGTATATAGTGGCTTCGAGTTGCCTCGTTTCCGAAGTTGTCATCGCAATCCACGTCGTTGATAGCTCTATCGAAGTCGGATCGCCATCGCCATTGCCGCTGCAACCGCTAAACAGTGCGAAAAATACCGCTATCAGTGTCAAATATAATCCGGTGAGTTTCATTTTTTGCTCCGTCCTAAATTCTCGGGCCTCGTTTTTGTATTAGGTGAAGTATATCTCGCGGGTCCACAATTTTTTGCCATGAATCCGCCGCAGCCGCAAATTCCGGATTCGGTCCCCAAAGCGCCGATACGAAAGGAACCCCGGCAGCTTTCGCACATCCCTCGTCAGCGGCGGAATCACCAACAAAAATCGCTTCCTCCGGTT
>Ga0272441_10008120_pt1 | contig 16779 bp, 11 predicted proteins | sample SSMProp6N_FD_193582 | JGI IMG/M metagenome (GOLD analysis project Ga0272441, IMG submission 193582) | Marine sediment archaeal communities from Little Sippewissett salt marsh, Falmouth, MA, United States - SSM-Prop-6N | ecosystem: Environmental > Aquatic > Marine > Wetlands > Sediment ...
CTAGCCCAGCCGCCCACGGTTCGCCGTTGCGCGCGTGTCAGCGGCAACGTCATCGGGTTCAGAACCGCGATCCGGTTTGCGGTTCGCTTTGCCCGGCTGTATTCCAGTCGCGATACGACGAGCCATCGTTCCCTTCCGCGCTGGAGAAAGACCACCGGATCAGGCGCGCGGAAGCCGCTCGCGTACTCGATATCCGGAGTCTCCGTCGGCGCCCCGACCATGAGGAGCGCCCCTGTTAACTTCTTGACCATGTTCCTCTCCGCGTTTTCGAAAGGTTAGCGTGGCATGTAGTTGCGACTAGCCGCGCGTTCCACACCGGTTCCTCTTGCGTGACCCCCGTCCCCTGTCCGTCACCTCCAGACGCGGCGCACTCCCCTTCGCTCCCGCAGGGCGCCGTCCCGGCACCGCCTCGCTTGTCCACAGAGTGACGCTTCACCTGCAAGATGCTGATCTTGAATGACTTAGAACGATACCTCATCCCGCAATGCCGTTTCCCGACACTCGGCATAACTGCATGAACCGGTCCGCTCTGCACGCTCGGGCCCACCTCCATGCGGCCCCGCCTTGTGAACAGGCATGGCCCCGCACCCCCTCTCGACCGACCGTACCCGTAGCGGAATCGCGCACATGCTGTTGCCCGTCACGGACTTTCGACGACTGTTCATAACCTGTCGATAGCTTTCGATCTTTTTTTCTTGTTTTGCGATACTTGATTTTGTGCACTGGCGAAGGTTTGGGGGGTGACTGTTTCGCGGTCACGTGCTATAGAGATCCCTGATAAACTGACTCTCGCGAAGGAGTGCGACCGTGTCGAACGCAGCCCGTTTGTGGCAAGAAGCCTGCACCCACCTGCAGGGACTGCTGCACCCGGACATCTACTCTCGCTGGATCGCCGTAATCGAACCTGTTGCCCTCGCCGATCATACGCTGACGCTGGCCGTCAGTAACGACTTCTACCAGACGTGGCTCGAAGAGCACTACCTCTCCTTCATCCGGGATGCAGTCGGGGCCGCCTCCCCGGAACCCCTCGACGTCGTGTTCACCGTTCGCGCCTCCGCCGAACCGGCGCCGCCCGCCGAGAAGGAGGCCCCGGTGTCGACCCCGCCGCGTCGCAGAAATACACGTCGCGCGGAACCCCCGGCGTTGAATCCAAAGTTTTCGTTCAGCAGTTTCGTCGTGGGGTCTTCCAACAACTTCGCGCATGCTGCCTCGCTCGCGGTCGCACAAGCGCCCGCTCGCGCCTATAACCCGCTCTTCATCTACGGGGGCGTCGGTCTCGGCAAAACCCACCTGATGCAGGCAATCGGTCACCACGTGCTGGAGACAGCGCACGCGACCGTGGCCTTCCTCTCTTCGGAAGCCATGCTCAACGAGTACATCGAGTGCCTGCAGAAGCGTACGCTTGCCCATTTCCGGAAGAAGTACCGCAATACCGACCTCCTCCTCATCGACGATATTCACTTCCTCGCGAACAAGGAGCGGCTCCAGGAGGAGTTTTTCCACACGTTCAACGCGCTCTTCGACGCACACAAGCAGATCGTCATGACCAGCGACCGCCCCGCCAGTGAAATCACCGGTCTCGAACAGCGCCTGGTCTCACGCTTCGAATGGGGGCTTGTCACCGAGTTGGAGCCGCCGGACCTTGAGACCCGCATCGCCATCCTGCGCCACAAGCAGGAGGTAGCGGAAATCCAGATTCCAGACGAAATCCTTCTGTTCATCGCGGAAAACGTGCATTCGAACATCCGTCGTCTCGAAGGCGCATTCATCCGCGTGCTGTCCTATGCCTCCCTGACGGGAAAGGAGCTTACGATTGATCTGCTGCGTTACCTCCTGCGCGACACGCTGGAACAGGAGCGCCGCAGCGAGCTTTCCTTCGACGCGATCCAACGAGCCGTTGCGGATTACTACGATCTCCGCCTCGCGGATATGACCAGCAAGCGTCGATCGCGTTCCGTTTCGGTGCCCCGCCAGGTGGCGATGTATCTCTGTCGTCAGATGACCAAGGCATCCCTGCCGGACATTGCCAATGCCTTCGGCCGCACACACGCGACCGTTCTTCACGCCTGCAAGGCCGTCGACAATCGCATGGACGTCGACCTCGAACTGCGTGCGCGGGTCACCGAAATCTCCCGCCGACTCGGCAGAGCAGCGCCATGACCGACCCTGCGCCGATTCAGCCACTGTTTAGATCGTATGATAACACGAGAGTTTGCTTCCCTCTTCACACGCTTCAACCCGTATCGTACGATTTGTCAACACCATCAACTGCTCTTTTCTGCCCGTCAATTGGAGGCAAATCCGGCACTCGACATCATTGACAGCCCATAATACGATTACTTCTGTAGTCTCTATAGTAACTCAGAACACAGAAACAGCAGAGCGATCATCATCGGCGCGTCGCGGACCGAAGAACCAGGAAGAACGCCAATGAAATTCAGAGTTGGAAAAGCCGCCCTCTTCGAGGGTCTGCATATTGTACAAAACGTTGTGGGCGTCCGGACCACGCTGCCCATCCTCTCGAACGTTCTGATCAACGCGGAGGAAAGCGGTCTGGCGCTCACGACCACCGATCTGGATGTTAGCGTGCGTTGTCGAGTCGAGGCGGAGGTCGAGCGTACGGGCTCGACAACGCTCCCGGTTCGGCGCCTGTCCAGTATTGTCCGCGAGCTGCCCGACGCGAGCGTGGAACTTGATGCGGACGACAAGGACGTCGCGAGCGTCAAGTGCGGCTCGTCCTTCTTCAAGATCATCGGGTTGTCCGAGGAGGAGTTCCCGCCCCTGCCGGAAGCCGCAGGAGAGCAGAACTACGCACTGGATCAGGGCGTCTTTCGTGAGATGCTGCGGAAGACGTCCTACGCGTCATCGGACGACGAGACTCGCTATGTGCTGAATGGAGTGCTGCTGAGTTTCAAGGCCTCCAAGCTTACGATGGTGGCCACGGACGGCCGGCGGCTGGCGCTGGTCGAAAACGAGGTCGAGTTCCCGAAGGAGTCCGAGGCGGAAATGATCCTTCCCACCAAGGCCGTGAACGAGCTGGCACACACGCTGGGCGATGAAGGGGATCTGCGAATCCGTGCAGGGCAGAATCAGATTGTGTTCGAATACAACGATGTGGTTCTGGCTTCCAAGCTGGTCGAGGGAACATACCCCAACTATCGGCAGGTTATCCCTTCGCAGTGCGAAGAACGGGTGACCATCGATCGGGACAGTCTTCTCACCGCGCTGCGGCGAGTGTCTCTCCTGACAACCGACAAATCCAATGCGACCAAGCTCACGTTCGGGGACAACCGGGTGGTCCTCTCGGCGAACACGCCGGACGTCGGGGAAGCGCGCGAGAGCGTGCCCATCAAGTATACCGGCAAGGAAATCTCGGTAGCGTTCAATCCCGAATACATGATGGATCCGTTGAAGAACCTCACCAGCGACGAAATCTACGTGGAACTGACGGACGAGCTGAGCCCCGGTGTGATCAAGTGTGAGATCCCTTTCCTGTATGTGCTGATGCCGATGCGAGTGAGTTGACATGGTCTTTTCCTTTGGCCCTTTCTCGGACGCGGTCGGGGTGGAACCCGACCCTCCAGGGACCAAGAGCCCTCGGTTCTGGTGTGGAGGGACGGCTTCCACGCCGTCCGAGAGCCCGAAATCAGCCAAAGGAAAAGACCATGAGTGAGTTGAGCCCTGGGGTGTTTTGCGATTGCCATCCATCGCTGTCGTCTACTAGCCTTGCCGACGGTCTCATTACGGGGGCCGCGCATTGCCCGATGGTGTAATGGTAGCACAACAGGTTCTGGCCCTGTTTGTCTAGGTTCGAATCCTAGTCGGGCAACCAGTCACCAGAGCTTCGCCGCTAACGCGGCTCGGCACGGTGTCTGGTAAGAGGCCCCCTACGCCCAGAAACACGGACACCCGACCAAGGCGAAGCTGCGGTGACTGGACCGGGCACCGTTCCCGGGCAGGCAAGCGCCTCGCAATCCGGTGCTGCGGCGTTCCTGTTTCTCTCTCCTTTCCGGCTTGCTCAAGAACCCTGATTCACCTACGGTATGAGCCCTTTGGAGCGAAGGAGACGAAGACAGTGAGCAAGGCGTACAAGATCGCTGTGATCGGCGGTGATGGGACAGGTCCGGAAGTCGCTGCGGAAGCCGTGAAAGTGCTGCAGGCGGCAGCCCGGACGTACGGGTTTGGTGTGGAGTTCGCAGAGTTCGATTTCGGCGGGGACCGTTACCTGTCTACCGGGGAAATCCTTCCGGATTCGGCGGTCGCTGACCTGAGCGCATTCGATGCGATTCTGCTCGGCGCGATCGGCCATCCGGACGTGAAGCCCGGCATCCTTGAGAAGGGCATCCTCCTGCGGCTTCGCTTCGAGATGGATCAGTACATCAACCTGCGGCCGGTGAAGCTGTTTCCGGGAGTCGAGACGCCGATTCGGGATAAGGGGCCGGAGGAGATCGACTACGTCGTTGTGCGTGAAAACACGGGCGGACTGTATACGGGGATCGGCGGGTTCACCTTGAAGGGGACCCCGCAGGAGGTCGCCGTGCAGAGTATGGTCTACACGCGGCACCAGGTTGAGCGGTGCCTGCGTTATGCATTCGAATATACGAAGAACCGGAACCGCAAGATGACCCTGGGACTGGTGGGCAAGACGAACGTGCTGACGTACGTGTATGATCTGTGGGAGCGCGTTTTCCACGAAATCGGCGAAGCCGACTACCGCGAGATTCGGCGGGAGTACTATCACGTCGACGCGGCATGCATGTGGATGGTCAAGAACCCGGAGTGGTTCGACGTGCTGGTCACCGGCAACATGTTCGGGGACATTATCACGGATCTCGGCGCGATGACACAAGGCGGCATGGGGATTGCAGCGGGTGGGAACATCAATCCCGAGGGAGTGAGCATGTTCGAGCCCATCGGCGGATCCGCACCGAAGTATACCGGGCGGAACGTCATCAATCCCCTGGCCGCGATTTGTGCCGGGGCTATGCTGCTGGACACGCTCGGAGAGAAAGACGCCGCCGCGCGAATCGAACAGACTGTGGCCGACGTAACCGGGACGAAACTGAAGAGCCTGGCAGCGGGTAAGATGGGATACGGAACCACCGAGGTCGGCGATCTTGTCGCGCAGGGCGTTGCCGGATGACCGGTTGCCCTTCGCGCCAGGGAGGATTTGACATGGGATACAAAGTAGGCCTTGTGGGAATCGGCGTGGTCGGATCGGAGATGATTCGCATCCTCCGGGAGCGGGATTTCCCCGCGGACGAGATCCGGATCCTCGCCCGCAGGGAGCGCGACGAAGAGGTAGCCGGCGAGACGTTTCACGTGATCCCCGCAGCGCCGGAGGCCTTCGAGGGATTGGACTTCGCGTTTTTCGCCGGTACGGAAGGCGCGAAGGGCGCATCGCAGCGCTTCGGATGGGAGGCCGTGAAGCGTGGCGCGACGGTCATCGACAACGGTGACGATTTCCGCATGGACGAGCGCGTGCCGCTGGTTATCCCGGAAATCAACCCGGATGCACTCGACGCGCATCAGGGTTTCATTGCGAATCCGAACTGCAGCACGATCATCGCGCTCATGGCCCTGGCCCCTCTGCATCGGGAAGTGGGAGTCCGTCGCTTCGTCGTGTCCACATACCAGTCGGTTTCAGGGACCGGGCGCAGCGCTATTGACGAGTTGGCAGAGCAGGCGCGGGCGTACGTCGGTGGGGAGCCGCTTGTTGCCCAAACGTACCCGCACCAGATCCTGTTCAACGTGTTGCCCCAGATCGGGGGCCTGAAACCGCAGCTTCCCGGCTACACGAGCGAGGAGGCGAAGATGCTGTTCGAAACGCGGAAGATCCTGGGCGATGACGGAATCCGGGTATCGGCGACCTGCGTGCGCGTCCCGGTCTTCCTGGGTCACGCGGAAGCGATGAACATCGAGTTTGAACGCGCGGTGAGCCCCGACGAGGCGCGGGAGATCCTGGGGGCGGCTCCGGGTGTGCGCGTGGTCGACAATGTCGAAGCCGGCGCCTACCCTCTGCCGCTCGAAGTCGCGGGCAAAGACAACGTCTTCGTGGGGCGGGTGCGTCCCGATGACAGCGTCGAGAACGGGCTGGCCCTGTTCGTGGCGGGGGACAATATCCGCAAGGGAGCTGCGCTGAACGCCGTCCAGATCGCGGAGGAGCTGGTTCGGCGGTCGCGTTGACGGGCTGCTGAGCGAGTGCTTGAGCGATGCTCTCTTCTCGCTCTGCACAGGCTCCAATGCGTTTCGAGTGACCGTTTGGCCACCAAGCTGATTCACCTCTGAGCCTGGCTCGCAGGGGTCTCGCTGATCCCAGTGCGTTGAGAGTCGCTTATTCTTGGACTAGTCCGGCCGGAACCCGGGTACGGACGGAGCCCCTTCCCAAGGCTCAGGGGTAGCCCACGGAAGATCGCCTTCCTCGTCTGTCGTCGTTACGCATCCGGCCGCCAGGAGGCATGCCACGGAGACGACGACAAGAGCCAGAGATTCCAGGAAGCGGTTTCTCATTTCCCGGTATCGGCGCATCAATAGAAGATCAGGTCGCCCTTTTGGACCTTGTCGATCTGCCAGGTGTCGATGATGTCCGCCACGGCCAGGCCTTGGTCCGGCCTCACATTGCTGAGGCGCACCTTGGCGACGAATGCTCCCTTGTCGCCCGGTCGACGGACCATCAGGTCAATTCTCGGGACACGCTGCGACAGCGGGCGGCCCTGCGTCTTGAGCTGCTCGAGGAATTCGGGCTGCACCTGGAAGACCACGTAGCCCCACGTCGGGTCGACCGTTACGACAACACCTTTCACGCCGGGCGGCATATCGACGTGGGTCAGCTTGCCGATCTGTTCTCCCGGAGCGACGCCCGGCCGGTCGGCGGTCACCTCTCTCAATCGTTCTCGCAGTTCCTCCAGATCTTTCTTGAGCTGCGTCACCTCCAGGCGAAGCTCGTCGCGTTGTTCCTCGGTGACGGTGAGCTTGCGCTGGAGTTCGTTCTTCTCGTCCTGGAGCGAACGGATCTCGACTTCGAGCTCGCGGATCTTGCCTTCGAGCTCGCGGATCTTCGCTTCGAGCTCGCGGACCTTGTCCTCCAACTCGCGGATGCGCTTCTTCGATTGACGGTGGCTCGCCTTCTCCTGGTTCAGGTCGGTGATCGTATTGATCAGTTCCTCGCGCAGGAGGCGGAGTTGTTCGCGTGTCTCGTTCAGGCGGTTGTACTGCTCTTCGGCTCGGTCCATCAGTTCCTGGAGCAGATGGGCCATGGTGCCCTTGCCGGTCGTGATTTTGAAACCGCGTCCGTCGCGGAGGATCTTGTGCTCCCCGCTGAGGAGGTAGGTTTCCACGGGATCGCGCAGGTAGTAGGAGCGGAGCTCATCCTCGCGCTGGCCGACGTTCATCTTGTCGAGATCCTGCTCCTCGAGGTAGGCCTTGTACGTGTCCCAGAAGGTTGAGCGTTCCGGGGAGTCGATCGGCTCGTGGGTGACGGGTGAAACGTCCTTGGAGGGGTAGGTGGGAGCGGCCGGGATCTCGTCTTCGGGGCGCTTGTCTTCGATGAACGTGTCAGCCAGGGTGATCAGGGTACGCTCGAGTTTCAGCGTCCGCCCCTTGAGAAGTTCGCGGCGGCTGAAGAGCATCGAGGCGAAGACAACCGCCACGATGCTGAGAATGAGATAAACGACAACGAGGCCTCTAAGTAATTTTCCCATCGGTCTTTCCCTCAAGTAATCCCGGGAGCTTCCCGTATGATATGCACACCGAATCTATGGCAAACCCCAAGGACTGTCAAACGCAAATCGTCCTGTATGTGGGGGTGAGCGATGCGCAGAGACGTTCCGAAAAACGGTTTGACGGTATCCGTGCGATTCCCTATAACTCACCGGATGATCAGATGCCTACCATCGGCGTCCTTGCACGTCGTCCTCGTCGTCGTTGCCGCGCTGGTCGTCCTGGCGGGCAACGCGGCTGCCATCGGCGAAGACCTGGATCCGACCGTCCGGGAAGAGATCCGCTACGTGCGCGGACTGCGCGAACTGGGGTTCGTCACGTACGCCGAGAAGGTCCTGCAGGGCATCAAGGATTCGCGTGCGCGGCCGATCATCAAGGCGATGGAGGTCGAGCTCCTGGCATCCCAGGGCAAGTTCGACGAAGCCAGGAAGGTTATCGCCGGCCAGGCCGACCAGAACAGCCAGGAAACCTGGGCCATGAAGCTGGCCCTGGGCGACATCTACTTCGCCTGGGGACGCTACCCCGAAGCGCAGGGGATCTACCGCTCCTTCTTCAAGCAGTACCCGGACAAGCCGCCGCCGGGGCTCAATGACTTCTACAGGGATTCGGCGTACAAGTACGCGCAGATGCTGTTGCTCATGGGCCGCGAAGAAGATGCGGTGGAGGCCTATGAGAACGTAGCCAAAGCCAAGCTCGAGAAGCATGTTCATCGGCAGATCCGCGGCGAGACGGCGGAACTGCTGGTGAAGGTCGCTGCCAGGGCCGAGGGCGCGCGGCGGGACAAGTACGTCAAGAAGATCGAGGATATCGCCAACGAGCTCATGTGGGTGCGTGACCTCTGGTTCGGGAAGATGATCGTGGTCCTTGCTCACGTGAAGAAGATCCAGGGCGACGTGGACGGCGCCGTCAAGCTGCTCGATGACAAGGAGTACCGGACGGAATTGCAGTACATTGATCGGGAGCTGAAGAAGCAGGCGGAAGAAGAAGGCGAGGATCTCACGAAGTTGAGCCCCATGGCCCAGGCCCGTTATCTCGTGGGCTCGATCATGCACGAGGAAGCGGAGCGGCTGCACAAGGAAAGCGGCGACCAGAAGCGGATTCTCGAACTGCTCGTGGGGCGGGAACTCAAGCAACGCAAGAAGGACGGGTCGCCAAGGCGCTCGGACGGGGCCTTTCAGCATTTCGTAAAGGTGTTCGCGAGGTATCCCACGACGACCTGGGCCCCGGAAGCCGGGGTGCGCGCGCGGTCCATCAAGGAATTCCTGGAGCGCGAGTACGAGGTGGAGGTCAGCTACACGATCAGCGACGAGCAGCTCGCCAAGGTCCGGACATCGCAGTTCCAGCAGGCGCGGAACCTGTTCAACCAGCGCCAGTTCAAGGAAGCCGGCGCGGCATACGAGACGGTCCTGAACCTCTTCCCCGAAGCGGACGCTGCCCTGTCCGGACTGAGCGACCTGGTCGAGTGCTACCTGGAGGAGAACCGGGAGCTGTATGCCGACATGGTCGTTTCCTATATGGCGGAGCGCTTTTCCGGCAACCCCCTGCGCATGAGCACGGCCGGCGACCGGGTACTCGGCGTGGCGGAGAAGTACCGCGAGCGCGGTATGCCGGAAAAGGCCGACTGGGTATACAATCTTTACTTCGAGCATTTTGAGAAGCACCCCCGCGTGGCCGGGATGCTGCTGATGTTCGGGAACCGACGCTTCGATCTGAAGGACTACGACGGCGCGATCGAGTACTACGAGAAGGCTGCTGCCGTCGATGTTACTTCGCCGGCCGGGCTGGCCGCGCGCAGCCGCATTGCGACGTCTTACCACGAGAAGAAGGAGTACGGGAAGGAACTGAAGGCCCTGGGCGACTACGTCAAGCTGCTCGAGTCCAGGGACTACCCGGGCCACGCGCTCATCGGCGCCCTGTACCGCGAGGCAAACGCCTACCGGGATCTGGGCGGCAAGTACCTGCCTGCCGCCTTCAATCGCTACCAGAAGCTGGTCAAGCTGCTCACCGAAGAGAAGGACAAGTACGGTCGCGAGACCGAGGAGGTCGAGGCGAACGAGAAGGTGCTCGAAGCCTCGATGTTCTACAAGGCGTATGTCGTCGGCATGCTGCCCGTTCCCGAAGGCAAGTCGGAACACCACTTCAAGCTGGCCGCTATCACGATGTACGAGGCGCTGGTCGATGCGTTCCCCAAGTCGGACCTCGCGCCCAAGGCGCTGAGCCAGGTGGGCACGCTGTATACCATCATGGAGAAGCCTGACGAGGCCCAGCAGGCCCTCGACAAGCTCCAGCGCCGGTTTCCGGAGTCGCCGGAGGCGAAAAACGCGTTGTTTATGTTGGGTAAGAGCCTGCTGGACATGGGCATGCGGGACCGGGCGGTGCGCGTGTTCAAGCAGATGTTCACCGACAGTGGTGGGCGTTACAGCGATATCCAGATCCTGACCGCAGGCCAGGAGCTTCTGGCCGCGGGTGAGAGTGCAATCGCACTCGAGGCGTTCGACCGTGTGCTCTCATCGGCCAAGGAACGCAAGCTCGTGGAGCCGGCGCTGCTGGGCAAGGGCGACTGTCTCTACCGGCTCGAGCGCCATGCGGAGGCCGTGAAGGCGTTCGAGGAGTTCTTCGAAGAGTACCCCCGTTCGGGGCGTACGGTCCGTGCCGCCAAGATCCTGAGCCTGGCGTACGCGGAGGTCGCTTCTCGCGAACCCGACAGCCGGAAGCGCCTGGAGTTGTTCAACAAGGCGATCGAGAAGATCCAGCAGGTGCGTACGTACGATCGGACTCCGGGGGGGCGTGCCCGTTCGATTGTTGACATCGGGAAGCTGAACGTGTTGAAAGCGCGTGCGGAGGAGGAGTTCGGCGTCGAGCCGAAGGCGAAGGAGTACCTCCGTGACGCGGTCGGCAACTACAAGATCCTGATCATCTCCGGAGATCCGAGCGACGCGGAAGTGCGCGCGGCGATCGAGGTTGCGTACTTCGAGTGCATGCCCCTGCTTCTCGAGCTCGAAATGCACCGTGACGTCATTTCGGACGCCGACGAGTATGCGCGGCTGTACCCATCCGGACCGAACCTCCAGGAGATTCGCAAGTTCAGGAACAAGGCGCGGGCCAAGCTCCTGGCCGCCGGCGAGAAGCTGCCCGAGGAAAAGCCGAACGATGTCGAAGAAGAGGAAGCCGAGGCGCCCGCGCCTCTGCCGGAAGACGGTGCTCCCGTGAAGGAGGAGGCTTCCGGCGAGACCCCTGCCGCGAAGACGACCGGAACACCGGCCGCCGCGGCGCCGGGCACATGAGGCCGGCGGCCGGGAATGTTTGAGGAGGACAGCAGCATGATACGGAAGAGAATCCGTTTTGCGTGGCTCATACCGGCGATGCTTGGAGTCGCCTACACCGCCGGCGCGGCCGAGCCGATCCAGGGCTACATCTACCGCAAAGGGGCCAGCGAACCGATCGCCGGCATGATCCTCTGGCAGGAGGGCTCGAAGCAGTACCTTGTCAAGCGCGGCGGCGCCGTCATTCCCATCCCGTTGCGGGACGTCGCGGACGTGAAGGTGCCGCGTCCCGCGGAACTCGCACGGGCGGCGCGTGATGTGTACCGGGGGCAGCGGCTCGATCAGGCCATGGGCGTACTGGAGACCCTCCGGCGGAAGTACAAGAGGATGCAACACGACGTGGAAGCTACCGGCTGGCTCGCCGAGGCCCACCTCAAGAAAGGCGACCCCCGCAAGGCAAGAACGCTGTGCGAAGGGATCATCCGGTCGGACGAGGATCGCGCATACCGCGGCCGGCTCGCGAGTGTTTACGCCGATGCCCTGCTCGCGACCAAGGAGTACAGGAAGCTGCGCGGAGTACTGGACAAAGTCATCAAGCACGGCCAGCGGGAGGGAGCCGCGATTGCCCAGGTGAAGCGCGGGGACATCTACAAGCAGCAGGGCGACGCCGAGAAGGCCTTGCGCGAGGGATACCTGCGGACCGTGGTGTTGTTCAAGGGAGTCAAGAGCGTGCGGCCCGAAGCCCTGTTCAAGGCGGCCAAGGCCTTCGACGAGCTGGGGGAGCAGCCGTACGCCGAGAAGATGCGAAAGTTGCTGCTGGAGGAATTCCCGAACGATCCGTATTCTGAGAAAGTGAAGCTGGGGATGTAGGTCACGGCGCGGGGCGCCGAGCGAAACGCAAGTGAGGAGAGAGTGATGGGGTCGATGAGAAAGCTGATGCTCGTAGGACTGCTGTTGAGTGTCGTGGCTGCGGTGGTGATCGTGCCGATTGCAGAAGCGCAGGAACCCGCGGCGGAACCGGCCGCACCGGCGGCGCCCGCCGCCGCGCCTGCGGCGGACGGCGGCACGCTCGTGAAGGACGGCAGGGAATTCCGGCCTGAGGAATCCGGGAAAGGGTCGGGCAGCTTCCTCGCCATCGTGTTTCGCGATGCCCTGAGCTTTATCCTCTGGCTGGCCATCTTCGTAACCGCCGGCTTCGGCGTGTACTTCGCCGTCGATTGTTTCATCACGGTTACGGCCAAGAAGATCATGCCGGACAACCTGACTCACAATGTGACCGAGGCCATGGGGGAAGGCGACGTGCTCAAGGCACTCCAGCACTGCGAGAACGAGCCCAGCCCGCTTGCCAATGTTCTCATGGCCGGGTTCAGTCACGTCGAGGAGGGGTTCGACGTGATCCAGGAAGCCGTCACCACGGCCGCCGACCTCGAGACCGAGCGGATCGTACAGAAGCTGACATGGCTGTCCGTGGTCGGGAACCTGTCGCCGATGCTCGGCCTGCTGGGAACGGTGCAGGGCATGATCGCGGCCTTCTCCCACATCGGCGAAGGCGCGCCGGACATCGGCGTTCTGGCGCTCGACATCTCCCAGGCCCTGTACACGACGGCGGCCGGGCTGACCATCGCGGTTCCCTGCGTGGCCTTCTTCTTCGCATTCCGGAACCGGGCCAACACGATCGCCCTCAAGATGGAAGCCATGACAATGGAACTGATCAAGGACCTGCGGAACGTCGAAGTCGTTGAGGAATAGCGGACCAGCCGGCCGTCCGGAGATCATGCCATGAGGCGAATGCGGAAACACGCTGCGGGAAGCGACATCAACATGACCCCCATGATCGACGTGGTGTTCCAGTTGATCATCTTCTTCATCGTGACCGTGAAGCTGGAGAAGGAGATCAACAAGGAGATCGAGCTGGCCATGGCCGAACACGGGCCGATCCTCAAGACGGAGGATCCGCGCACGGCCGTGATCGAGGTCGACCGCAAAGGATGGATCACACTGCGCGGCACGCCGGTGACCAAGACGAAACTGAAGATCATGATGTATAACCGCGCCAAGCGGTTCGGCGGCGACTTCCCGGTACTGATCCGGGCGGACAAACGCACCCGCCACGTGGATGTGCGCGGGATCATGGACATGTGCACCGAACTCGGGATCTGGAAGATCCAGTTCGCGGCGATCCAGGAGAAGAAAACGTAGCGCGGGGCAACCGCCGAGGGACAGCGATGCTCAGGAAGCGACGCGGATCGAGACGAGAGGTGAACGAGGCGAAGCTGGAGATGACGCCGATGATCGATGTCGTCTTCCAGCTTCTGATCTTCTTCATTGTAACCATCAAGCCGGAGGACATCCTCTCGCACCTGGACATTATCCGGCCCGCGCCGGACCAGCGTGTCCCCGAGAACCGCGTCAAGGACTTGCTCGAAATCCTGGTCTTCGACCAGGGATACGTGCTGCAGCAGCGTCCGATCTCGATCCGGCGGCTGGAACGGAAGCTGGCCGAGATCTCGCGGTTCAGCCAGAACATGACCGTCATCATCAAGTGCACCGGGAGTTCGCCCCACGAGTATCTCGTGGACCTGCTTGATGTGTGCGAGAAGGTCGGTCTGCGCAATCTCTCCGTGTTCAGCATGTAGCGGCGGAGTCGGCGGGCCTCCCGGGCGAGCGTAACAAGGCGGCCGGGGGCCACAACCAAAGAGACCCGGCCGCCAGTGCAGGTGACAAGTGAAAGTACAAGTCAACGACACGTTCTTCCTCCCTGCTTGCACCTGAGACTTGCGACTTTCACTGCCTTATCCTGCCGTCATTGCACGAGAGCTTCTTGTTTTTTTGTGGCAGCAGCGGCAGGAATTAAGGCACTAAGAACCGGCGGTGCGCAGACGTTCTAGCTTTGGGAAGAGGAAGGGAAGTGCACAATACCGTTTGAAAGGCGTGAAGTCATGGAAGAGGAATTCGAGAGCATCGATGAAATGGGCGAGCTGGATGAGCTGCATCGGCACCATCTGCTTGACCTGTTCGAGACGCTGCCGTTTCGCGAGCGCGTACGGCGCGTGGTCGACGGGCTGAAGCAGCCCCACGAGACCGGGGAGTACAAGTGGGCGCGGCTGCAGGTGCAGCGCCTGATGGCGCCTGCCTCGGCGGTGGTCGTTCCGGTCCTGGCCTGCGGCCTGCTGGTCCTGTTCGCCACGTTCGCGCCGGATGATTCGAAGATCCATCGCGTCGAGATCGCGCCCGAGGAGGAGAAGGAAGAACTCGAGGAAATCGAGAAGCAGGAAATCGAGAAAGTCGACTTCCAGCCGGAGCCGATCGATGTCAATTTCTCCGACCTGGACGTCAACGTCGTGATGCCGGACCCGACTCCCGTACCCGATTTCAGTCCGCAGCCTGCGCCGATCGATTCGGTCGCGATCGTGAAGAGCCCCATCGTCATGAAGGGGATCTACGGCAGCCGGAGCCCCGGTGCGCGCGGCCGAGCCATGGGCCGCTACGGCGGAAGCGGGGCCGGCGAGGATTGCGTGCTGCGCGCACTGCGCTGGCTCAAGAAGAAGCAGAACTCGGACGGTTCCTGGCACAAGCACAAGGCGGCCATGACGGGGCTCGCGCTGTTGACCTTCCTGGCGCACGGTGAGACCCCGGCATCGCCGGAATTCGGCGATGCGGTGGAACGCGCGATCCGGTACCTGATCGAGCACCAGCAGCCCGGCGGCGGCTGGCCGCGGCGGTACGAGCACCCCATCGCGACCTATGCCCTGTGCGAAGCGTACGGGATGACCCGTGTGCCGATGATCAAGGAGGCGGCCGCCAAGGGGATCGACATCCTGATCGCGGGACAGAACCCGATGGGCGGCTGGCGCTACACGATTACCCCCAAGGACAAGAGTGACAGCACGGTAATGAGCTGGTGCGTTCAGGCCGTCAAGGCCGCGAAGATGGCCGGGCTGGAGAACGACGGGCTGGACGAGTGCATGAAACGCGCCATCCAGGGGTACATGGGCAACTACCGTGACGCCGGGGACAAGGCCGGTTTCGGCTACACCGGGCCCGGTATGACCGGTCTCACGGGCGCCGGCGTGCTTTGCCTGCAGCTCCTCGGCGCCGGGAACCGGGGGGAGGTGAAGAAGGCCCAGGTCTTCCTCGATGCGACCACCTTCAACTGGCAGGGCGGCGGGGTGAACAACAAGAACTACTATTGGTACTATATCACCCAGGCCAAGTTCCACCACGGCGGCGAGCGTTGGACGAAGTGGAACAACCTGTTCGCGCCGACCCTGATCAAGCACCAGACGATCATCCCGAAGGGGGAGAGCGGGTATACGGATCACAACGGTAAACCGCACGATATCGGGTTCTGGGAGATGGACAAGGCGATCAGCGGGCACACCGACGGCGTGGTTATGAACACCAGCCTCTGCACCCTGCAGCTCGAAGTGTACTATCGTTACCTGCCGACATACTCGAAGCCGGAGGCCAACCAAATCGAGGAGATTGCGGCGGACGAGGAAGACGACGACATCGAGATCGACGTGAACATCTGATCTGCCGGTCCTGCGACCGGACCGGACCGACCGGGAGCGGGAGGCCGACGCCTCCCGCTCCTTTCTTTTCTCTTCCGCTCATTCCTTCCCGCATCCCACCCTCCAATCCCCTTGCGCACGCCGTGCGCCCTTCTCTATTCTCGGCTCATGCCCGTGCAGGACGATATCCGGGTGCTGCCGTCTCATGTGGCGAACAAGATCGCCGCCGGGGAGGTGGTGGATCGGCCGGCAGCGGTTGCCAAGGAGCTGATCGAGAACGCGCTCGACGCGGAGGCCCGACAGATCCGCGTCGAAGTCGGCGTCGGCGGACGCAAGCTCGTGGCCGTGACGGACGACGGGACCGGTATGAGTCGCGACAATGCGCTTCTCGCTATCGAGCCGCATGCCACGAGCAAGATCCGTGACGTAGACGATATCGAGAGCATCCGCACGCTGGGGTTTCGGGGCGAAGCGCTGGCGGCCATTGCGGCGGTGTCCCGGTTCTGCCTGCAGACGTGCCGGCGCGGCGAGGTGACCGGTACCGAAATCCGGATTCACGGCGGGAAGCTGCAGGACGTGCGTGATGTCGGTGGCCCCCCGGGCACGGCGGTTGCCGTGCGGGATCTCTTCTTCAATGTGCCGGCGCGCAGGAAGTTCCTGCGCACCGCACAGACCGAGGTATCACACATCCGTTCCATCTTCCTCCAGCAGGCGTTGGCGCACCCGGCCGTGGGCCTGTCCCTGGTTGTGGACGGCCGGGAGGTTTACGGGCTGGCGGCCGGCGCTGCGCTGCCGGAACGTATTCGAGAGCTGTTCGGCAAGGAGTTCCTGGAGCGGCTGGAGCCCGTACGGTTTGAAGTCGGAGACGTGGGCGTGACGGGGTACGTCGGCATGCCGTCCTTTGCCCGGCCGGATCGCTCCGAGCAGTACGTCTTCGTGAACGGCCGCTCGGCCGGCGCGCCGCTGCTCGGGTACGCCGTGCGGGAAGCGTATCATACCCTTCTTCCGCAGGGACGGCATCCGGTTGTCCTGCTGTTCATCGAGCTGGATGCGGCCCTGGTGGACGTGAACGTGCACCCCACCAAGAAGGAAGTCCGTTTCCGGCGACCCGGCGCGGTGCGCGATGCCGTCATCGAGGGAATCCGCACCGCACTGCGCATCGGCCCTTCGCCCGGTGTGCCCGGCGAGGAAGCGGGTTCCGGCAGGGAACAGCGGGGCGGTACGGCTCCTGCCCCCTCTGTGCCGCCGCGGGCGCTGGACGCGGAACGGCTGCCCATCGAGGA